>Ga0310690_10005100_pt1 | contig 18082 bp, 14 predicted proteins | sample AusTroGonzalo_MG_2_FD_207661 | JGI IMG/M metagenome (GOLD analysis project Ga0310690, IMG submission 207661) | Bovine rumen microbial communities from tropical cattle in Woodstock, Queensland, Australia - Gonzalo_04 (v2) (version 2) | ecosystem: Host-associated > Mammals > Digestive system >...
GCCTGTGTTCTTCGCCTACCCTGCCGTCGCCGAAATCGACGCCATCGTGAGCAAGATCACCGCTGAGAAGCCCATCTACGACTTCATCGCCAAGGAAGACGGCTTCGGCCATCGTTTCTGGGTCATCGACGACAAGGCCACCATCGCCCGCCTCGTCGAGCTGTTCGACAAGCAGGTTCCGGCCATGTATATCGCTGACGGTCACCACCGCAGCGCCGCCGCTGCCCTCGTCGGCCAGGAGAAGAAAGAGCACAACCCCGCCCACACCGGCAAGGAGGAGTACAACTACTTCATGACCGTCATCTTCCCCGACAACCAGCTGAACGTCATCGACTACAACCGCGTGGTGAAAGACCTCAACGGCCTCAGCACCAAGGACTTCTTCAAAGCCCTGCAAGAGAACTTCGACATCGAGTGCAAGTGCAACTGCACCAAGGACGGCGGCACCTGCAACTGCGAGTTCCCCTGCCACTGCGAGTGCGACACCGAGTACAAGCCCAACAAGCTGCACAACTTCTCGATGTACATCGAGGGCGTGTGGTATTCGCTGACCGCCAAACCCGGCACCTACGACGACAACGATCCTATCGGCGTGTTGGACGTCACCATCCTCAGCAACCTTGTCCTCGACAAGATTCTGGGCATCAAGGACCTCCGCACCGACAAGCGCATCGACTTCGTCGGCGGCATCCGTGGACTGGGCGAGCTGAAGCGTCGCGTCGACAGCGGTGAGATGAAGGTCGCTTTCGCGCTCTATCCTGTGAGCATGAAGCAGATCATCGACATCGCCGACACGGGCAACATCATGCCTCCCAAGACCACTTGGTTTGAACCGAAACTGCGTTCAGGCCTCGTCATCCACACCTTGGATTGATTTGGACTCGGGACACGAGACTATGGGGCGCGGGACTTTTGAGTCGCGCGTCCCTTTTTTTTGTACTTTTGCAAAAACAAAACGATGGAGCATCATCCCACTAATATCAGCCCCAACCTCATCAAGCATTTCGCCGACTATCTCCGGCTGGAACTATCATTGTCCGACAACAGCGTGGAGGCCTATCGGCACGATGTCCATCTGTTTCTGCAATACCTTGAGGCCGAGCAGCATTCCACCGAGGTGAACGACATCAAGCAGGACACCATCGAGAACTTCTTCGCCTACCTCTACGACCTCAACATCGGGGCCAAGTCGCAGGCGCGTATCCTCTCGGGAATCAAGTCGTTCTGGCGATACCTCAACGAGGAAGAAATCACCGACCTCGACCCCACCCTGCTCATCTCCTCACCTACCCTGGGGCGCCACCTACCCGAGGTGCTGACCTACGAGGAAATCCAGAAGATGATTGACAGCATCGACCTCAGCCAGCCCAACGGCCACCGCAACAAGGCCATGATTGAGGTGATGTACGGCTGTGGCCTGCGGGTCTCCGAGCTCATCGGGCTACAAATCAGCGACATCTACAAAGCCGACGGCTTCCTGCGCATCTTCGGCAAAGGCAGCAAGGAACGCCTGGTGCCCATCGGCGAGGGCAGCCTGAAAATCCTGTACCAATATATAGAAGGTGCCCGGCTGCACGTCAACGTGAAGCCCAAGTACTCCGACATCGTGTTTCTCAACAGCAGAGGCACGGGCCTCACCCGCCAGATGGTCTTCCTCATCGTGAAAGACCTGGCCGAGCGCAACGGCATCACCAAGACCATCAGTCCGCACACCTTCCGCCACAGCTTCGCCACCCATCTCTTGGAAGGCGGCGCCAACCTCTTGGCCGTCCAGCAGATGCTCGGTCACGCCAGCGTAAGCACGACGGAAATCTACACCCACATCTCCGACGAACTCTTGCGCGACACCATGGTGCAGTTCCATCCTCGGTTTAAGGGGAGGTAGGGAAAGAAACCGAAAACGTCACAGTTCCTCCATCTTTCACCTTTGGGTCAATTCATTATATAAGGCTATTCCTTTTACCGTCAACAGATACTTCTGGCGAGGATGGTTGGGACGGTCAGGATATTTTCTGCGGATGAATTTCTCCTTCAAAGCAGGCTCAAGGTGGTAATCCAAAAAATTGTTCCTATGCTTAAGGCCTTTGAGCTCCATCATCTGTTTGATGCTTAACTCATCGTCTCCAATGACCCGTATAAGTTCAATTATATTATCGTTACTTGTATACAGCTTACTATCTGGATTTAAGTATGTTACACATGAACTTGTACGGGTACTTGTACGGGTAGTTGTACGGGTACTTGTGGGGGTACTTGTGGGGGTGGCAAGGTTAGGTTGCACACTCCATTCCGCAGTTGGATGGATATGAAGATAACGGTTGCGCAAGTCCCATTGTTCTCCTAATAAAAGATTGCGGAAGAAACGCTCCAGATAAACGGGAGAATAGTCTATCCCTTTCGCCACGTTGCGGTAGTTGGCTCGCACCAATGCATTGCGGAAATACCATGAATGCCTGGCGAACTGGTCATTATCCACTTCAAATCCCAACGAACGAAGGTATTGTATGGTGAAAACAGCTGTGGTACGCGTGTTGCCTTCGGCAAAGGCGTGTATCTGCCATAAGCCGGAGACAAAACGGGTCAAATGGCTTATCATTTCATCGGGAAGCTTCCCTTTGTAGGTGTAGGCACGCTCTTGTTCCAGATCATAGCTGATGGCGCGACGCAGGTCTTCCCAATTCAGATAAAGCACAGTATCGCCTTCCAGCACCCATTCCTTCTTGGTAATATCGTAAGTGCGGAATTCGCCAGCATGCTTCATCACGCCTTCAAAGACACGGCGATGTACCGACTGATATCCCCCTGTGGTGAAATCAAAGGTAGGGCTCGACAGCACCTTCACGATGTTCGATGAAACGCGGTCGGCCTCTTCCGTGTCTTCATCGTGGATGTCGTGGGTAGTCTTGGTGGCATAATACTGGTTGACAAGTTCCCGTGCTTCATCAATGGTGATGTCCCCTTCGATGTGGCGACGTGCCGTGTCTTGCAGATATTCCGATACCTTCAAACCGTCCACCGCCTGAAGCCCGATGGCCGTCTGCCAATACCCAGCCTTTTCCTGTTGCGCCGGTTCACCTTGGCGTATATACTCGTCGAAGTCCAAATATCCGACTTTCTTATCGTTGCTCATACACTTATATTGTCTTTATTCAATTCCAAATTACATCACACATCTCATCATTAAGTATCCAGAAAACGAAAACGCAACCTTTAAGCCGCCACCATTTCTTTGCCCAATTCATGAATGCGGTCCATGATTTCCTGTTCGCGTTCTTTTGACGGTTTCTTGAACCCATTGATGTAATTGCGTAGCAACGTGGGATTCATATCCATCGAGCGGGCAAACTCAGCGACATTGATCTCCTTATGCGTCAAGAAGAAACGTTGCAAAGCCGTAGGCTCGGCATCCTCATACTCAAAGCTCTCGAAACTGATGTCCTCGTCCAAACCCCGCCAATGAATACCGCCCATGCCCATCGTGTAGTGTTTTCGTTCCTCTTCCGATGCTGCCCGCAGCCTGGGATACCACAAGAGCGACTGCTTGTACTCTTTCCCTTCATCATCTTTGCCGTAAATATAGTCAGCATCAAACCAAATCTCTGTGATTTTCATAGTCTGCAAAAATAGGAATTATTTTCGATACCCAATGCTTTATTCTGGTTTTTTTATATCCTTAGATGATGGCTATTTGCATCTCACCCATCAAAAAAGTCAGCAAACTTCGGACTTCTAAACTGTTTTTACATCTTCATCGGTCTTTATTTTTAGGATTACATCTTTAAGCCTGTTTAGTTCAGAATAAAAATACTCGCGGTTTAAGCTCCTTAACTGTTTTACAGCACCCATTTTGTTGAAGTACTGTGCAATCCATCTGGTTCTTTGACGAAAATGTTCACTTGACACATCTTCATTGTCCATCAAGAATTGTAAAATACCAAACACCTGCTCTTTATGTCTAAACAATGCATAACGGCCCATATATGTTACGCGCAATCCGTAGTCCTTAAACAAATAATCGGTGTATATGTACGGAGTTATCGAATCATTGTCAATCGTGCAATGAACATCCCACCATAAACCAGCAAGTGGATGATATATCAAGCCACCATTTCCATGAAAGAAATAGTTGTCGATATACTTGGCATCATTGAATCCCTCTTCCAGAACAGCATTATTGCGTTGCTGAACATATGGAAACAAATCGACATGAGTAAGATATGTCCAAAAACTCTCATCTGAAGCCTGCTGTGGAGACAAATTCACATAAGCCTCATATAGCGCCTTAGCCGACGTCAAATCGTTCTTGGCATCCATCCTTTCAAGCAATCCATTTGGCTTGTCTAGTGTTGGAATGATAAGAACCTGGCTTTTATCGTAGTCAAACTCAGGCATAGTATATCGCCCTATGTCAATCCCTTTTTTGGCTTCATATTGCAACCGATTGGCGTAAGTCTCCTTGAATGTTTTCTGAAGTGCCATACTAGTATCCTTGTTGTGAATTGTCAGAATCAATAATATCATGCATAGACTCAAGTAGCTTCTTGTAAGGATTGTCCAAAAGCGCTTGGGCAAACTTCATAATCTTCATTGGGTCTCTGTTTTCTAGGACATCAGCATACTCCCTAAGACGTGGTTCAAGCTCAATTCTATATTTCAATGTCCTTGCCCACAAAGTAGTTCCATACTCCTCATCATCATAGTTTAAAAGGGCATAAACAAGTGCGTTAAAAACAATAGATGAATGGAATATACTTGCATGCTTACCTGGCCCGTTAAAACTTACCCTATAATCATCATACAATGCTTTGGGTAACTGTATCTCAATTTTGGAATTATACAAGTAATAAACGGTATTATTTTCATCATGTCCTGGGACAATCGTCATAAACGAGCCAGCCGATTGCAGTTTTTCATACTTGATGTCAGCATCATAGTGCATTTTCACCAAAGCCAACAAGTCGCCTGGTTCAAGGTCAAAAGTAAACCCTTGATAATCAGTATGGAATTCGCTATTTGTATATTTCTTGATGTCCTTTATGACGGTAACAGTAAAATCAATGTTAACTCGTTTGGCTACTTCCTTACGTTTAATCCTAATTTCGAAAGTGGCTTCATGAGGATAGAAAATATTCCTATAAAATGTTGAAGGACAGTCTATCTCACACATGAAAGCCGCATATCCGTCGTGAATAAGTTTTATGATATCTTCGTTATGAATATCAACGGAAATATTGATAATGTATTCTTCTCCTTCCACACTTATCAGTGGATTAACTGGAGGTTTGGGGCCGACAGCATCACCAACACCTAAAACTGGATGTGGGAAACAAACATCTTTATTCTTCATAATACAACTTCGTTTGAACAGTGTGAGGCATATTATCAGCAAAACGGATTTTGACCTTTAAAACACCATTGTCAAACGCCATATTGGTAACAGTGTTGTTCTTCGGCTTCCCGTTGTCAGACTCTAATACCCTTATTTGCATATCGTATTGTTCTCCACAAACGATTAATTCCATCTTCCCATTTTCAACAACACGATCAGAATGAATTACTACTATGTGATATACAATGCCATCAACTTTTTGGGCAAATACACGAATGGGGACATTCATGGGTACGAAATGCTTTCCTCTTGAAAAATCAACATCAACCACATCAATATTTACTCCAGGTGCAGGTTCATCTCCTCCATCTCGATGTCCCTTCCCATGCCCTGTGGCTGCAGGAGTAGGGTCTGTGGAAATGGTTGTAGCTCTGCCTGGGCTTTCAACCATGATTGTACCAATTGGAGTGGGACTCTTCTGAGTGGGGTTATCTACTTCTATACCTTCTGCAGATGTTGTAAGCGAACCGTTTTCCTCGTTGACAGAATCAACTGGTTTACCAAGGACAGTTGGCTTGCCATCGTCTTCTATTAAAGAATCTGGAATGTACAACAAATCATCAAGTCCAGCTATAGATAATTCATTTTTAGGGTTGTCGCCAGCAATTTTATCAATGCATTCAACGCAAAATTCCTTCAACTCGTTTATCGCATCAACACCCTCTTGTATGCATTCGTTTGTAATGTCATCTCTATAGAAATCTCGTGACCACTTACTATGTGATGAATTTTCTAACTTGCTCAGCAAATCGTCACCTTTTTCATCATCACATACAAAAACTCCATAGAAGCCCAAACTCGATTGTGATTTTTGTGCATATACAATCATTCTAGGCCTACGCATATACACAATCTTGTCGATAGCGCCTGGTACTTTTTTGATATACATTTTTATCTTTCCAAGATGTTCTTTCTCGCCTTCAATAACATCATATCCTTTTCCTTTGCCCTTATGGATAAGAGCATCGTAATATGGTCTGGGGTTCAACGTACGGAACTGACCGGAGGTGTCTTGTTCATCAGGAAATTCCTGAATCATATAAGTTTCAATGGTATCTTTTGTTATACAGACATTTCCTGTTGGTGCCTGAATCTCTACTTCTAGCATTCCTGCCTCCACAGCAGGATGAAAACTGCGAAGCACTTCATGTTTCATTTTCTGTACAGCATCCTCCATCTTTAGAGGTTTAATGCCTAAAATGTAGAAGTCCGTGCCAGGCTCATCCTCGTTCCTGCGAAACATGCTAGGTATCTCAGACTGGTTTTCAATTGGCCGATTACCTTCTTTGTTATCAAAGAAGCCGACTGAAGTTTTTTTCTCGCCTTTGTATAAATGTGTACATAATGCCGATTTGCCTTCAAAAAACACCTTCCCATCAGGAGTCCTTGTTGAGATGAGCAAAGTGTTTATAGGAGAGAGTTGGAAATATGCAGCTTTTCCAAAACCATACGTTCCGCCTTGATAAGGACCTTCTTTTACGCTAATCTTAGAAGCTCTGACAAAAGCATAAAACGGACAATTGTTGTTTTCAAATTCATAATCCATTCCCAAAGTGTTATAATCAGAGACCTTTAGATATGGCATACTTTGAAACAAACCATCATTAAAGTAGTTCAGTTTCTTTTCGTATTTATCTACTATATCTTTCTTTGCTTTCCAAAAATCCATACATCCTTTTATGTGCTCTTTCAAATCAAAGAAACCATCAAGGGCGTTAGAATCAATGTCCCCAAAAGAATAGACCACCCTTACAGGACAATCATTCTCTAAAGGAACATCCAATGAATTCTGAATAGACTCACGCACAAGGGCAGCATAGGGCTCACCTTTAAAATTTTGCCCAAGTGCATCTCCTGGGCCCTGTTCTTCACCCGTCTGAATATCAAAGTGCCATTTACATGGCTTTCCTGTATCGTCCATATGCTTTACAATTAAATGCTATATACTCTTCCGAGCAATGTATCCTTATACCAATATTTATTAAGTTTTACAATCTCAAAGTCAGGTAAACTCTCCAAATATTCCAACTCAAACACTAAACGAGGCTCTTCATCTTTCGATTCTGGATGTATCTCCGCTTTATTGCCAATGCGAAGCACTTTGATTAAATAGAGATCTCTTATACCTTTCTCTTTGAAATAAGGCATGAAATAGTAAAGTTTATTGAGAGAAACAGTAGATGGGAAGGTCTTGTTTTTACCTGTATAATATAGCTTTGTTGGCTCTTCTCTTAAGAAATACCCCTCGTTGTCTTTCTTCACCAAGCCTATCAGCAAGTGTTTCATAGGATCTAATGCATATTGCTTTAGTGGGCGGTTAACCACCAAAGGTTTCCTCAAGTCTTCAAAGAGTTCCAAATCCAACATCGGCTTGGAATCACGAACCGTAAAAATTGGCTTTGAAGAAATAGGAGCTTTATCATAAATAACTTGATAAAGGCTTTTTCCTATTGCCTCAACAACACCGCACACAAGAGCGTTACCCATCAAGAAAGCCCTACGTCCGTCCGAAACCTCAGGATGACATGTATGGTTATCAGGGAACATGTTCATGCGTTCCAACTCGATTGGAAGAAGGCGACGATAACGTCCTGATTTTGTTTTGACCACGTGCTTAAATCGTGATGGAGCCGTACCTCCTTCACCAGTAATAATAGTGCGCGATGGCTGGTCAAGATAATCTGGGAAAGCCATTCCACCTTCCGAAAAGACATATTCATAACCTTCTTTCGATACACGATTGATTTTCTTAGCCCCTTTCTCATACTGCCATTTGGGCATTTCTTTTTCAGTAATAAAGAACTCTTCTGGTACAAGATTTTCATCCACAAGATTACCCCCTAATGTTTGACGCGGACCATCATATACAGGCTCAGCATCAACGGAATAAACATGACGGTTCATCATCATTCCTGCATTTCCAAAAGGGCTGTCTTTTTTGCCCCTATTGAAATTTGAAGAAACTTCCTGTATCGTACCTTCAATTTCGAAATCTGAAACCGTTCCAGCTTTTTGCTTAAACTCAAAGGCTTTTGCCATTACACCATCATACGCTACCCAATCTTCCATTCTTTCAATCTTTTGAGCTACTATAGAACCCTTCTGATAACCAACAATGTAAGTTCTACGTCTCCGTTGAGGCATTCCGTAGTCCGCAGCGTTAATAATGCGCCATTCGACAATATAACCCAAATCAGCCAATGATGCAAGAATAATTGCAAAGTCTCGTCCGCGTTGGGATGCAGGAGAGTTTAGAAGACGGTCAACGTTCTCGAAGAAAAGGTATGAAGGCCTTTTATCATCCTTTTCTTTCAATATCCTATAAATTTGCCACCAAAGAACCCCTTTCTTACCTTCGATACCACCAGAGCGGCTCAATGACGCTGCTACCGAATAGTCCTGACACGGAAATCCGCCAACCATCAAATCATGATTAGGAATTTCTTCGGTCTTCACCAAATTAATGTCTTTGTTTGAATGGCCTTTAGAACCGAATCTAGCCACATAAACCAAGGATGCATCTTGATGCTGGGTCGATGGCTCCCATTGGTTGTTCCAAATGGTATCGAACGCATCCGATGCGCCTTCGAGTCCGATACGGAAACCTCCCACACCAGCGAATAATTCTACTACTTTGATTTTATGTTTGGCCATATTACAAATATTCTATTGTTTTCAATTTTTCTGCTATATATGTTCCTTTTAACCAGAAGAATTGTGGTAGCATATGAATACCATTCACAACTTCTATCCTCGCTTCCTCTCTTGAATCGTCGGCTCCTCCTCGGAAGAATACTTGATAGTCCGCGCTTTTTGGGAAATTGGGAGCACCCATATATGAACCACTTTTGTTCTTTCTTTTGTTGCCATTTTTGTCAAGAGCATATTCCCATTTCAGAGTTTTGTTATGAATCAAACTTCTTGAGTCTTCCCATGTTCGTTTCACTTCTTTGTCCAAAAAATCGTCGTCAAAAGAAAAACGTTTAAAGCCCTCAAATGTGGTTTTGCCGGGATCATTCTCATCATGTTCGCAAAAGATCGGGCAAAGAAAACTATGTTCGCAGAAATATAGATAGAGTTCAGAATCTTCGAATTCTACCTCTTTGCTAGTCCATTCCTCAAAATCAATATGATTTAATTTCATATCCTCCGTTCTACCTCCAGTAGTAGTTAAAGTTATCGTTTTTGCAATGATTCCTGCTTTGATGAAATCAGAGATTTGATTTAACTTGCTGCCTTCTGCACCAAACATTTTGAGAATACATTTTGACCCAAAGTCCTTTGTTGAAATGGCCGTCTCAATGCTCAGACTTTTCTTCAGTTGTTCATAGGTCATTCCTTTGTATTTGGTCGAAATGCTATGACAACGAGCATCTAATTGCGCAAAACTGGAAAAAGACTCTTTCAAGGAAATCTCAACATTTGTCCTACTCTTGTCAAAATGGCCATGAACGATATGGTCTATAAAGGTTTTCTTCAACCTATAGCGAGGTTTCTGATATGACCCCGATGTTTTTTTCTTAAAACCGGGAACCAATTCTATCAAAAGCAAATTAGGGCGAAGGATATGGGTAAAGCCAACAAGAGCCTCATTACGCTTTTCTGGATTGGTATATTTGTCATAAATCTTCTGAAGATAGTCTCTAACCAGTTCCCAGTCGCTACATAGTTGGTTGCGCTCAGAATCTGTGAACTTATTGTAGCAGTAATCTACGATTGGAAATTGAGCATAATCTGAAGCAGGAACCACATCGTATGACTTGTATTCATAGAACACGATTAATAGATGTTCAGACTTTTCCCAAAAGTGTGAAGAATTGAAATCGGTTTGAATAGTTGGTTCAAATGTTACTCCTGTAATGCTAATACCCTCTTTAGCACCAAAAAAAAGATTATAAGCGTCTCCACTTTTATTCACTACGTTTTTTAAGTCAGACTTTGGGATTCTAACTCCTGTAGTTTTCAGCTCCGTCAGCACACCATCTATTTCGATATCACATTCTTGGTCACTATCACGCTCATAACCAAATACCGACTGCTCAATCACATCTCCGGCAATACCAGTTATTTTTGGACTTTCTTTTGTACGGTCAAACTGACGAGTTTTATCAACTTCACCAAGTGTCTTGCCTTTTATACTCTCTAACAAATTATAGACAAATTCTTTTGTGTATTTTCTGTCTTCTGATACTGCCATATTTATTATTATTGTTGCGGCAAAGATAGCAACTTTTCTTCATGCCACAAAAACAAAATGGTCTTTCCATTTCAGAAACCTTTTTGGCTGGTTTCGGTTACAGTTTATTCAGTTCGCGTCGAATCCAACACCCCCCCTCCGGTCTCAAATCTCAGTCTCAGTTAGAAAAGAAAGTCACAATCCAACTCGAAACCCGTTTTTAAGACACTTATAACTATATAATAATCAATAATATAAATATATAATATAGAATAAAAAGCGAGATAAGGGGTGCCTTGTAAAACAACTGAGACTCTGAGACTGAGACTGCTGGACAGCCTAATGTCAACGCTAAGGATTATTTAAGTATCTATGAATCATTAAGGTAGGGATGGAAACCTGTCTTGAATATTCCTTCCACTTCCAGTTCTTCCAATTAAAAAAAGATGGACAAATACCCTTTTTAAAATTATATAAATACTTAATATTTAGATAGATATATATATTATTAGAAGGGATTTGGAACCTTGAAAAAAAAAACTGGAAGAACTGGAATCTGGAAGATTTGGACATTACTTTTTACCTAAAAAGCAGCAAGACAACGAGATACGATATCAGCAAATCATCGGTTACCGATACTCCGAACCTTAAAAAGACAGAAATCGTCTCAAAATTCTCCTCTAAAAGGCCTTAAAAAGCATACAAAAGTCCCTCTTTCCGATGCTTTTCCCCATCCTAACGGGCATGAGATCGTTTCAAAAAATTGGCACTCCTTCCTTTTTTAAAGGATACTTTGCGGCAAAAAGGCCAACTTGATTGCAGGAAATGAGGTAACAAAGGGGCTTTTGGGAACAACTGAGACGAGGAGATTGAGACTGTGGCCAACGGACCTTTTGAGAGAAACGGCATATCGCTAATAGAGAAACGGCTTTTTACTGGCAGAGAAACGGCTTTTCGCTCGAAAAATCCGCCTCTGCTTCGCCTAAGGTACGCCTAAGGTACGATAAAGCTACCTCTCCATGCGCTCCCTCAACATTTTTCCCTATCTTTGCAAAAAATTACCGTTATGGACACCTCCAAGTTCGACTTCCTGAAAGGCCTGCGTCACGACCGTTTCTTCCTTTTGGCCGGCCCTTGCGTCATCGAGGACGAGACCTCTCCCCTCTTTATCGCTGAGACCTTGAAAAACCTCTGCCTAAAGCTCGACATCCCGCTGGTCTTCAAAGGCTCGTACCGCAAGGCCAACCGCTCCAGGTTGGACTCGTTCACAGGCATTGGCGACGAGAAAGCCCTGAAGGTGTTGCAAAGCATCGGCAAGGAATTCGAGCTGCCTGTGGTGACGGATATCCATAGCGCCGAAGAGGCTGCAATGGCCGCCGAATACGTCGATATCCTGCAGATTCCGGCGTTCCTCTGCCGTCAGACCGACCTCCTTGTGGCCGCCGCCAAAACGGGCAAGACGGTCAACATCAAGAAGGGACAGTTCCTCTCAGGCGAGGCGATGGGCTTTGCCGTCGAAAAGGTGCGCCAGTCGGGCAACGACAAGGTGATGCTCACCGAGCGGGGCTCGATGTTCGGCTATCAGGACTTGGTGGTGGACTACAGAAACATCGCCGCCATGCAGAAGTTTGGGGCTCCCGTCATCCTCGACGTCACCCATTCCCTGCAGCAGCCCAACCAAAGCTGCGGCGTCACGGGCGGACAGCCTGAACTCATCAGCCTGATCGCCAAAGCGGGCATCGCGGCAGGCGCCGACGGCATCTTCATGGAGGTGCATCCTGAGCCTAAAAAAGCCAAGTCCGATGGGGCTAACATGCTCCGCTTGGACCTGGCTGAATCGCTCTTGAACCAACTGGTGAGAATCAAAGAGGCGCTTTGATAAGGCCTTACTGGTATTTCATGCTGACAATCTGACCCGTCTCGGTGTCGAAAACAAGCTTGGCACCTTGCAACGGAGCCACCAGCAACACGCCTAACTGGCTGACCGTCTGACGTTGCTCCATCAACGTGCGGCTACCGTAAGCCACTCTCACATTGGCGGTCTCAGGGATGCGGTACATCACCTTGTTTTCGTATGACATCGATTCGATGGCCGAGGGGCTCGGTGTATTGATGTTTTGCGTGCTGTTGAGCGGCAACGTCTGAACCGTGATGGCGGCTCCCCTGCCGTTGGTCCCTATCGTGAGGCCCTCGGTCTCTGAAAACTTGGCCACCGTCTGCGTGGGCGTTTCCTTGTTGGGCGTCACATACACCGTGCGGACGGTTTGCCGCGTGGTGCGTTTTCCCATAAACAGGCTGAGATACTGCTGCTCCATCTCGTCCAGCTTGGCAAACATGGCTTCAAAAGTCTCGGGATGATGCGCCATCTCGACGTCACCTGAAATGAGGAAGAACTTCGACTTGCGGATTTCCTCAATCTTGTCGGCAGCCTCTTTGGCCAGCTGTGCGTTGGTTTTTCCAGCCGTCAACAGCGGCAAAGTGCTTTGGGTGACCGACGGGACGACGGCCGAAGTCGTGTTTTCGGTGGTTTCCGGATGGCATTCCTCGGCTGCATCATCCTTGTCCCATACGCCCACGCTGCGGATAATGCCGTTGGGCAGTATGTTAAACACAGGCTTTGCGACACCGCGACCCACATTCACCGTGACAAAGAAGGTGGCATTGGGGTCGGGAATGGCTTTCGAAGTCATCCTGACATCCAGCAACTCATACGAGGTGCCTTCGAATGAATCATACGCGCTGGTTTCAAAGTAAGTGTCGGCATAATCACTCAGCGGACCCTCTTCAAAGGTAGTCTCGGCAATGACAAAGTCCAGCTGGAGCATCGTTTGCGGCAAAGCATAGTACAAGCCGTTCTGCTGACCGACAGAGGCGTTTTTGGCAAAAGTGGTGGTAAACTGGGCATAAACTGAACCGCCCAACAAAAGCACAGCGAGAAGCGTAAGTGCAATTCTATGGAAAAACCTGTTCATCTCTTTTAGGTATTAATTCGGTTTCAAAGATACACATTTAATCGATTGCGGGTTCAACAAGTCTCTTTTTTTTCCTTTTTGCTGAAAACCAAGAGGGCTAAAAACGTCAACAATCCGTTGATAATCAATATTTCAAATCCTATGCGATAGCCTCCGAACAACTGGGGGGAATACAGCTTCAACAAATAGCTGACCACCGGAGAGGCCACAGCAATGAAAGGCACGGCCTTGTCGATTACCTTCCTGTCTTTCACAAAGAGGCCGAAGGTATACAGTCCCAGCAAAGGCCCGTAGGTATAGCCGGCAATGTCGAACACCTTGTCAATCAACGACTCGTTGTGGAAGGGACGGAACAAGATGATGACCAACAAATACAGCAAGGCAAAGGCCACATGAATCCACTTGCGGTAACGGGTGATTTGCTGCTCGGTGATGTGCTTCCGGTCGAAATGCATGAAATCGAAGCAGAACGACGTCGTCAAAGCCGTCAGGGTTCCATCGGCGCTGGAATAGCCGGCGGCCACCAGTCCGAGAACAAAGACGATGCTGGTGAACTTGCTCAAGCTGAAAGCCACCGAAGGGAATATCTTGTCGTTGACCACCACGCCGGCTTCATTCACGGGCAACTGGAATCCCGTGGATTGTGCGTAATAGATGAGGGCCGCCCCCAGGCAAAGAAACAGCCCATTGACCACGACGAAGAGCAGGCTCGAGGTCATCACGTTCTTTTGTGCATCACGCAGGTTGCGGCAGGTCAGGTTTTTCTGCATCATATCCTGGTCGAGTCCCGTCATCGTGATGGTGATAAACATTCCGGAGAGCACCTGCTTCAACCAAAACTTGTTGTGGGTCCAGTCGGTTTCAAACATCTTGGTATAGCCATTTGCGGAAGCCGACTTCATCAAATCGGCAAAGGAGATGTTGAGGTTCTTCAGGATGAACCAAGCCGTCAGGAAGGCCGCCAGCAGCAAAAACGTGGTCTGCAAGGTATCGGTCCACACCACCGTCTTGATGCCGCCCTTGAAGGTATAAAGCAAAATGATGGCAATAAAGATGACCGCCGGCACCCAGAAAGGAATGCCCCAAGCCTTGAAGACAAACTCATACAATACAAACACAACAAGATACATCCGCAAGGCCGAGCCCAACAATCGCGACAGAATGAAAAAGGCCGCCCCTGTCCGCTCAGACCGTGAACCAAACCGCACCTCCAGATAGGAATAGATGGAAGTCAGGTTGAGGCGATAATACAGCGGCAACAACACCGTTGCGATGGTGGCATAACCGAGGACATAACCGAGCACCAAGGGCATATAGGTGAAATGACCGGTATAGACGCCACCCGGAACCGACATAAAGGTCACGCCCGAAAGCGAGGCGCCTATCATGCCGTAGGCCACCACAAACCAAGGAGAGTTGCGGTTGCCTCTGAAGAAAGTGGCGTTGTCGGACTTGCGCGACGTGAAATGCGCAATCACAAAAAGCAGGACGGTATAGAATATGAAAACTATAAGAATAATAGTCGGACTCATAGCATAGAATTTGGTTGCAAAAATAGCGATAATTGCGAAAAAAAATCTATTTTTGCGCGCTGAACGCAACTGAAAAAGAACAATTAAAACTATAACACTATGAAATTCTACGATATAGACTCCGTTTTTACTTTTGGAAAATATGAGGGTATGACCATCGCCGAAGTGTATGAGAAAGACCCTAAATACTTGAAATACTGCGAGGAAAACATCGACGAGTTCTACGTGTCCCCCTCCGTGATGCGTGAGCTGAAATCGATGAACCGTGCCATCAACGACTCAGATTTGCTGGACGTCAACTTCGACAAGATGAGTGACGACGAGATAGAGAGTTTCATTATCGGACATGATGAGGAAGACGAATTCGACGAGTCGAAACTGGAACACGACTTCGACTGGGAGAACAACGACTTTGCCGACGACTCGCCGTTTGACGAATTTGAAGACGAGTTTGACGAGGACGAGTTCAACGACGAGTTTGGCGACAGCTTCGACGAAAGCTTAGACGGCGGATTCGACGAGCTGTATTGAACCCAACAAAGGGATGCATAACAAAAAAGCCACCGGTTTGGTGGCTTTTTTTGTTGTTAAGCGTTGATGCGTTCCGAAATGGAATAGACCCGTTTCTCGCGCTGCGTGGAGGTAATCATCTCGGCAAGGAAACCCGTTGAGAACAGCTGCACGCCGATGACAATGGCCAAAAGCGCGAAATAGAACAAAGGCCTGTTCGTCATACCGTAAGCCTGTGCGAACAAACGGATGTAGGCCAGATAAAACGCGATGACAAATCCAATCAGGAAGGTTATGGAGCCCAGCACCCCGAAGAAATGCATCGGGCGATTGCTGAATTTCGAGATGAAGTTGATGGTAATCAAATCGAGGTAGCCGCGGACGAAACGGCTCATGCCGAACTTGCTGCTGCCGTATTTCCGTTTCTGATGGTGTACCACCTTCTCGCCGATATGGCTAAAGCCGTTCATCTTGGCAATGACAGGGATATAACGATGCATCTCGCCATAAACCTGGATGCTCTTCACCACCTCCTTACGATAGGCCTTCAAGCCGCAGTTGAAATCATGCAGCTTGATGCCCGACATGACGCGCGTGGTCCAGTTGAAGAACTTCGACGGGATGTTTTTGGCTATCTTGGAGTCGTAACGCACTTTCTTCCAGCCCGAAACGAGGTCGTAGCCGTCTTCCTTGATCATCTTGTACAATCCTGGAATCTCATCCGGACTGTCCTGAAGGTCGGCATCCATAGTGATTACCACGTCACCCTCAACGATTTTGAAGCCTTCGTTCAAAGCCGGCGACTTGCCGTAATTCCTTCTGAAGCGCAAGGCTTTGACATTCGGATTGGCTTCGGAAAGTTGCTGAATGATGGCCCAGGAGTTGTCGGTAGAGCCGTCGTCGACAAAAACGATTTCATAGGAGAAACCGTGCTCGTCCATCACACGACGAATCCATGCCTCCAGTTCGGGCAACGACTCAGCTTCGTTCAGCAGCGGAACAACAACAGAGATATCCATGATTATCTGATTTCAGTTTTTCCTCCCATATAGGGTTGCAGAGCCTTCGGGATGGCCACGCTACCGTCGGCGCGCAGGTTGTTCTCCAAGAAAGCAATCAACATGCGCGGCGGAGCGACCACCGTATTATTTAAGGTGTGGGCAAAATAGTTGCCGTTCTTCCCTTTTATTCTAATCTTCAGACGGCGGGCCTGAGCGTCGCCGAGATAGGAGCAACTGCCCACCTCGAAGTATTTCTTCTGACGCGGCGACCAAGCCTCCACGTCGAGCGATTTCACTTTCAGGTCGGCCAAATCACCTGAGCAGCATTCCAAGGTGCGCACAGGGATGTCCATTGAGCGGAACAGGTCGACCGTATTCTTCCACATCTGCTCGTACCAGTAGTCAGCATCCTCTTGCTTGCACAACACCACCATTTCCTGCTTCTCGAACTGATGGATGCGATACACGCCACGTTCCTCGATGCCGTGGGCGCCTTTCTCCTTACGGAAACAAGGCGAGTAACTCGTCAAGGTAAGCGGAAGAGTTTCCTCAGGAACGATTTGGTCGATGAACTTGCCAATCATCGAGTGCTCGCTGGTGCCGATGAGATAGAGGTCCTCGCCCTCAATCTTGTACATCATGGCATCCATCTCGGCAAAACTCATCACGCCGGAGACAATCTCGCTGCGCACCATAAAAGGCGGGATGCAATAAGTGAACCCACGGTCAATCATGAAGTCGCGGGCATAAGTGATAACGGCGGAATGCAGACGCGCAATGTCGCCCATGAGGTAATAAAAACCATTACCTGCCACGCGATGGGCAGAATCAAGGTCCAAGCCATTGAACTTAGCCATGATGTCGGCATGATAAGGAACCTCGAAATCAGGAACAACAGGTTCACCGAAGCGTTCCTTCTCCACGTTGAAGGTGTCGTCCTTCCCTATCGGAACTTCAGGAGCGATGATGTTCGGGATGGAATACATCACCTTGGTCAACTGGTCCATCAGCGAGGTCTGCTGCTTGCCAAGCGACTCCAATTCCTGAGCATTGGCTTCCACGAGTTTCTTCATCTCGTTGGCCTTCTCAATTTCCTTGTTTTTGAAAAGGATGCCAATTTCCTTGGAGATAGAATTGCGTTGTGAGCGCAAATCATCGGCACGTTGTTGACAATCACAATATTGAGTGTACAAATCAATAGCCTCGTCAACGAGAGGCAACTTGTTGTCCTGGAATTTCTTCTTGATGTTCTCCCTGACCACGTCGGGATTCTTGACTAAAAACTTGATGTCTATCATATAATCTTGATTGGCTTAATAAAACGGGCAAAGATAGAAAAAATCCATGAAAGAGAGAAAAAAATATGAAGAACGCTATAAAACAACGAACCCCGGGCCTTGTGGGGTCCGGGGTGGGTCGTTAGGGGTGGGCGGCGCGCTACTTTCCCACGGTCTCCCGCAGTATCATCGCCGCGGCGGGGCTTAACTTCTCTGTTCGGGATG
>Ga0310690_10005101_pt1 | contig 18079 bp, 27 predicted proteins | sample AusTroGonzalo_MG_2_FD_207661 | JGI IMG/M metagenome (GOLD analysis project Ga0310690, IMG submission 207661) | Bovine rumen microbial communities from tropical cattle in Woodstock, Queensland, Australia - Gonzalo_04 (v2) (version 2) | ecosystem: Host-associated > Mammals > Digestive system >...
AGCGCCGATTTACACACAGGTGTTATTTAACCGTAGCAAAAATGGAAAATAGAACGATAAATGAACAATATACGGCAATAGGTTTTGATTTAATCGATACAGAGCCGCTTTTGGAAGATATAAAGGCTTCTGATGTGCGAATTATGTTTCTTTCATCGGATCAGGAGCGAAAAAAGGCGGGAAAGACGGTCTGCGGCGAGTGTGAAAAGGTCCCGGATAAATACAAATGGGCTGTACCGTGTGATTTCACGATCACGGTATTTGAGCCGAACGTTGAACGGTTTACAGACGAGCAGATGCGGATTTTGATATTCCATGAGCTGCTCCATGTGGGAATTGACAGAGATGGCAACGAAGAAATCTATACAGTCAAGCCGCACGACATCGAAGATTTTGAAATCATCATCCAGCGATACGGACTGCGGTGGGATGACGCGACTTGATAAGCTGAAACGACTTGAAAATGAAATATATGAGCTGATGCAGAAAGCAAATTCGAGAACTTATTCGAGTTTGGCGAAGCAGTACCGGGAAACCATCAAGGAAATCGAGGAGATTGAGGGTAATGGCGATAACCAAGACGAAATCGCGATCATCCTCCAAAGCCGTAGTGCTAATGGGCAGTCAAGAGCCGTCCGTCCGGATCGCGCCTGAATACACAGCGAGCGATGGAATGGACGCAGCCAAGATATTAAAGCTTGGCGGTTTCGATTTGGATCCGTGGCAAAGCGACCTTTTGGATGATTGGTTAGCGGTTGCGCCGAGTGGTAAATGGGCATGCAGAACATGCGGTGGATCTGTTCCGCGACAGAATGGCAAAACGGGCCTTCTGGAAGGACGAGCAGAGACGGGCATGATACTTTACAATGAGCAGGTCGTTTACACGGCGCATTTGCAGAAAACAGCAACGGAAACGTTCGAGGAAATGGCGAATTTCTTTGACGCGCCAAAGTTGCGGACATACGTAAAAGATATCAAAACGGCACTCGGTCGAGAACAGATCGTGCTGAAGAGCGGAGCCAGGATAAAATTTTTGGCACGAACACGCAACGGCGGACGAGGACAGCATGGAGATCTGTTGATATTTGATGAAGCGCAGGAGCTTGATGCAAACGCACAGGCTTCTTTTTTGCCGGCAATATCGGCGAGTCTTAATCCACAAGTTATTTATCTTGGTACACCTCCTGATGCTGAAGCAGATGGATCTGTTTTCCGAGGGATAAGGGCAAAGGCGCTTGCCGGAGAGACGAAAACAGTTGCTTGGTTTGAGTATTCGGTTAAAGAGATCGGCAATGTTCACGATCCGAAGCGATGGGCCGCCACAAATCCGGCATTTGGCAGACGAATATTGATAACAACCGTTGAATCCGAGGTAGAGCAGATGGATGAAGATACATTTGCCCGTGAACGTCTCGGTTGGTGGTCCCCTGTTATCGTGTCGAAGGTCGATTATGCAATTTCGGCTGAGTTGTGGGATGGCTGCAAGTCAAATGAGGTTGCCCCGACAGGTAAAACGGCTTACGGCATCAAGTTCAGCCCGGATGGTTCAGAGGTTGCGCTTTGTGTTGCGGTTATTCCGGCAGAAGGACCGGCAAGGGTTGAGCTTATCGAACGCAGACCGACAGGACTTGGTACACAATGGCTTGCTGATTGGCTTAAAGAGAGATACAACAAGGCTTCATGCGTTGTGATAGATGGTCGCAACGGTGTTGATGTACTTGTGGAAAAAATAACAGACGTTTGGAAAAGCAAGTTTTCAATAATCCGGCCTTCAGCAAAGGAAGTCATTGCGGCGGTCAGCCTTTTGATGGATTCGTTGAGTGAACATACCGTGACATGGTTTGAAAGTCAGGAAATGTTGCGCAACAGTGCATTATCGAGTTCAAAAAGGCCGATTTCCGGAGGCTGGGGGTTCGGCGGAGAGGATTCAGCCCCGATAGAGGCATGCGCCCTGGCACTCTATGGCGCAAAGATAAGCAAGCGCGATCCTACGCGTAAAATGAAGTTTGGATGTTAAGGAGACCAAAATGCAGTTTAACATCGTACCAAACCAGATTATAGGGCTTGATATAAACGAAGTCCCTTATTTTCAGCAGTTGCTTGATGTTTTTCAGCAGCATTTGACGAAAAATGAGCAGAAAAACACATATTATGAAGGCAAGATAACACTTGGATCTGTCAATTTAGGGCTTGCGTTGCCTCGGACATTCCACGGATTAGAGATCGGATGTGCATGGGGCGCAAAAACAGTTGATGTTCTGGCGGCTCGGTCAATGTTTGATGGATTTGTCGGGACGAACGGCAATGAGATTGAAGACCTTGACCAGCTCACCATTGACAATGACCTTGTGGCAGAATATGCGAAGGCTTGCCGGGATGAGCTGAAATATGGCTGTACGTTCGCAACGCTTACATCAGACGATCAGATAGGCTGCAAGATTCGTTTCCATTCACCGCAGACGGCGGCGGCATTATGGGATGGTGAAAAAGGGCGTATTTCAAGAGGTTTTGCCATTATAGATACGGCTCCGGATGAGGTTGATGCGCAGAATTGGACACCTTATCTTGTAAATTATTACACTGATGATGCTATTTGGGTAATTGAACGGCGAGAAAATGGTAATTGGTATGCTGAAAAGCATCCGCACAAGATGGGCAGACCATTGATGGAGGCGTTAATATGGAATGCGACAAGCAATAAGCCATTCGGGCGGTCAAGGATAAAGGAACCGATAAGGCGGCTGATAGATGGTTATGTCAGAACGGTGGCAAATGCTACGATCGGGCTTGAATTCGCAACATCCCCGCAGAAATACATACTTGGTGTTACTGATGACCAGTATGATGCGATCATAAACGACAGCTTCCGGCAATATATTGGTTCTATCATCGCCGGTACGTCAAATCCCGAAACAGGAGAAAAGCCGACCTTCGGACAGTTACAACAGGGGACGCTTACGCCTCATGTTGAAATGCTCCGGATGCTTGCAACACAGTTTTCTGCTGCTTCAGGGTTGTCTGTGACCGACACAGGCGTTGTGAATGATGCAAATCCGACAAGCTCTGATGCGATCCTTGCGCAAAGCCAAACGCTCATAGGCATGGCTGAACAGTTGAACATCGGGAACGGCAATTCGCTCCGAACCATAGCACTTATGGCAATGGCTATTGTGAATAATGTCAAGATGGAGGATCTGACAGAGGACCAACAGGATATTATGGCGCATTTCAAAAACCCTGCCATGCCTACAGTAGCCATGACTGCTGACGCGGCCATCAAGATAGCGTCAGCCCGTGAGAATTTTGCAAAAACTGATATATTCCTTGAGATGATCGGATTTGACAAGGCTGATATCCGCAGGATTAAGGCACAGGAAACACGAAACAGGGGCATGGCTGTTCTGGAAGAGATAGACAATGGCGGAAATAACGAGGGCACAGTGGAACAAGTATATATCGCGGCTCCGGAAAATCAATAATAAGGCTGTTGATGATATTACGGCTTATTTGACACGCAGAGGCGGATTTGAAGCATTAGATCGGACACAGCTTATTGATTATGCCTATTACGTTTCGAGCAAATACGGCGAAGCATCCGCGGCTTTATCAGCTGAAATGTATGATGCTGTGGCTGAATTGTCCGGGGCAAGAGTTGCGGCTGCTGTTCCTGCTGAAACGGCGAGTTATTCCGAAGTTGCAAAGACGGTAAATGGCATTATAAAGAACACGGGCAACGAAGAAATACTTGCGCAGGGTGTTGGCAGACTTGTGAAGATGGCCGGAACGGATACGATGCTTTCAAATGCTTACCGAGACAGACCGAAGGGCAAAGGAAGTAAGCGCAAACATTCCGGGGCGCAGGTGGCATGGATCCCGTCAGGCGATACTTGCGCATATTGCATTATGTTGGCATCTGCCGGATGGAAAAATCAAACGGAATGGGGCGCAAACAACCATTCAGAACACATTCATGCAAATTGTGATTGCACTTATATGGTGCGTTTTAACAATGATTTGGATGTGGAAGGCTATGATCCGGAAGAGTACAAGGATATGTATGATAATGCAGATCCGGGAGGAAGTCGTGAAGATAAGTTAAATGCCATGCGGCGCGAAGCATATGCCGAAAACAAGGATGAAATAAACGCACAGAAGCGGTCAGCATACGAAAAACGAAAAGAACGTGAAGCAAGTGCCACTGAAGAAATAAAAGTTGATTAGAGAGCCAAATATGGCTCTTTTTTCATACATTGGTACGCGACCAATTCGCGGAATATCACTCAAAGAGGAGAAAATTGAATATGGAAAAAGAAACTGTGAATCAGGAAACAGCAACCGAAATTACAGAACAGGCCGAAAAGACCTTTACGCAGTCAGAGCTTGACCAGATTATAGGTGAACGGCTCAAACGTGAGCGGGAAAAATACCCCGATTATGACGCGTTGAAGGAAAAGGCGGCGAAGCTCGACCAAATCGAAGAGGATGCAAAAACGGAGCTTCAGAGGGCACAGGAACGTGCAGAGAAGCTGGAGGCAGAATTGTCTGCTATGAAACACTCGGAAGAGGTCAGGGCAATCCGTGACAAGGTTGCACAGGCAACAGGAGTTCCCGCATCTTTGCTGACAGGAGAAACAGAAGAGGCTTGCAACGAACAGGCGGCAGGTATTTTGTCATTCAAAACAGCAAATCCGGCAAATTATCCGGTAGTCAGAGATGGTGGGGAGATCCAGAAAAAGGTTGAAGGCTCGCCAGCGCAACAGTTCGCTGACTATATGAGCCAGGTATTCAGTTAAGAAAAGCGAGGTAATTATTATGTCAACAGGCGTAGCTACTAACAGGACTTACATTGACCTTCCTGTTAGCGTATCAAACGAAATTTTACAGAAGGCACAGGAATCATCTGCAATCATGAATCTTGCAAGACAGATCAAGCTTCCCGGTAACGGCGTAGCTATTCCGGTAATCACATCGGATCCCGAAGCATCATGGGTTGGTGAAACAGAATCGAAGCCTGTATCTAATCCCGGACTTTCGACAAAGATCATGAGAGCTTACAAGCTCGCTGTTATCGTGCCCTTCTCAAATGAGTTCAGGCGTGATGTAAGTGCGCTTTATGATGCACTTGTCCAGAGACTTCCGAAGGCACTCGGCGAAAAGTTCGATGCAACTGTATTTGGTAAAGGTGATAAGCCCGGATCGGATTTTGATAACTTTGCAAGCTGTACTGCACAGAGCCTTGCAAGCGATGCTTATGCAGGACTTGTTGCCGCAGATACAGATATAGCAATCCATGGCGGTCTCTTGAATGGGTTTGCAGTTTCACCGCAGATGAAAGGTGTTCTGCTTGCCGCAACAGATAACAATGATCGTCCGCTGTTTATCAATAACGTATCCGAGGGCGCTGTTCCGATGATTCTCGGTGCAAAGACTTATCTTACGAAGTCTGCTTTCATTTCAGGTTCACCTTCAGTTGTTGGTATCGCTGGTGACTGGACACAGGCAATGTACGGCGTGGTTGAGGGTGTCAAAGTTGACTTCTCACAGGATGCAACGCTTGATATCGATGCAGAGCACAAGATCAATCTGTTCCAGCAGAACATGTTTGCAGTAAGAGCAGAGATCGAAGTCGGTTTCCGTGCCGATATTTCTGTATTCAACAAGCTCACAGCAACAGGCGTACCTTCAATCTGATGGTTCGCATGACAAACGCTTGGACGAAGACAGAAATGTTTGTAGCAGAAGATCGTATTGAAGAATACAAGGCGGCAGGGTGCATCCTTGCCGCTGATTCTGTTACGGCAGACACGGAGCCTGTCAAGGAAAAGCCAAAGAAAGCCGAGCCTAAAGCAGAGCCGAAAAAGGCCACTTCCCGCAAGGCTCCGGTAAAGAAAATAGCAACAAAGAAGAAGTGAGGTGTAAAAGATGGCATACGCAACAACAGAGGATGTTCAAGCGAGAATGACTCGCCAGATGTCTGAAACGGAATTGGCCGTCTGCTCCTCAATGTTAGATGACGCGGCGGTTATTATTGATTTATTCAATGCCAATGCGCCTGAAGACAACAAAACAATCGTTTCCTGCCGGATGGTTATCCGTCAACTTGGAGATGGGAACGATGCCGGAATACCGATTGGGGCTACACAAGGCTCAATGTCGGGGCTTGGCTATTCACAGTCATGGACGGTATCAGGTGGATCCACGGGCGAGATGTACTTGTCGAAGCTTGACAAGCAGCTTCTCAAACTTGGCAACAGAATAGGTTCCTATTCCCCCGTTGAAGAATTGGCGGTGAAATCATGAAAACAATGACAGTTCAGTTAATTGTGAAAACGAATGACGGAACGGATCCATTCGGTGCGCCTATCGACAAGGAAAAGACAGTTGACATCCCCGGATGCTTGGTCGGTCAGCCCTCATCTGACGAAATCGCGCAAACTTTGGAAATGTACGGTAAAAAAATAGCGTACATGGTCGGTGTGCCAAAGGGCGATACACATTCATGGGTAGATACCGATGTGATTATCTGGGGCGAACGCTTTCGGACGATAGGATATCCAGAAACAGGGATACAGGGAAACATACCCCTTGCATGGGGGCAGAATGTGAAGGTCGAACGTTATGGCTAATGGCTATGTTTTCAAAAAAAACGATGCTGGCATCCGTAAGCTCCTACAATCGCAGGAATGCTTGGCGGTTATGGAAACATTTGCGGCACAAATAGCAGAAGGTGGCGAGATTAAGCCGTTTATCGGTTTTGACAGAGCCAAATGTTTTGTTTACAAGAAGGAAACAGAGAAATGATCGAGGTTGCATTAAAAAACTATTTAGCGGAAGGATTAAGTACAATCCCGGTGCTGATGGAATACCCGAAAACACCATCCGGCAAGTTTGTTGTATTACAGCTTGCAGACGGTGGCCGGATAAATCATATCGATGCGGCCACATTCTTTGTGACGATATATGCCGATTCTTTGTATGAGGCGGCAAGTCTGAAGGAGAATGTAAAGGATCTTATGTTCAATGCCTTGCAATTATCCAGCATATCAAGCGTGTCATTAGGACAGGAGGCAGCTAGAACGGACACGGCAAATCACAAATATACATACAGTTTAACATTTAACTTCTACTACTATAGAGAGGAGACAGCAATATGAGTACAGGCGGTAACACAGCAACAAATGTTACTACGGGTAAGCCTAATATCAGCGGTGCTGTATTTGTGGCTCCCAAAGGAACAACACTGCCTACGGATGCAACCACATCTTTGGGCGGTTCGTTTGTCTGCCTTGGTTATGTATCCGAGGATGGATTAAGCAACAACAATGAACTTTCTGTTGAAGCAGTCAAAGCATGGGGCGGCAATATCGTTTATCGTTCGCTTACCGAGATGAATGATGAATTTAGCCTTGCATTGATCGAGACCGAGAACATAGATGTTCTGAAGACGGTCTATGGAGAATCACACGTAACAGTTGATGGATCCGGTAACGCATCTATCGATGTAGTCGGTGAAGATCCTATCGAACGTGTATGGGTATTTGACCTTGCTTTACGCGGAGACAGAGCGAAGAGGATCGTTATTCCTGATGGCGCGATCACGGCCAGAGAAGAGATAACATACAACGACAGTGATGCTGTTGCGTACGGCATTACAATAAGCGCTTATCCCGATTCCAACGGATCCACGCACAAAGAGTATCTTGAAAAACCCACAGCATCAATCTAAAGAGGGCATTTATGGTTACAGGAAAAACTAAATCGGGAATCAAGTTCCAGTTGGATGAGCGTATCAAAGATGATGCGCGTTTTTTATATTATTTGGCAAAGGCCCAGGACGAGAACGCGGATATGGGCGAACAATCCAAAGCCGTCACCGGAATTTTGAAACTCGTATTCGGCAATGATGAAGGTGTTATCAACTTTATGAATGCGGTAGCGTCTAAAAATGGTGGTGTTTGCACTGTTGACGTAATGCTTTCGGAATTGACCGAAATGTTTGATGCGATAAAAGCAAAAAACTCATCGTCCTCGCCTCAATCATAAATGAGTGCGAGGATCTTCTTATTTGCGATTTGGCAGAGACCTACGGCATATTGGACTATAAAGAGGTCAAACCTTCTATTGTAGCCACACTTGCTGTAGGTCTGCCGGATTCGTCACGTATTAAGCGCAAGCACAGCGGTGTTAATATTACGCTAGATCAGATGCTGCTTGCTATGCTTGTTGACGGTATGAATATCTCAATATGGCAGAGGGGCGGAGGAAAGAGAAACCGAAAGCCGGAGAGTATATTAAAAAAACTGACAGAAAAAGCAAAACCCAAAGACGAACTAATGTCATTCCGTTCACCGGAAGAGTATGAGGCTTGGATGGCACGGAAGAGGGAGATATGGAACAATGAGTGATACTATAGGAACCGCATATGTGCAAATTGAACCGTCTTTTGACGGAGTAGTTCCCGAAATAGAGCATCAGTTTGGTGGTGCGGGTGAAGAAGCCGGCAATTCCTTCTCATCGGGTTTCGGATCCGTTATGGGCGGAATTGGCAAGGCTGTAGCCGGAGCAACGGCAGCGGGCGCTGCGGCTGTCGGAAAATTAACTCAAAGCGCGGTATCTGCTTATTCAGATTTTGAACAGTTAGAGGGTGGCGCGGAGTTATTGTTTGGTGATGCTTTTGATAAGGTTATGAACAATGCTGAAACAGCATTTACGCGTGTTCAGATGTCTGCTAATGAATATCTTGAGCAAGCTAACAGCTATGCGACCGGTCTTAAAGAGTCTCTGGGTGGTAATGCTGATGCGGCCGCGGAATTGGCAGATAAGATAATGGTTGCCCAGGCTGATATTGTATCCGCAACAGGCGCTAACGCTGAAAGTATATCGAATGCTTTTGGCGGAATAATGAAAAATAACTTTTCAATGCTTGATAACCTTCAGTTAGGTATAAAACCGACAAAAGAGGGTATGCAGGAAGTTATTGATAAAATGAATGAGTGGAATGCCTCGCAGGGAAATGCTACAGACTATCAGATGGATAACCTTGCGGATATGCAGAGCGCCATAGTTGATTATGTCAAGTATGTCGGTATGGCTGGATATGCACACGATGAGGCTTCTTCTACCATCCAGGGATCATTGGCAACGGCAAAAGCATCCTGGGAAAATCTGCTGACCGCAATGGGAACGGGCGATACGGACGCACTAACAAATGCGATAGATAACTTTGTCGAATCTGCAAAAACGGTAGGAACCAACATAATGCCGGTTATAGAAAAGGCTCTCAAGGGAGTGGCACAGTTGATCCAGGAACTTGGCCCGCAGATAGCAGAGATGTTGCCCGATTTAATCAGCGAAGTTCTCCCTGGTCTGCTGACCGCAGGGGTTGATATTATTAAGGCGCTCGGAGAGGGGATAATAAAAGCAATTCCCGATTTGATGCCTGCTATCACGGATGTAATATTGCAATTATGCGATATGCTCATAGAAATGCTCCCCGAATTAATACAAGTCGGAATGCAAGTGATACTTCAACTTGCAATGGGCATTGCGCAGGCTCTGCCGGAGTTAATTCCGGCCATAGTTGACACAATTCTAGCTATAGTCGATTACTTCCTTGACAATATAGATTTACTTGTTGACGCGTCTATTGCCATCATTGTAGGTCTTGCAGAAGGACTTATCACGGCATTGCCTAAACTGATAGAAAAGGCTCCGGAGATCATAATAAAACTTGTGGAGGCCCTTATCAGAAATATTCCTAAGATACTTGAGGCTTCAGTTCAACTAATAGTTATGTTTGTCAAGGGCATAGTGGATTCATTTAAGAAGATACTTGAAATTGGCAAACAGATTATTGACAAGGTCAAAGAGGGTATTTTTGAAAAGATAGAAGGCGCAAAGGAGTGGGGCAAGGATCTGATAAAGAATTTTGTCGGAGGCATAAAAAGTAAGTGGGAGGACTTGAAAAACGGTGTCAAGGGTGTAGCTGAAACTGTTAAGAATTGGCTCGGTTTTTCGGAACCTAAAGAAGGCCCCTTGTCAAACTTCCATACCTTTGCGCCCGATATGATGGAACTGTACGCAAAAGGCATCACGGATAATGTCGGAGTGGTCAAGGATGCGCTTCAAAGTGCGACAGTCGGAATGATGGATACTTCCGTGAATGCGAATGTCGCGCAGAACGTCAATGCACAGGTCGGGGCCGGAGCCGGCACAGGATCAGATGTTTACAGACTGCTTGCCGAGTATCTGCCGATAATTGCAAGTGGCGAAGGAACACAGGTTGCGCTTGTCGGGGATGCGGATACACTGTTCGACATGATAAAAAAGAAAAACAACGAATACAAAAAGCAGTATGGCGTGTCTGCTTTTGCATAGGAGTTAAGCCATGACTTTTAAGGTTGGAACGACAAGTTATGCGAATAATGTAGTAATCGGGACGTATGACATTAACAAGGTCCCCGTATATGATGAATGGGTGGACGCAGACGGCAAGATCCATCGCCTAAAGATCAGGGACAAGGTGCAGGGATCGTTCGATTTGTTCTTCCGTACTGCCACGGCATATGCGGCATTCAAAACAGTGGTTGACGGGCAGACATCATCATCAAATCTGTCTGTAAGCGTAACGGTATCGGTTAACAATACAAATGCTGATTCGACCATATCGGCATATTTGGATTTTGCTCCGGTGCGTGATGTGGACGGAACAAGGAATGATTATTACAAAGTTATGAAAGTTACTTTAGAGGAACGCTAATGATTTCAGTTACAACGGCAACAAAAGATGCTTGGAAAGATGAAACTTCATACAAAGAGTATCAGGTTGATTATGGCAGCGTTATTCTGGGAAATAGCCGGATAGTGCAGGATTCAATCAATATTTCTGCATCCATCCTCAATTCCAATATGATTGAAAATGGCGGCTGCATACCTCGGAAACTTGAAATCACTTTGGATATTAATATTCCTGCCACTTTAACCATAGGATTGAAGGTAAGGGCAAACAATACAGAATGGATTCCGTTGTTTTATGGTTCCATAGATGAACGCGATAAACGTGATAATGATAGCGAAGTATTGACGAAATATACTGTTTATGACAGGTTGTATGGATTATCACAGGCAAACATCGCGGGATGGTTTTATGAGGTATTTGCGGAAGACTACCCGAATGCAACCATAGGTGACGCTTTTTTTGCACTACTTGATAGGTATAACATCCCGACAAACATCGTATCGCTTATGAATGGCAGTTGTCCGATTTATTTTGATGTGGCAGACGTGGAACAGAATATAAACGGGTTGGACTTCCTGAAACAGATATGTCAGCTTGAAGGCGGTTATGGTGAGATCGATGGTGAAGGATACTTCCGGATCGTGAAGTTTAATAATTCTGTAAGAATTCCGGAACCAATTCCATATTTTAAGAATTTAGATTACACTACAAGCGATTTTGTTAATTTTGTTGGCAGTGTGGTTCTAAAGCCTACATCAGAAAGTCAAGGCGTTGAATATATCCCTCCTGGCGAGGTAGCAAGTCATGCACTGATTATCCAGGATAATTTTTTTATTAAAAATTACACGTTACTTGAGATACAATTTAACAGTATGGCTGAAATTGTATATCAGGGTGTGGAGTATTTGCGGGCATCATCTTTTAGCGCAGAACAAATGGCGCTTCCGTGGGTAGAGTGCGGGGATGATGTTCAGTATTACGATGCCAGAACAGGCACAACACATACATTTACGATGTTTTCGTGGACGTATAAAGGCACACAGGCTTGTATGAACACGTTTTTATCATCAGTAACAGAAGGGCTGCCTGCCAACATACACGACCGAGAGATAACATTGAAACGCAAGGAACGCAGCGTTAATTATTCAGACACGGACATAACAGAAGGCGTTACGCGATTAGCCACAGGGAATATATTTTTAGTGTATGAGTAAAAAAGCATACGTGGGTATAAACGGAATATCGCGGGAAGTCGGCAAGATGTATGTCGGGGTTGATGGCGTTGCCCGAAAAGTCGTAAAGGGATATGTGGGGGTAAATGGCGTTGCAAGGCAATTCTTTAGTAGTGCGCCAGATTATCAGATGGATGTAAAGGTTAAGACGAGCATCCGAAATGCAAGTGATGGTGCGTTGCCTGTCACAGTTACTACAAGCATAAGAAATGCGGGTAGCGGTGCATTGAATGTTACGGTAACGACAAGCATAAGGAATTATACCCCGTAAAGGAGAAGATATGGCACAAGTTGATTTTAGTAATGCGGTGTTGGATGTATATAATAATATGGTAATGACTTACGACCAATATTTGCAATTTGATAAGAACGCTACATTATATAGTGTAAACAATGTTCAAATAACGTCTGGTCAAACAAAAACAATTATTACAAACACGCCATCAAAAGTATCTATTTTATTTACAGGTGCATTTACTGCAAGCGGTACAGAGTTTTACTTTACACCTTCTAAATTTTGGCGAGTATCAAATATATCTTTTTCAGCAAACGACACATACAGTTTTGTCATAGACATAGAAACAAGCGGAAATACATGAGGTGATGATATGGCAATGGTAGATTTTTCAAATGCGAGGATAGAACCCGTTGGTACACAAAATATGACGGCTTATAGTAGTTTGGACTTAAATACAACTATTCTTCGTGATGCAAATGACAATTATGTAAGCAATTCCTTTACACCATCACGACTAATAAATCAGCAAAAACAGTTGATGTATTTATATCAAGGGACATTTACCGCAAGTGGAACAGAATTTTATATGTACTATACGAACGGTCAAGGCAAATGGAAAGTATCAAACATATCATTTTCAAGCGGAGATACCTTTATATTTCAGATAAATGCTAACTTGGTATGTAATTAACCTAGAAGGGAGTAACAAATGAGTACAATAATCAGAGGTACGACACCAACGCTTACATTCAACGTAAAGAATGAGCAGATGGATTTAGCGGAAGTCGCGGAAGTATGGATAACCTTTAAGACGAAACCGGGGGTTGCACTCAAAGAAAAAACCTACGACATTAACGATGTTACGATAGATGCGGGCGAAAAGACTATCACGTTATCTTTGTCACAGGAAGATACCTTATATTTCGCAAACGCACAGATGCTTGTGCAAGTCCGGCTACGCATGAACGATGATATGGCTTTTGCATCGGCTATTATTGAAACCTCAATAGGTCAGATATTGAAAGACGGGGTGATTTAATGACAGGGCAAAGGGTTATAGATAGTGTGCTATACCTTGACATATTTTTATCTCAAAGTACACAGGAGTTAGATATATTCCTAGAAAACGGTACGCAAGAGTTAGAGATAGAAATGGTTGGTGGGTCAGAGGGTAGGTTGCCGTGGTATTTAGGAGAGTACGAAGTAGACCCACGCAAGGTAGAACAGACATTAGAAACAAGAAATAAGAGTATGAGGGCGGATGTGGTTGTGCATCCGATTTTTTATGCAGAAACAACTAACCCTAGTGGTGGTTATACCGCATACATCGGGCTTGAATAGAAAGGAGAAGAAATGGCTAATAATCAATATGTTAACAAGGTCGTATTCGGAACTACTACCGTAATGGATATTTCCGATACTACCGCAGACCCTTCCAAAGTTTTAGCGTCTGAAAAGTTTTACGATAGGTCGGGCGCACCGCAGACAGGATTATGTACCTATGATGCCGACACATCCGATGCAAATGCGGTAGCGGGTGAGATACTTGCGACAAAGACCGCTTACGTCAACGGAAACAAGATCACGGGTGAAATGCCTAACAGGGGTGCGGTAACGGGTACGATTTCAACGGTTGCCGGAACGTATAACATACAGAACGGCTATCACGATGGTAGCGGTACGGTTGAGATAGATAGCACAGAACAGGCAAAGATAATTGCCGGAAACATCAAAAAAGACGTTACGATACTAGGAGTTACGGGTACATACGAGGGTTCAGCGACACCGACTTCTACGGCAAAAACCGTCACGCCTTATACTACATCAAAGACGTATTTGCCATCGGGAGAAAGCACACCCGTTGACTACTATTCACAGTTGACGGTAAATGCAATAACTTACACGGAAACTGATAACGCACAGGGCGGCAAGACTGTGACCATCGGTGACATTGACCCCGATGCTTGATAATGAGGTGACTTATGGCTACTAACCCTTATGTAAATAAAGTTGTATATGGCGACCAAACCGTAATGGATATATCAGATACAACGGCAGAAGCGGCAGACGTGGCAAGCGGAGAAGTGTTCTATACGGCAAGCGGGGCGCGGTCGGTAGGAACGGCTGATTATTATTCACCGTCAGACACAGCAGAAACCGCTATTGACGATGCCGATTATTTCCCTTTTTATGATACGTCTGCGACTGCTAAAAAGAAGTCATTGTGGTCGAACATCAAGGCAAAGCTGAATGAGATATTTTTTAAGCGTTCGGAACAGGCGGTGCTTGGGGCGAAGAATTTGTTACCACTTAATGTTGTCGGCACATCGGGCGATATAGAGTGGACGATAGAAAACGGTACGGTTATCGCAAACGGCTCGGCAGGTAGTTCAAATTCACAAATTACATTGGCGATACCAAGTGAATTGACGGGGGATTTTTATTTTTGCGGTTGTCCTGTCGGTGGTGGTCAGCCTTATGACTTATATCCTTGGGATAATACAACGAACGCGAGACCGAAAAGATGGGATGGCACGACTAACGCCGCAACGGATATTGGCGATGGCACACTCAAAGAGGTGCAGATACCGAGTGGTCACACTTGCAGATTAGTATGTCGTGTCTATGCAGGAAATACCGTAAGCAATCTGGTATTTAAGCCTATATTGCAACTTGCGACCGATACGGATAATACTTTTGTTCCGTTCGCTATGTCAAACAAACAGTTGACGGATGCCGTATCACAGGATGCAAGCGACATTGACGATATTGAGGCACTCATACCGAGTGGCGCGAGTTCAAGTAATAAACTTGCAACGGCAAGTGACATTCCCGACATAACGGGTAAAGCTGACAAGGTATCAAGTGCCACAAGCGGAAATTTCGCAGGACTTGACGCAAATGGAAATCTTACTGATAGTGGCATATCTGCCGACATTGTACCGAGTGGGGCATCATCGTCAAACAAGTTGGCAACCGCAAACGATATACCGAGTTTAACGAACTATGTTGAAAAGTCAGATACCGTAGGGTTGCTGAAAAATGACGGCACAGTAGATACCACGCAATATGTCAGCGATATTTCCGGCAAAGTAGATAATTCGGTTGTTGCTCCTGTTGAAAGTGGAACAACGGCATCACAGGCGTATGCAATAGGAGAACATTTTATAAAAGATGGTGCTTTTTGTACCGCAAAGACCGCTATTGCATCGGGTGCTACGTTTACCTTAAATACGAACTATACGGAGGGAATGATAAGTGAGGGTTATCGAATCTCAACTTACAAACTTATAGGCTATACAAACGCATCTGCAATAACAGTTAACGCAAATGCATCGCAAGCAGTTACGTTAACCACTTCGGACACGGACTTGTCGAATTATGTGTGTGTAGGACTTATGAATTATAATTTGTGTAGCGGCGTTTCGGCGGCATTATCATTGAAAGCACTAGACATACAGGGTTCGGCAAGCAGTTCAATATCGGGGGCGGTTGGTAATGGTGGAACGGCTAGCGTAACCATTCCGGCGGGCAAATTAAGTTTAAGCGTAAGGGCGGTTAAATTTATTTGATTTATACCATAATATTAAAGGAGGACTAATCAATGGAAAAATATTATGTAGTTTACACGAGCAACGGTTATTTTCAGACCGATAAAATCACGGAGTGGTCCGATCTGGATTCTGCAAAGAATAAGTACCACGCCATCTGCAATACGCTCGGCACGAATAAGGATGTTGAGACCGCTATCATAAAGATACTCGATAGCCAGTTGGATGTTGTGGGCGATTATTCAGAGTTCATCGATCATCGGAAGACCGAAGGATAAGGTGCAAATCCTTACCCGCATTATTTGATATAGCAACACCCGTTCTGCTGTTTAATTTAAGTTCATTTAACTTAAATGAGGAACTGAAATTTTTATTAAAATTTTTGAGTTGTTATTTTAGTTAGTGAACGTACTATGATGACCTTTGTGGTTCATAGTCTAAAATAGACTTGCCCGTTTTACATGGGGAGCATACTCTTTATGAGTATTGAGCAACGCACGTTAACTCTTAAAAAGGTCGGTGTATAGCCGTACGGCGCACCCGTCAAGCCTCTTAACAATGCGTAACATGGCGGGTTTTTTGTATTTAAAAAAATGGTTGAAAAGTCGGTCATTTTTTGGTAGGTAAGAGGCATGATAGATAGTGCTGTTTGGGTTTCAATAATATCCGGGGTGTTAACACTTGCCGGAGTCATACTGACGAATACGAAGTCTAACCGCGAGATCGAGCATAAACTAGAGGTTAGTCAGGCGATCACGAACACAAAGCTGGAGGACCTGACGAAACAGGTCGAAAAGCACAATCAGGTCATTGAGCGCACGTTCAAGCTCGAACAGGCTGTTGCTGACATGAAGGGAGGAAACGGATGAAATTGTCGAATGAGTGGTTTGACAGGCTGAAATGGGTGGCAATTATAGCATTGCCTGCATTATCAACCTTCGTGTATGGACTTGCGCAGATTTACCATTTTGAGGTTGTAGGGGAGCAGATCGCGCAGACCATCACTTTGCTGGATGCCATGCTCGGCGCATTGCTTGGTGTGAGCCATATCCAGTATAAACACGATTTAGAGGAGAAATAGAATGCCGACAATCAAACAGGTCCTTGACCTTGCACAATCGCAGATCGGAACAACAGAATATCCGCCAAACTCGAATGACGTGATATACAATACGGCATATTACGGTCATGAGGTCAGCGGTTCATCATATCCGTGGTGCTGTGTCTTTGTTTGGTGGTGTTTTTCTCAATTTGAGCCTTGCCTTGTGAAAAAGACTGCATCATGTCAGGAGTTGGCACAGTGGTTCAAAGATAACGGAAAATGGGGATCAACTCCGCATCCAGGCGATGTTGTCTTTTTCAAGTTTAATACAAACTCACGCTGGACGAACCATGTCGGACTTGTTAAAGAGGTTTTGGACGGCGGCGCAAAAATAATCACGATCGAGGGCAACACCAGCGTCACATCAGACGATAATGGCGGGGCGGTCATGGAACGCACACGGACCTCGAATATTGTCGGATATGGGCGGCCTGCTTATAGTGAGGATGTTCCTGAAGAGCCTGATGATTATGAACATGGCGTTGACGTGTCAGAAAATCAGGGGAAAATTGATTGGGTGCGCGTCAAGGCAGCGGGCATCTCATTTGCTTGCATGAGGTCTACCAAGAAGAACGGCTCCATTGACAGAACATTTGCCGATAATTTGGATGCTTGTATCGATTTAGGTATCGACTACTCGTGTTATAAATACGCTTATGCAAAGACGCATGATGAGGCACGCAGAGAAGCTGACAACGTAATAAACACAATAAACGCGATCAAGATGCCGATATGGTACGACATGGAGGATAAAAGCCTCGAAACGCTCGGCAAGGACACGATCGAGGGCATTGCGCTGTCATTTATCGGAGAATGCAAAGAGGCGGGATATGATGTCGGGATATATTGTAATAAGAATTGGTACGACAATTATATCAGCGACTATCTGAAGAGCCGATATTCCTTTTGGGTTGCCCGGTACGGCAAAAACACAGGCTATCTTGACGAGAAATACAAACCGACAGGCCGTAATGTTATTGCTTGGCAGTACACGTCAAAAGGGCGTGTTGACGGCATCAACGGCGATGTTGACCTTGATGTGTTATATTAGGGTGTGGCATCTGATGTGGCACAACAGCGTGTAATGTGCATAAATAGGGTGTTTTTGTTTGACTTTTAATCAGGTTGTCGGGGGTTCGAATCCCCCGTGTCTCATAGCCTTGAAATCCTAGAAAATACGGGGTTTCAAGGCTTTTTTATTTTCATAATATCCGTTCA
>Ga0310690_10005102_pt1 | contig 18078 bp, 13 predicted proteins | sample AusTroGonzalo_MG_2_FD_207661 | JGI IMG/M metagenome (GOLD analysis project Ga0310690, IMG submission 207661) | Bovine rumen microbial communities from tropical cattle in Woodstock, Queensland, Australia - Gonzalo_04 (v2) (version 2) | ecosystem: Host-associated > Mammals > Digestive system >...
AGAAAAAACTTGTTTTTCCACCGAAAGAATACCCTTTTAATCTCACAGAAGACCTTTCTAATCTGACAGAAGGCCTTTTTAATTGGCAGAAGGGCCTTCTATTTTGTCAGATGCTTTATCTGCGTTGCCAGATGCTTGGGCTGAGCGCACAGCCCATTGGGCTACGCTCGTAGCGTTATGGATTGCGAAACACCCCCAACACTTACCTTTCCCATCATAAGGCGTTGTAAATAAATGTGTAATAGCAGGTAGGTGTTTGTCGAACACCTACCTAACACCTACCTAACACCTACCAGGTTGTAAAAGCACACTCACTTTTATTACTCAACCTTCTCAAGTTCCTGACTGGTTGGGTATTCTACATATAACTGCCATGTAATTGCTCATAGTTTTGCTGCGCAAGCCATTCATGGAAAATTCTTGGTAATTCGCGTTTACTTTGTTTATAATTCTCTGATTTCCATCCTTTCAGACGGTCAGATAAGTGTCAGGTAGGTGTTAGGTAAGTGTTAGGTAGGTGTTAGGTAGGTGTTAGGTAGGTGTTAGGTAGGTGTTTTGCAAACACTTACCTTGCTTAACGGCTTGTAACATAGTCAGTTCTGGCGAAAAAGGTAGGTGCTGGCACTTTTTCGGGAGTAAACATAAAATAGTTCTAGCGTTTAACCGAGTCAACTTATCTAAGGGCAAAGAAACATAGGTAGTCAACCTTTTTCAGGAAACTACCAGATGTCTTACCCTCACTCTACCTCCTTCGGACGGCGGAGGGGGATGAGGCCTGAGTGGGCGGAAATGGGGATGAGGGTGACGTGGTCGGTGGCGTTGTCAACGAGGAGTAGCGTGGTTTCTTCGGCAAGGCGGGTGTGGGTGAGAGTGTCGCCTGCTTGGGCGTGAGAGGCAATGAGGCTGTCGTTCAGCCAGACGGCTAGGTCCTGCCCACGGAAGTCATCCGTAACGACAAACTGATAGACATCCTGACGGATGCGCTCCTCGCGGTTGCCCAAAAGGTTGTAGCTCCAGAGGAGGAACATCAGCACAATAGCAAACACAGCTACAAACAGCACGGCTGTGCCTGCAAGAAAGGATTTGTTGGCATTCTTGGCTTTTCGCATGGCGCAAAGGTAGTGACACCCACGCGAGAAAACAAGAAAAACAGCGTATTTTTTGTTTTTCCGAGGCGTAGCCCAGCCAAAACGCCGTTAAAGGGAGGGCAAAAACGCTGAAATTGTAATTTTTTTGCAAAAATGTTTTGTCCTTATTATAAAAAGCAGTACTTTTGCCAGCGATTTAGGTGATTAACGCTTAAGTGGCTCCTTTTTCAGGGAGCCATTTCGTTTAAATGAAGAAGGAAAATAGACCATAAAGTCAGACGAAATAGTTTTGAATAATGATTGAAAAGAACAAAATTATCGAGATTGTCAATGAGTGGCTTGAGGGCAAGGACTACTTTCTTGTGGACGTCACCGTAAGCCCTGATGACGAGATTGTTGTGGAGATTGACCATGCCGACGGCGTGTGGATTGAGGACTGCGTGGAGCTGAGCCGCTACATCGAGTCTAAACTCAACCGCGACGAGGAGGACTTCGGACTGGAAGTCGGCTCGGCAGGCATCGGACAGCCCTTCAAAGTACGTCAGCAGTACGTGAACCACGTGGACAAAGAGGTGGAAGTGCTGGCAGGCGACGGACGCAAATATCGCGGCACGCTCAGCGAGGCTACGGACGACACCTTCACCGTCACCGTGCAGGAGAAAGTGCTGGCTGAAGGCGCCAAGCGCCCCAAGATGGAGCCCGTCCCCCACACCTGGCGCTACGATGAGGTGAAGTACACCAAGGCTATCATCACATTCTGATAAGGTTAGAGCAAAAAAACAAACACAATATACAACATGGCAACAACAGCAAAAAAGAACACCATCAGCCTGGCAGACATGTTCCAGGAATTCAAGGAATCGAAAAACATTGACCGTACGACGCTCATCAGCGTGCTCGAGGAGAGCTTCCGCAGCGTCATCGCCAAGACCTATGGCAGCGACAAGAACTACGACGTCATCGTCAACCCCGACAAGGGTGACTTTGAAATCTACCGCAACCGCGAGGTGGTGGAGGACGAGGAATTCACGAACCCCAACACCGAGATTCCCCTCTCCGAGGCACAGAAAATCGACGAGGACTACGAGCCGGGCGAGGAAGTGACGGAGGAGGTACACTTTGCCGACTTCGGCCGACGCGCCATCCTCACCCTGCGCCAGACGCTTGCTGCCAAAATCCTTGAGCTGGAGAAGGACAGCCTCTACAACAAGTACAAAGAGCAGATTGGCACCATCGTAGCAGCCGAGGTCTATCAGATTTGGAAAAAGGAGCTGCTGCTGCTCGACGACGAGGGCAACGAGTTGCTGCTGCCGAAGAGCGAGCAGATTCCCAGCGACTTCTTCCGCAAGGGCGAAACCGTGCGTGCCGTCGTGCTCCGCGTGGACAACGACAACAACAACCCCAAGATCATCCTCAGCCGCACGTCTAACCTCTTCCTGCAGCGCCTGCTTGAGCAAGAGGTGCCCGAAATCAACGATGGCCTCATCACCGTGCGCCGCATCGCCCGCATCCCTGGCGAGCGTGCCAAGATTGCCGTGGAGAGCTACGACGACCGCATTGACCCCGTCGGCGCCTGCGTGGGCGTGAAGGGCAGCCGCATTCACGGCATCGTGCGTGAGCTGCGCAACGAGAACATCGACGTCGTCAACTACTCCTCCAACATCGAAATCTTCATCAAGCGCGCTCTCCGTCCCGCCGAGGTTTCCAGCCTCGTCATGGACCAGGAGAACCACAAGGTGGAGGTTTACCTGAAGCCCGATGAAGTCTCCCTCGCCATCGGCAAGGGCGGCTCGAACATCAAGCTGGCGAGCATGCTCACGGAGTACACCATCGACGTCTTCCGCGAAATCGACGACAAGCAGGAGGAAGAGGACGTCTATCTGGAGGAATTCGCCAACGAGATAGACCAGTGGATTATCGATCAGTTCATCGGCATCGGCCTCGACACCGCCAAGAGCGTGCTGGCTGTACCCCGCGACGAACTTATCAAGAAAACCGACCTTGAGGAGGAGACCATCGACAACGTGCTCGAGATTCTCCGTGCTGAATTTGAGGAAGACTAATCTTTAATCATCATTTCATGGCAAGATTTAGTAAGGTAATCAAAGATTTGAACATAGGAAGGCAGCGCGCCATCGACTTCCTGGAGAAGAAGGGCTGTCCCGTGGAGGACGACCTGAACGCGAAGCTGACCGACGAGCAGGTAGCCCTGCTCACCACCGAGTTTGCTCCCGACAAGAATCTCAAGAAGGAAACCGAGAAGCGCCAGGCTGAACGTCAGGAGCGCCACGAACGCTTCCAGGCCGAGAAAGAAAAGGAGAAAAAAGCTGCCTCCAAAGAGCCAGAGATGGTGGAAACTGTTGTGCCTGAAGAAGCCAAGCCGCGCTTTACCACAATAGGTAAGATTGACCTGGAAGAACTTTCAGGCAAGAAAAAGGCTGCCAAGGCAACGGAGAAGAAGGAGAAAGTCGCTGAAAAGCCCAAGGCAAAAGCAGCAGAAAAGCCAGAGAAGGCTGCCAAAGAACCCAAGGAGCAGGTGGCAGAGAAGCCCGAAGAGACAGTAGCCGAAACGCCCAAGGAGGAAGTGGCTGAAATGCCCAATGAGCCTGTAGCCGAAACCGCTCCCGTCAAGGAAGAACCCCAGGAAGAAATCGCCGAGGCTCCCGCTGTTGTTGAAACCGAAGAATCTGAGGAATCCGAAGAATCCGAAGAACAGTCAGAAAAGAAGGAAGAGGAAATCTTCGAGTTTGACCATTCAGACTTGCAAATGAAACCGCTTACCGTCCTCGGCAAGGTCGACCTTAGCGCTATTAATCAATCCACTCGTCCGAAGAAAAAATCGAAGGAAGAGAAGAAAAAGGAACGCGAGGAGAAGGAGAAAGCCCGTCAGGAACAGCGCAAACAGATTAAGGAGAACATCCTCAAGGATATCCGCAAGGATAGCGGCGCCAAAGGTACGGGAGAGGCTCAGAAGAAAAAGCGCAACCGCATTGGCGGTAGCGAGCGCGTGGACATCAACAAAGCCGGCGCAGCTGTCGGTGGACCGTCTTCTTCCAACAACAACGGCAAACGCGAAGACCGTCGCGGCAAAAGTGCCGAACGGGATAGAGATCGCGCACGTCGCATCCTGGAGAAGAACGAGCTTAACGAAGGTGATGTTTCAAAGCAAGTGAAGGACACGCTGGCCCGCCTGACCAACAAGCAGAAGTCAGCCTCAGCCAAATACCGCAAGGAAAAGCGCGAGCAGGCCTTCAACCGTCAGTTAGAGCAGTTGGCCGAAGAAGAGGCTGGCAGCAAGGTGCTGAAGCTGACGGAGTTCGTCACCGCCAACGAATTGGCAAGCATGATGAACGTCGGCGTGGCACAAGTCATCGGTACATGCATGAGCGTAGGTATCATGGTTTCTATCAACCAGCGCCTTGATGCTGAAACCATCAACCTTGTGGCCTCAGAATTCGGCTTTACGACCGAGTTTGTCAGTGCCGAGGTAGCCAAGGCTGTCACCGAGGAAGCTGACGATGAAGCCGACCTCCTGCCCCGTGCTCCCATTGTCACCGTCATGGGTCATGTCGACCACGGTAAGACATCGTTGCTTGACTACATCCGCAAGTCGAACGTCATTGCCGGCGAGGCGGGCGGTATCACGCAGCACATCGGTGCTTACAACGTCACTCTTGAGGACGGGCGCCATATCACCTTCCTTGACACCCCTGGACACGAAGCCTTTACCGCCATGCGTGCCCGTGGTGCGCAGGTAACGGATATCGCCATCATCATTGTGGCTGCTGACGACGATGTGATGCCCCAGACCAAGGAGGCTATCAGCCATGCACAGGCTGCTGGCGTGCCTATGGTCTTTGCCATTAACAAGATTGATAAGCCCCATGCCGACCCTGAGAAGATCAAGGGACAACTGGCGCAGATGAACCTCCTCGTGGAGGATTGGGGCGGCAAATACCAGTCTCAGGACATTTCGGCCAAGCAGGGTATCGGCGTAGAGGAGCTGTTGGAAAAGGTGCTTCTTGAAGCCGAAATGCTGGAGCTCAAGGCTAATCCCAACCGCAAGGCTACGGGTTCCGTCATTGAATCCACGCTGGACAAGGGACGCGGCTATGTAGCTACGCTACTTGTCTCCAACGGCACGTTGAAGATGGGCGACATCGTCCTTGCCGGTACGCATTATGGCCGCATCAAGGCTATGTTCAACGAACGCGGACAGCGCGTGAAAAAGGCTGGTCCTTCGGAGCCGGTACTGATTCTCGGCCTCAACGGTGCACCGCAGGCTGGCGACAGCTTCCACGTCTTCGATACTGAACAGGAAGCCCGTTCCATTGCCACCGACCGTGAACAGTTGCAGCGCGAACAAGGACTCCGTACCCAGAAGCGCAAGACCCTCGAAGATATTGGACGCGACATTGCCAAGGGTGGCGTGCAAGAGCTTAACATCATCGTCAAGGGCGACGTGGACGGCTCCATTGAAGCCCTCTCCGACTCGCTCATCAAGCTCAGCACGGAGAAGATTCAAGTCAACGTCATCTACAAGGCTGTCGGTCAGATTTCCGAGAGCGACGTTCAGTTGGCTGCTGCTTCGCAAGCCTTCATCGTCGGCTTCCAGGTACGTCCTTCACAGGGTGCCCGCAAGGTAGCCGAAAACGAGGGCGTCGATATCCGTCTCTACAGCATCATCTACGATGCTATTGAGGAGGTGAAAGCCGCTATGGAAGGTATGTTGGCTCCTGTTGTCAAGGAAGAAGTCACTTCTACCATCGAGGTACGCGAGGTGTTCCACATCTCCAAGGTGGGCTTCGTGGCCGGTGCCATGGTGAAGGAGGGTAAGGTAAAGCGCTCCGACCGCGCTCGCCTCATACGCGACGGTATTGTTATCTTCACGGGCGACATCAATGCGCTGAAACGCTTCAAGGACGACGTGAAGGAAGTCGGCACCAACTTCGAGTGTGGTATCAGCCTTGTCAACTGCAACGACATCAAGGTGGGTGACCTCATCGAGACGTTCCAACAGATAGAGGTAAAGCAGACACTCTGAATCAATGGAACTGATTGATATCATCGTAACCATCTTGCTAGTTATTGGGCTGATAACCGGCATCAAGGACGGCCTTGTCAAACGGGTGCTAGGACTTGCAGGATTGATTGCGGGTCTGATAATCGGAAAGAAAATCTATCTTTCCGTAGCGGCAAAGCTGACGCCCTTTTTAGGGACATCAGAAAAGACAACTCAGATTATTGCCTTTGCACTGATTCTGATTGCCGTGCCCCTTATCTTCTCTTTGATAGCCTGGCTTATCGGCAACCTGTTGAAAACGGCTGGACTGGGATGGGTGAACCGCCTTTTAGGAGGCATCATCGGGGTAATTACCAATGCTCTTGTTGTCGGACTTTTCTTTGTAGCCATCGAGAGTTTCGACACCCATGAGGCTCTCCTCTCCCACGAGAAAAAGGAGGCGTCCTTATTCTTCTACCCGCTCCATCAGACAACGGGACTATTCATCAAGGATGTCCGCGCTCAGATAGAACACTGGAAGGAGATGCACGACGAGGCTACGGACGAAGAAGCTGACGAAAAGACGGAAGAACCTGAGGAGAACACGGAAAAGCCCGAATTGCAATCGTTTGAAGAGATTGTATAGATGAAATCCAAGGAAGACAACAAGGACCTCCGACAGCTTACCGAGGAGAAGTACAAATACGGCTTCACCACTGATGTCGCAACAGATATTATCGAACGCGGACTCAACGAGGATGTCGTAAGACTTATCTCCGCTAAGAAAGGCGAACCGGACTGGCTGCTTGACTTCCGCCTGAAGGCTTATCGTCATTGGCTAACAATGACGTGTCCCACATGGGCACACCTTACCATTCCCGACATTGACTTCCAAGCCATCTCCTACTATGCCGACCCGCGAAGGAAGACCGATGGTCCTCGCTCGCTAGACGACATTGATCCTGCCGTCATGAAAACCTTCGACAAACTTGGCATTCCCCTTGAAGAGCGTTTAGCGCTCAGCGGGGGAATGGCTGTTGATGCCGTCATGGACTCCGTGTCGGTGAAGACGACTTTCAAGGAGCGGCTGAAGGAGAAGGGCATCATCTTTTGTTCCATCAGCGAAGCTGTGCGCGAGTATCCTGATTTGGTACGACAGTATCTTGGCTCAGTTGTTAGCTACCGCGACAACTTCTATGCCGCGCTCAACTCTGCCGTATTCAGCGACGGCTCGTTTGTCTATATCCCCAAGGGCGTCCGTTGCCCCATGGAACTCTCCACTTACTTCCGCATCAATGCCGCAGGCACGGGACAGTTCGAACGTACCCTCATCGTGGCTGACGACGACAGTTACGTCTCCTACCTCGAAGGCTGTACTGCCCCTATGCGCGACGAGAATCAACTTCATGCTGCCATTGTTGAAATCATCGTCCTTGACCGTGCTGAAGTGAAATACAGCACGGTGCAGAACTGGTACCCTGGCGATGCTGAAGGCAAAGGCGGAGTCTATAACTTCGTCACCAAGCGCGGTCATTGTCGGGGCGTTAATAGTAAAATATCCTGGACACAGGTGGAGACAGGCTCCGCTATTACATGGAAATATCCCAGCTGTGTGCTTTCGGGCGACAACTCCGTTGGTGAATTCTATTCCGTAGCCGTCACAAACAACTACCAGCAAGCTGATACCGGCACGAAGATGATTCATCTGGGACGCAACACCCGCAGCACCATCATCTCCAAAGGTATCTCAGCAGGCCATAGTTCCAATGCCTACCGCGGCCTTGTCCGCGTGGGCGAGAATGCCGACAACGCACGCAACTACAGCCAGTGTGACTCGCTGCTCTTAGGCGACCAATGCGGCGCACATACCTTCCCCTACATGGATATCCACAACGAAACAGCCGTCGTGGAGCACGAAGCCACTACCTCAAAAATCAGCGAAGATCAGCTCTTCTATTGTAACCAGCGCGGCATCAAGACCGAGGACGCCATCGGCCTCATCGTCAACGGCTACGCCAAGGAAGTGCTCAACAAACTGCCTATGGAGTTCGCCGTTGAAGCCCAAAAGCTCCTCAGCGTTTCTCTCGAAGGCGCCGTCGGATAGTTTTTCCCTTTTAGCCCATTAACCCATATCGCCCATATACCCCATGCTAACAATAGAAAACCTCCACGCCTCTATAGCGGGCAAAGAAATACTGAAAGGCATCAACCTTACCGTTGGTAAAGGTGAGGTGCATGCCATCATGGGCCCTAACGGCTCTGGCAAGAGTACCCTCAGCAACGTCCTAGTTGGCCACCCCGCCTACACCGTTACCGAGGGCAGCGTTACTTTCTGTGGAAAAGACCTGTTGGCAATGGCTCCTGAAGATCGCAGCCATGAGGGCATTTTCCTCTCTTTCCAGTACCCCGTTGAGATTCCTGGTGTCAGCATGGTCAATTTCATGCGTACGGCAGTAAACGAGCAACGCGCTTACCGAGGCCTTCAACCGCTCAGCGCCAACGAGTTTTTGAAGCTTATGCGCGAAAAGCGTGCCCTTGTCGGATTGGACAGCAAACTAGCCAACCGTTCCGTCAACGAGGGTTTCAGCGGCGGTGAGAAGAAACGCAACGAAATCTATCAGATGGCCATGCTGGAACCCCTTTTGAGCATCCTTGATGAAACGGACTCTGGCCTCGACATCGATGCTCTGCGCATTGTGGCAGAAGGTGTCAACAAACTTCATACGCGGGAGAACTCCATCATAGTTATCACCCACTACCAGCGCCTGCTCAACTACATCCATCCCGATGTCGTCCATGTGCTCTACGAAGGACGCATCGTCAAGACTGCTGGCCCCGAGCTGGCGCTTGAGCTTGAAGAACGCGGCTACGACTGGATTAAAGAGGGCTAGCGGTTAAAGATGAAGGGTTATGGAGAAGTTACTTAAAGACCTGGAAAACGGAGCTGGCGTTTATAGCTGGGGTGATGGCATATTGCATCTAAAAGTCCCAGCTGGCGTGAAGCTATCCAAACCCGTCTATCTGACCCAGCTGTTAGGCGAGAACGATCCGTCAGAGGACAAACAGTCCATTGTTTTTTACCTCGGTCCTGGCAGCGAAGCCGACGTCGTCATCACCGACCGAACCGTCGCCGACCGTCCCTTCCACATTACTCGCCAACTTACTGGCGAATTTGCTGATGACGCCACATTGAGGCTCTATCTGTTGCAGGAGCAGGGCACCCAGACGATATGGGAGAATACTATCAACTTTAATGTCTTCGGTCATTTCACCTTAGGAACACTCTGCTTAGGCGGGGGAAACATCACAAACCGTATCCAGCTTTTCAATGGTGCCGAGGGTGCCACCGCTGATGTCTTTGGGCTAAACATCGCCTCAGGAACCCAGCAGGTAACGAATGCCGTCACCGTCACACATCGCGCACCCCACTGTCGCGACCGCGAACTATTCAAGCAAATTCTCGACGGCGAAGCCGTGGGACGTTTCGAAGGACTCGTACAGGTGAACCCACAATGTCCAGGCGCCGACTCGCAGCAGACAAGCCGCAACATCTGCCTCAGCCGTACGGCTCGTGCCTATGCTCAGCCACAGCTCATTATTGATACTGACGACGTCCGTTGCTCGCACGGCGCTACCGTCGGCCAACTCGACGAGGACGCCCTCTTCTATATGCAGCAGCGTGGCATCCCTCGACACGAGGCACGCCTGCTTTTACTCTCCGCCTTCCTCAACGAGGTCATTGACAAGGTAACTATCGACGGCTTACGTGAACGCCTCCGTATGATGGCCGATGCTCGCTTGCGTGGCGACCTTAACCACTGCGTCGCTTGCGGCGTCTGCAAGAAAGACTAAAACTATGTTTGACGTTACTGAAATAAGAACCGACTTCCCCATCCTTACCCGTCAAGTGTATGGACGGCCGTTGGTCTATCTTGATAATGCTGCCACAACGCAGAAGCCCCTTGCGGTCATCAAGGCTATTACGGATGCCTACTCCACCATCAACGCTAACGTTCATCGCGGCGTTCATCGCCTGTCGCAGGAGGCCACGAACCTCCACGAAGCAGCCCGCGAAACAGTCCGTCATTTCCTCGGTGCCAACAGCACCGCAGAGATTCTCTTCACCCGAGGTACCACTGAAAGCCTCAACCTCCTCGCTACTTCCTTTGGCGAAGCTTTCTGCCACGAAGGCGATGAAATTATCGTCAGCGAGATGGAGCACCACAGCAATATTGTTCCCTGGCAGCTCCTTCAACAGCGACGTGGCATCGTCCTACGCGTCATTCCCATTACTGATGACGGCAGGCTTGACATAGAAGCCTTCAAAAGGCTACTCAATGAGCGCACCCGTCTTGTCAGCGTTACCCACGTCAGTAACGTCCTCGGCACCGTCAACCCCGTGAAGGAAATTGTTCGCATTGCCCATGACCACGTCGTCCCCGTTGCCCTTGATGGCGCACAGGCAGTCCCTCACATCCCTATCAACGTGCAGGAACTCGACTGCGATTTCTACGCTTTCAGCGCTCACAAGGTCTATGGTCCCACGGGCGTTGGAGTTCTTTATGGCAAGGAACGCTGGTTAGAACAGATGCCCCCCTACCAAGGCGGCGGAGAGATGATAGGCCATGTCCGGTTCAGCGGCACCACGTGGAACGAGCTTCCCTACAAGTTCGAAGCCGGCACACCCGACTACATCGGCACCATCGCTACTGCACGTGCCCTTGACTATGTGGAAGACCTTGGCCTTTCCGCTATCGCTTCCCACGAACATGCCCTCGCTCGTCGTGCCCTTGACGGTCTTCGTGCTATCCCACGTATTCACATTTACGGAGGAGAGCTCTCTTCCGTCATTTCTTTTAATCTTGATGGTGTCCACCCTGCCGATGTAGGTACCCTGCTTGATCATCTTGGCATTGCCGTCCGAACTGGACATCATTGCGCCCAGCCCTTGATGGAACGCCTCGGCATCCCTGGCACCGTCCGCATCTCTTTCGCCCTCTACAATACTGAGGATGATGTTGATGCCTTCCTTGCTGCGCTACAACGCGTAGCTACTATGCTTTAATTAGCTATTTTGCCCTTATTCCGCCGATGGTGGTGCAGCCTGTTCAGCAGCACCCCACGTCTTGTTAGGACGAGGCCCCATCTCCAAGACAAGAGTAGCGCCGTCCTTGATGTCATCGTGCGAGAACCAAGGCTTATCCCACGGCTGGCCGTTGAGGGTGGCACTTTGGATATATTTGTTCTCAGCGGAGCACCCCTTAGCAATAATATGGAACGTGCCGCCTGAAGGAAGGCTTACGCGTATATCGGAGAAGAGGGGGCTACCGATATTGTAGGCAGGGAAGCCCGGGGTGACGGGATAGAAACCCAAAGAAGAGAACACCACGAACGAAGTCAATCCTCCACCATCTTCATCGCCCGGTACGCCCATCACATCGTTGCGGAACCACGTGTCGAGACATTGGCGGATGCGCTTTTGCGTCTTCCATGGAGCGCCGGCATAATTATATATATAAGGAATGTGCAACGAGGGCTCGTTAGCCATCGTAAACTGCCCAATATTGCCCGTCTGGTCAGGGAGCTGCTCATAAAACTCCCGCTTACCACGCCCCATTGGCTCGGCAAAGGTACGGTCGAGATTACGCGCCATAGCCTCGCGTCCTCCCATCAGATTGGCAAGGTCACGGAAGTTATGCTGCACGTCCCAGCGATAGGTCCAGCCGTTGTTTTCATCATAGGCATCGCGTGCGCCTATTCCACCGCTGAAACGGTAGTCAAAGTTGGGCAGGAACTCACCCGTACTATCTTTCGGATGGAAGAATTGGGTTTCGGGATTCCAAACGTTACGGTAGTTGTAGCTCAGACGCAGATACTTTTCCGCCTCTGCCTTGTTACCAAGGAAGTTGGCTATACGCGAAAGACACCATTGGTCATAGGCCGTACCGAGAGTAACGGCTATGGGCTGACGCCGCTCGAAACCATGCACGTTGGGGTCTGTTTCTTCCTCGCCCTCGCGCAAAGCGGGGATATAGCCGCGCCGACGGTAGAAATCGTCAATCCATCCCGCAGGAGCTCCGTTCCAAGGTGCTAGCGTCTTCTCCTCTATGCCACGACGGCAATAGTCAAACGCCCGTGCGGCATCCACTTGAAGCCCTTTATAAAGCGCATCGGCTACCATTGCCACACCATGATTAGAGTTCATACGGCGTGTGTCACCCGTCATTTCGGGGAAGGTAGGCATCCACTTCGTACCCATCTGCTCTGCCATGCGGAGATACGACTCAATGATATCCTCTTCCTCGCTGGGACGCAACAAAGCGCGCAGCGGATGAGCGGCACGATAGGTGTCCCAGATCCAGTCGTCGGTGTAGAAGGGATGTCCGTCATCGTTGTGCACCTGCCCGTCGAAGGCGCTGAAGTAACGCCCGTCCTCGCTCAGACAAACGGGGCGTTCCATCGTACGGTAGAACGAGGTGTAGAGGACAGTCTTCTCATCGTCCGTTCCGCCTTTAACGCGGATGGCAGATAGTTTGTCGTTCCATGCCTTTCGTCCTGCCTTGGCAACAGCCTCAACACTAAATCCCTGCTGCTCACGATGAAGATTAGCTGCTGCCTGCTCGGCGCTGATGAGCGAGATACCATATCGCAAAGAAACTTTCTTCGTTCCTGCAGGGAAGCGCACAGCCATGCTGGCGCCCCGTCCCTCGGCATGTTTATCAGTCGAAATCCTTCCTTCGCGAAGTGCGCCGCACGACTCAGGTGCCGTATCGAACTCGCCCGCAAAGTAGATATTCATGTTGCGGCTTAAGCGCTGACTGCCTGTGAGGACGTTCTCTGAGGCATCCACCTCGCCCCGCTCGGAGTAGAACACCAGCGTCGCTGGCTTCGAGGGGTCGAAGAACTCCAGCTCATACACAGCACTCTGCGGAGCCACAGCAAGGGAAACACCTATCGTGTTGTCGGCAATCTCCACATGATAGTCGTAGGGCGTGATGCGCTCCTGGTCCCACGTCACGGGGATGATGGGACGCAACGCCGTCCCCTGCGTCACACTCAGGCGGAACGCCGAACGCTCACGATGGTTCGTCACCACAATGGGCAGTCCGTCCAGCATCTCGCTGGTGTAGTCGCCACGCGTAGGATAGATACGCATCAGGCAGTTCGGCAACTGCACGGTAGCAAACGTCGGCACCAGCAGATGGCTGATGTTACCAATGTAAGGATTCACATAATCGACGGGCTCCTTTTCAGCCGTACACGTGATTTCCATCATACACACCCCACAAAGGACAAGGGCAAGAAAGGCTTTTTTCATGATTCTATTATTAATTGATCGTTTTCAACTTATGCTTCTATCTAAATCCTAAGAAAACGCATTTTCATTCATTCCCGTTTTCAGTTCACAAAATTAAACTGAAAAAACAGGACCTCCAAACATTTTCCCTCATTTTTCATACGAAGTAGAATTATTCGGAAAAAACCCCTTTGAAAAACCTCGAAGTCATATACGACAAGAACTGCAATTTTAATCCACTACGCTACAGAATTATTCCAGTGCGCTATGAATTTATTCCAAGGGACTGTGATTTTATTCGCTTGGGCTATTCTGACTGCTTCTTTAGGATGCTTTTGCAGACAATCAAGATAAATCTTTTTTTCAAAAAACTGGCTAAAAGTTTGCCCATGTCAGAAAAAAGCCGTTACTTTGCACCCGGGTAAGTCCTATACGGCCAGCTCCCTTCGAATCCTCCAGGGCTTGACGGCAGCAAAGGTAGTTAGGTCGTAGCGGCGCGATATAGATCGCTTACCCACCTGCCTCTTTAGCTCAGTTGGCCAGAGCACGTGATTTGTAATCTCGGGGTCGTTGGTTCGAATCCGACAAGAGGCTCAAGGAAAAAAAGAAGTTTATCTTCTTAAAAAGAGAAACATAAGCAAGTCGTGAGACTCCTTCCCCTGCTCTGGGGCTCCCCTCTCCAGAGCATGTTTTAGGTTATTTCATAGTATTAAAAAGTTTGTGTTTTCATTGTGGCGCAGCCTGAGAGAGGTAGCGCCACAAGTTTTATGGGAAATGCCGAATCGGGGATTTATTGCTCTGCAGGGATGTCGAGGACGGGGATTTCGTCGATGTCTGTAAGGGGTGGAAGGGGATTTTTGGTGCTCTGCTTCGCGCCAAGTTTCTGCAGTTTATAACAGGTCTGAAGGATGCTCTGCCCGTTAGGCTGCAATTTGAGGCTGGCAGAATCGTAGGCCTTGCGGGCTTTCTCAAGGTCGGTGCCAAGGCTCTGGAAGTTCTTCGTAAACTGCCCCACGCGGTCCATCATCTCTGTTGCGAGGGCAAAAACGCGCTCGTGATTCTGCGCCTGCGCAATCTGGGTCCACGTGAGACGGATGATGCGAAGCGCGGCAAAGAGAGTCTGCTCGTCAGCGATATAGACGCCTCGCTCCATTGCGCGACGCCAGAGGTCTGGCTGTGCTCCCAGCGCCGTCCAAAGCGCACCCGTGTTGGGCACAAACATGATGACGTAGTCCATCTTCACCTTCGGGGGCTGGATGTACGAACTGTAATCTTTCTTCGCCAGGCGATTCACCTGCTCCTGCAGGCTGGCCACATGGGCTTTGAGGCAACGTTGACGCTCTGCTTCGTCCGTAGCGTTGACGTAGTCCATGAAGGCTGCGAGCGAGACCTTAGAGTCGATGATGACTTCACGGCGCTGGTCGAGATGGAGGATGACGTCGGGGCGCATGCGGGAATCCTCCTCGTTGGTAACGGTAACACCGGAGGCATCGCGGAGCGAGGACTGCACATCGTAATGCACGCCACGCGTCAGCCCCTGCGACTCCAGCAGCTCGTCCAACACGGCCTCGCCCCAGTTTCCCTGCACGGTGTTGCTGTGACGGAATGCATTCGTCAATTTTTCTGTGCTCTCCCTAACCATATTACTCTGCTGCATCATCTGCTCGATAATGGCTTTCAAGGCACCATTATCGTTGCTCTGCTGCGTACTTGCCTGATTCATTGTCTGCTGCATCTTATCAATCGTCTCGCGCAAAGGGTTGACAATCTGCCCGAGGCTGGTGCCTGACGATTCGGCAAACTCTTTCTGACGCTCGCGCAACATGTCGTTGGTGACGGCCTGCATCTGAGCCGACACCTTTGCTATCGTTTCGTCGAAACGTTTCTCTAGCGCCTCCTGAGCCTGTGCAGCCTGCTGCTTCTGTTCCTCAAGCTGTGCTGTCAGCACCTCCACGCTGGTTTTCAGCCGCTGACGTTCGTCAGATAGTTCTGCAAGCGCCTCATCGCGTTTGCGGATAGTTTCCTGAAACTGTATGCCCTCTGAGGTGCGTTCCTCCAGAATCGTCTTCGTCACGCTGAGCCTGCTACGCATAGCTAACCACGTGATGACGGAAGCAACGACAGCGGCTCCGAAGGCAGCAATTACGACAATTAGAAAGTTATTCATTTTTATTCCGAAGTTTTGATGTTGATGTCTGAAAATTTTGAAGTTTGGATAGAAGGAGCCTTTTGGATTGCGAAATAGGAATTGAAAGTGCAAAGATAAGCATTTTTCTTGGCAGAAAACAGAAAAAGCAGTACTTTTGCACCCTCAAACAAAATAAAGAAAAAAAACACCCCCTATGGAATTGTTTTCAGACCTCCCTTATCGTGTGGCAGACCTCGGTCTGGCCGAGTTCGGACGCAAGGAGATTGACATGGCCGAAAAGGAGATGCCCGGCCTGATGGCGCTGCAGGAGAAGTATGGCCCTCGCCAGCCGTTGAAGGGCGCACGCATCATGGGCTCGCTCCACATGACTATCCAGACAGCCGTGCTCATCAAGACGCTCCGCTGCCTTGGCGCCGAAGTGCGGTGGTGCTCATGCAACATCTACTCTACACAAGACCACGCTGCTGCCGCTATGGCTGAAATGGGCGTGCCCGTGTTTGCCTGGAAGGGCGAATCGTTGGCCGAATATTGGTGGTGTACCCTTCAGGCCATGAACTTCCCTGGAGGAATGGGCCCCAACATGATTGTTGACGACGGAGGCGATGCCACGCTGATGATTCATCTGGGTGTGGAGGCCGAAAACGAGGCATCCGTGCTCGATACGCCCTCGGGAGGCGAGGATGAAACCGAGCTTAAGGCTCTGCTGAAGCGTGTGCTGGAGGAGAAACCCGGATTCTGGCACACCGTGGCGAAAGAGGTGCGCGGCGTAAGCGAGGAGACCACGACGGGCGTTCACCGTCTCTACCAGATGAAAGAGGAGGGCAAGCTGCTCTTCCCCGCCTTCAACGTCAATGACTCCGTCACCAAGAGCAAGTTCGATAATCTCTATGGTTGCCGTGAGAGCCTTGTGGACGGCATCAAGCGCGCCACGGATGTCATGGTAGCAGGCAAGGTAGCCGTCGTGTGCGGCTACGGCGAGGTGGGCAAGGGCTGCGCACAGAGCTTGCGCAGCTACGGAGCCCGCGTGATGGTGACAGAGATTGACCCGATTTGTGCCCTGCAAGCCGCCATGGAAGGATTCCAGGTCGTCACGCTCGACGAGGCCTGCTCGCAAGGCAACATCTTTGTTACCACAACTGGCAACATCGACATTATCCGCATCGACCACTTGGAGCGCATGCCTGATCAGGCGATTGTCTGCAACATCGGACACTTCGATAATGAAATTCAGGTGGCAGCGCTGAAAGCCTACCCCGGCATCCGATGCGTGAACATCAAGCCTCAAGTTGACCGTTACTTCTTCCCCGACGGCCACAGTATCATCCTTTTAGCTGACGGCCGGCTCGTCAACCTTGGCTGCGCTACGGGACACCCCTCGTTTGTGATGAGCAACTCGTTCACAAACCAGACGCTGGCGCAAATGGAACTATTCAGCAAGCCTTATGACATTGACGTGTACCGCTTGCCCAAGCACCTCGACGAAGAGGTTGCCCGTCTGCATCTGGAGCGTATCGGTGCCCACCTCACCACGCTCACTCAAGCACAGGCTGACTACATCGGTGTACCCCTTGAAGGTCCTTACAAGGCAGAGCATTATAGATATTAATTCGCAATTAGGGATTACGTGAAGATAGCCGTTTACTGTGCTTCGAGCACTCAGATTAGAGACTCTTTTTTCAAAGCCGCTGAAGACGTGGGTCGCTTGCTGGCAGAAAAGGGCGTGGGCATCGTCACAGGTGCCGGCAACCTTGGCTTAATGAACACGGTGGAGAACGCCGCTCTCGATGCCGGAGGCCACGTCACGGGTATTATCCCAGAGTTTATGGTGCGCGAGGGTTGGCACCACACAGGATTGAGCGAGCTCATTATCACAGCTGACATGCACGAGCGCAAACAAGCCATTGCCAACATCACCGACGGCTGCATCGCATTGCCAGGTGGCTGCGGTACGCTGGAAGAACTGCTTGAGGTCATTACGTGGAAGCAGCTTGGACTTTACCTGAACCCTATCATCATCCTTAACCACGAAGGCTACTACAGTTCTCTGCTTAACCAGCTACAAATGGCTGTGGATGAACATTTCATGCGAAATATTCATGCGGATATCTGGCGTGTGGCCTCTACACCCGAAGAGGCCGTAGAAATGGTGCTGACTACCCCCAAGTGGGATAAAAGTATCCGCAAGTTTGCCGCCATCTGATAACCTATCTTACACATGGATAACCCGATGATACGAGCCCTAGAGGAGCGGGGGACGCAGCCGTTTGCCCCCGTAAACGACGATATTTTCATCCTCGTTTTACTTTTTGCAGGGCTTCTCATGGTTATCGCCTTAGCTGACAGAACCTGTTACCTGAGGCAGCTTTTCGCAGGGTATTCACTCGGGCACTCACGCCGGTTTTCCGATGAAGTCCGCACTTCACGTTCTATCTATATTCGCATCTTGCTCTTGCTGCAAACCTGCATCAGCGCAGCCCTTTGCGCTGTGAACGGACTTTTTGCCTCAAACGGGATAGCCTCGCGCTCTGACATGTTGAATATA
>Ga0310690_10005103_pt1 | contig 18076 bp, 15 predicted proteins | sample AusTroGonzalo_MG_2_FD_207661 | JGI IMG/M metagenome (GOLD analysis project Ga0310690, IMG submission 207661) | Bovine rumen microbial communities from tropical cattle in Woodstock, Queensland, Australia - Gonzalo_04 (v2) (version 2) | ecosystem: Host-associated > Mammals > Digestive system >...
ACTTGCGAAGGCTGTGAAGAATATCACAGCAGAAGCAAAAGAACAAATGCTGACAAGATTCGATCAATGAATGATGAGACATTGGCAGACTTTCTTGGCGGCAAAGGATGCATAGATTGCAAGCGAGAATGTGAAGAAGCCAAATGCGAATCTTGTTGGTTAGACTGGTTAAAACAAGAATGTGAATAAGAAAGGAGAGAGTATGAGGATTATATTCATTCAGTTAATTGTTCCGGTTATCTGCTACTTTATCGGAGTGGCAGTTGGAAGAAGAACAGCAAAAACAGAAGTCGAAATTCAGCACGTTGGTTACACCCCTGAACAGATGGGGTACGATAAATGAAAGGAGATACAATGACAGCAAGTGAATACGTTGTAAAGGAACTCAAAAAGGCACAGGCAAAAGTTGGAAGGTTGGAAAAGCATAATAAGATTCTTCTTGATGCACTGATTAAAGCAGAGACATCCTTCGGTAACATCGTTGAGAAGATGGAAGTATATCAGTCTGAGTACTTCGGCAAGTGCTACAAAATCGATGTTATCGCAATCAATGAGAAGGAGACTCCTGAGTTGGTAAAACTCATTGATGACTACATTCAGTTCAAAAAAAGAAATTGAACCGGAAGAAACTGAAGAGAATGAATAAGGGAGTGGACAACCACTCCCTTTTGTTTTAGCCTCTTCCGATTGCATCTAACAATCTGTTCCCTGTAGATGTACTTGAGCTTGTGCCTGATGAACTTGACGATGTTCCGTTAATTGAGTCAAGTAATCTGTTCCCTGATGAGCCGGAAGTTTTGCTTGAAGAACTGCTTGAGGATGAGCCTGGAGTGCTGTAAGTCTTTCCGCTCCAACTGCTCTTAAACTTGCTTGACGGATTAGCTTTGAAGTATGACTTACCGCTCTTCGTCCAGGTTGAAGATCCCATTGCTTCCCACAGTTTCTCTGCCATCTCTGCATCTTTCGCATACTGTTCAATGGCTGCAAACCGTTCAGCATTACTGATACTGCTACTGCCGTCCGTGTTGATCTTCTTGTTAAACCCTTCTGCTTCTTCCGGTGTAAGTCCGGCAGCAATCCACTTGTCATAAGACTTGGTATCAGCAACAAGAGTGGTGCTATACTTGTAGATACTCTTCAAAGCTGTACGTTGTGCAGAGGTAAGTCCTTTCTGCGTATCTACATAAGCAGCATACGCTTCGGCCTGGGCAGTCGCACTGCTATACCTACTGCTGTTGTCTATCTCCCTTGCTTTGTTCAGATACTTGGCAAACGTCTCACTGTCAATTCCAACTTTTGCACAGTCTGCCATGTTGTCATATCTGGAGTAACTGGAACTGGAATTAAGTTCATCCTTTTCAGCCTTGCTAAGTTTTGGATAGATGTTCTTGACTATGTAATCTAATGTCTCATAGTCAGTATCTTTATTCTTGGCAAAAGAACCATTAGCTTTGTTGCCGAGAGTTTTTAGTGCAACTAAATCAGCTTCATGTGCAGAAGCCGGATTGTCTTCTTTAACACCCTGTCCTTTGAGGTACTCATACTTTGCCTGATCTTTAGCTGCATTGTTGAGTGCCTTTTCTACTTCCTCTCTCTGCTCATCAGTCAAGCCGTTATAGTACGAGCTGTTCTGGAACTGCTCATAGTATTTGTCTCTTGCCACAACATAACTGTCAGAATATACTTTCTGATCTTCAGAGGAAAGAGTATACTTATTGCCGTCGCTGTCAGTCAAAGTATCCGGTGCAGTCTTGTAATCTGTGCCTGCTACAAACTGCCCAAAGTTTCCGTTGATAATATCTTCGGCCTGATATCGGATACCGTCTATCATCTTTGAAGCATTGTTTACCGGAACACCAAAGAACTGTGCAAGTGACTTTGCAACTTCTCCCCACTTCTTTGCTTTCTGTTCATCAGAAGCATTAGTGGCACTGACTATATCACTAAGCAGATCAGAGAACGCATCTACACCACTCAAACTGATACCGTAATATCTCTCTCCTGTAAGCAGGCTCTTGCTAAATGAATACAATTCACTTCCGCCAAGCAGGTTGCCAAGCATAGCATCTGCATACATATCAGCAATCTTTGACATTACGCTTTCAACTGTCAGCTTATCATCATCGTCTCTGTATCCTTTGACGCTGTGAAGCAGAGCATCAACACCTGCTTTCAGTGCGACAAGCATAGCAGTAGAAGCAATCTGTGATGTGACTGCATTGGCAAGATCAGTCTTTGCCTGGTTAAGATCCTCTTGAGTTACACCGTTCTTTCCGTCTCTGAAATCAGATTCATACTGTGCGAATCTCTGCCCGGCCTCATACAGAATGTTAAAGTTCTGCAATCTCTGAGTCATGAACATTGTCAGAGACTTTGTAATGTCACTTGTGCTTCTGAGTATTCCAGGCCGCTGCATTACAGTATAGTTAGGCTGTGTTCTCTCTACCACTCTGTTAAATGTCCTGGCTACTTCCTGGTAGTATTCGTCAGAGCCTTTAGCAAGGTCTGGATTTGTCTGCTGTGTATACGCTTCGGCAGCATACCAAAGACGGCCTACCGTGTTGGTATCAACCATCTCAATCCACTTCATAGCAAAGCCGAGTTTCTTCATCGCTCTGTTCTCTATCCGTGAATCACTCTTGACATCGCCCAGTTCTGTTGTGGAGTATCCCATTGAACGGTAGTATTCCAGAGGTGACCACTTCGTAACAAGCTTCATTGCTTCGGCATTCCTTGCCGGATTGTCTCCCTCTCCGAAAGCTTTCAGAAGAGGTGACCACCCTATCTCTGAAGCTGCGTTCATGTAAGACGCTGCCTGTGACAAAGCTACTCTTGGATTGAGTGACAGTGCAGCCTGTGCCATATGTCCTCTTGCTTTTGCAAAGAACGGACTGAGAAAATCGTCTCCAGACTTTCTGGCTCCGGTAAGATCAGCAATTAGATTCTCAATGTAATCTGAAGCAGAACTGCCATACTTGCTTGCAATAGCATCTTTCAGAGAGTTAGCATAACCTGCCTGTGACTTTCCGTACAGTTTGTTGAACTGCCTGATTGCAGGCATAAGTCCAATGTACTTTGAGGAGTTATCCATGTACCTGTTGATAACTTCCGAGATGTCAAGAAGCAGCATTGGGTTAGCACCATTAGCACGGTTCTTCATAAAGCCGGAGTTCTCAAGAGACATATCTTTTGCGATTGTCTCAAAGGCAGCTGCTCTGAAGTTGGGATCGGTGATAATGGGGAAGTAGTTCTGTACTAATGCTTTCTTAAATCCGTAAACATCAAGAGTAGTATCATTCAGAAGATTCTGCATTTCATCCAGGTAAGATCTTGCAGTCTCTACCCATCTCCGTTCAATCGGAGTTAGTTCATTCTCTAACTTCTCTTTCAGATTGGCAATGTAGTCTTCTCCGGTTTCATAGAGTGCATCAATCTCTGCCTCTTTCGCATCCATCCGTTCAACAACATCATCAATCTTATTCTGCCATGCTTCGTCTTTGACTTCTTCAGCGTCAATGTTTTTATACTCTTGTGCAATCTCATTGTACTCATGCTGAAGCTTGGCAAGTTCCGGTGAAATGCCTAATGCTCTGGAATGTGATGTGCCAAACCCACTGTCATTGTTCCCTTTGTAATAGTCTTCAATGCCAGGGATTGTAAGTCCGCCATACTTGATATGCCTTGTGTTGTCTTCATTCAGCAAGTGCATATACAGTGCAGCTCTCATGCCTTTGCTTATTTCAATATCATTCCCGGCAGCATCCTTGCCAATTGATACTGTATCTCTCAGCTGTGCAGTGTTTTCATCGTTCATAAGGTCTTCAAACGCCTGAGAACCTTTGACAATCTGTTCTGTGGTTTTACGCTGACCTTCGTTCAGCATATCTGCAACTTCACTCCATGCGGAGTTTTTAACAAATCCACCGAGCCTGTCAAAGTATGTTGTAGGCCGGAGAACAGCAGAGGAATACCAGGAGTTAAGTGCTGACAGTACTTTGTTCTTACCCCAACTTTTAGCGTTCTCTACTTCCTGTCTAAGACTTTCAGATACATTAAACGCATTGCGTTCTTCACCATTAATTCTAATCTTAACAGCATCTCTGATGTTCTTTGAAAGTCCGTTAACAACATCATAGACTGCCTCAAGCTGCCCAAGAGACATATCTGCTACTCTTGTTCCGCCTACATATTCTGCAAGCTGATCAAGCCTTGCCTGGATAACATCGTCTGTCATGATACTGCCGTATGTTGGATCTGCCATAAGCTGTTTATATGCAGACTGTAGCTTGTCTATTCTGACGGCAGTGTTCTCATTGCCAGTGTTGAAGTCAAGGTCTTGCAGTAATTCGACAGCTGCTTTGGCAAGATCTTGTGGAACGTAATGTCCTTCTTTGGGTTTAGTCAGCCTATCAGAAATGTCTTTGGCAAGTCCTTTAATTCTCTTCCTGATCCCGGCAGACTTCCGCCTATTTTCTCCTCTCTCAAGGATGTTCTTGTAATAGTCCTGTACTGCTTTGACTTTACTCCACTTGGCAGCTTTCTCTTTTGCGACAGCCTCACGCTTTGAAGCTGCCGCCTCTTCACGAATCTCTTTCATTCGTGCGTTCTTTGCTTCACGAAGTTCTTTAAGCTTTGCAGCGTCTTTTGCTTTCAGAGCATTGTACTTTGCATTTGCCTTATCTGCAAACGTAGGAGCAGTCTGTCCTATTGCATCAGAAAGAACAGTATCAATAACCTGTTGTGTAAGTTCTGCATATACCTGATCGTATGCCTGGTCTGCATCGTATCTGTTTACAAGCTTCGGTTCTGCTTCGTCAATAACATCGCCTATCTGTGCAAGCTGATCTGCCGGATGTGTGATGTCTTCCGGGAAGTATCCTGGGAAAGCATCGGCAAGTTCCATGTATGCAACATCAACACCGATTCCTTTGGGGGAGAATTTAATCTTGCCTCTGTACCTATTCTTAAACTCAGAAAACCCACCTGTAACGTCTCCTGTATTAGCCTCACTGATATCAATAGGAGTTGTCTTGAAGTAATCTATTACATCGTTTGCAACCTGCTTTGAGCCGGAGTCAACTTCAATGGTTGCACCGTCCATGATAGTCTCTGCTATCTGGCCTGCCATTCTTTCGACTTCGGAATAATCAATATTCTCTCCGCTGTTCTGAACAAGATAGTTTGCAAGCTGCTGAAGCATATCAGTTACTTCTGTGGTATCGGCAGAACTCTCTTCCTGTGCAATGAGTGACCGTGCTGCCTTACGAACATCTGCTTTATCTGCCGTCTGAATTTCCGTAGGTTTCATCTGAGTGGAAAGATAATTTACTCTTTCACGCAGGCTGTCATTCTCTGTCTTCAGTCTCTGCCTGTCTTTTACAAGTATCTTTTCATTCTCTGTGATCGGAGTAATGCGGCTAAGTTTAGTTCCAGACTTCTCATTGACAGTAGTCTGTGCAGCTTTCTGTGTCGCAGCTTCTTTTTGCTCAATGGTTTGATTCAGAGCATTGTCAATGCGGTTCTGTTCTGCCGGAGTGACTTCTTCACCTGCATTGGCTTTACGTTCTGCCTCTTCCATCTCAGGAGTAATCTCACGCTCTTCCTCTGCCTCTTCGGAGATCTCTTGTTCAACTGGTTGTTCAACTGATTCTTCCTCTTGTTCAACTGTTGGAGCCTCTTCCTGTTGTACAAGCGGATTCTCTTTTGCAGTATCAAGCTCAGTCTCTACTTGTGCTTTCTTATTTGTAGTGTCCGGCTTTTCGGCAGGCTGTTTAGTTTCTGCTGTTGTCTCTACTTCTTCAGTAGTTTCTTCAGCCGGAGCAGCAGCCTTGTTCTCTTCTGCTTTGTCAAGTTCAGTTTCAAGCTGTGCCTTTTTATTTGTGTTGTCTGGCTTCTGCTCTTCTGCTTCTTCCGTTGCATTTGCAACAGTTTCTTCCTGTACAAGAGGATTAGCCTTGTCAAGCTCTGTCTGAACCTGTGCTGCTTTAGACGGATTATTTCCAGGAGCCTCTTTCTGTGGGGCAGTTTGGGGAGAAGTGGTGGATTGTTTATTCTCTTCAGCCGTATCCAATTCTGTCTCAAGTTGGGCAGCTTTGGTAGGTTTCTTGCCTGCCTCTTCTTTTGGGACAAGAGGATTAGTTGTTTCAGCCTCAACAGTTTCAGTAGCGTTTGCGGTTTCATTTGAGCCTGCTTTGACATCCTCACGATTCATAAACTCAAGGACAATGTTTTTTTCCTTTTGCGTGAGACGTTCTCCGTTGATTGCTTTCTCTACTGTAGGAGCTACAAGTTCAGCGGTATAAGGATCAACACCGGACTCAACAAGATTATTCTCAACAGCGTCTGTAGCACTCAGAGCAGCGTTTGCTTCTGCACTTCCGCCTGTTATGATGTTAGTTCCACCGCCAAGTCCACCAACGGCAGCACCGATAAAGAAGTCATACAGAATGTCAGAAAGGCTGAGATCTTTGTAAGAGCCATACAAATCCTTGTTGTTGTAAACCATTTCAACAAAAGGATTAAGAAGGTCACTAAGTACTTCTTCACCGCCCTCTTCAACAGCACCTGCAAACAGTCTGAGTGTAGTCCTGCCGAGGTCTGTCTTTGCAAGCTTTCTGATAAACTCTTCTGTGACTTCATCGGCCAAGCCTTTACCATAAATACCTGCAAGGCCGTCAGCAATCTTCTCCGTAAAGACTTCAACACCACCGGACAATGCACCGGACGTAAGCTGTTGCCAGGTTGTAGCACCTTCCTGTCTTGCCTCTTGTGCTTTACTGCCTGCCGAACGAAGAAACATTGGTATCAATGCACTTGTGCCACCTGACATCGCAGCAAGAGCCGTGTCGAATCCCATCTGGATAACATTGGTTGCAATATCAATTCCTGCCTGCCCAAGAAAACCAAGTCCATCTTTTGCTTTTTCAAGATCAGAAGCAGCACTTTCACTCATACTATCAGCAACTGCTTGGACAGAATCCGTATACTTCTTTTCTCTCTCATAATACTCAGGATCATGTTCATATCCTATCTGTTCCTGAGACAATTCATCAGTAATGTAACCTGCATACGGATTAGTGTTACCACCCAGAACATCACTGAGCTCATTCATGCCTGCGGCAGTTGTTCCATAAAGGTTAACCATGCCGGAGCCATATTGTTTAGCCGCTCCTTGTACAGTGGAGATAGCTCTTTCCATGCCATTTATTTCCGGCCTGTCAAAGATAGTCTTGTCATTGCTCCAGGTGGGTTGCCAAGCATCTTTCTGCTCTTCCTGTTTGAGAAATGCGTCACTGTATTCAAGAGGTTTTCTCTCTTCTGCTTTAGGTTCTTCCTTTGGCTCTTCTTTAGGAGTCTCTGCTTTCGGAGTGGTATCTATGATGTTATTAGTAGCATCATAACCCCACGGATTCTCTTCAGACTTTTTGTTTGCGTCTTCAATCAGAGAAGCAAACCATGATTTCTTTTTAGGTTCTTCTTTCTTCTCTGCCTGCTGCTGTTTCCATTCATCCGTGAAGCTCAACAGGGGATTGGTCTTCTGCGGAGTAGTATCAACATCAGGGTTCCATGTCTTGAATGTGGACGGCTGATCGGTAAGAGCCTGATTCCATGCTTCTTGCTGACTGTCTATGTTCCTACCAATAGACGCAGCCTGGTTAGACTGCGTCTGTTTGCTTTTGCTGCCAATAATGGCATCAAGGAGTCTATTGTTTGTTGCCATTTAAGTACCCTCTCCCCACCATTTGTCATCAGGCTGAGTTTGTGAAGGTTTCTGAACAGGAGTTGTGGTGGTTGTTGACTTTGTAACCCTGTTGCCTGCCGAAGCACTTGCCCTTGAAGCACCTGCGTTTGCTCTTTCACTTCTTGCAACAAGATCAAGCAGTGCTTTCTTCTCTTCTTCAGATGTGTATTCATCAGCAGCGATTCCGGCTTTTATCTGATCTTCAGTAGCGTTGCCTTTTCTTGCAGCTATAACATCATTATAGGTAAATGCTGCCGGATTCTCTCCACCGCCACCGCCATAGTAACCGGAACTTTTCCCACTTGATGTACCTGCTGTCGAACCGTTGTTGTAACCATTAGGCCATTTGCCTGTCATCTGGAAGTACTGCTGTGGAGTGATTCTGCCCATCGTGTATGCAAGCTGTGGGTTCTGAAGTAACCATGCCTGTTCCATCTGTCTTGCAGCAGCCTCGCCATACAGTTCTTTGTACAGACTAAAGTCACCATATGCGGCAAGAGTTTTTGCCTCACTCTGCATCCTGTCATACTGCTGCCCGTATTCATTCAACAGGGCAGCAGCTCTCTCTGCATCGTTCTTCGACAGTGCATCAGCAACATCAGCCTCATACTGCTGTTTCATTGTCAGCTGCTGTCTCTCTGCTTCAGCCAGTGCATCCTTCTCAGCTTTCTCAAGCTTTGCCTGATTCGTCTGATACACATTTGATGCGGCTAACTGCATCTGAGAGTTTGCTCCGGTATTCAAACCGTTTGCCTGTGCCTGGAGATTGTTGTTTCTCCTCTGTCTTTCATACTCTGCACCGGAAGAGTTCCTTGCCTCTTGATATGCCGGAGTGATCTTGTCATATGCAGCCTGTGCGTCAGCCATGTTCTTGTTATGTGCGACTTCAAGCTGATTCAGAGCATTAGTCCTCTGTGCATCGTACATGGAATTGATCTGGTTATAGCGAGTGTTGTTATAATTATCCAGAGTCTGATTCCCTGTCACATAAGGGGAGGTAGCTGCCGCAGTGGAAGTGGGAGTAGTGGCAGTAGTTCCTGTGCCTGCTCCGGTCTGTGTAGCAGTTTCGTTGTATACTTTTTCAGTTTCAGTTGCCATTGTTCTACCCCCTTAATTGAGGCAAAGGATATTGACTGTAACAGCGGTTGACGGAACGGAACGGCATTTGAATGTCAGAGACTGATACCCTTGCAGAACTACCCGGATACCGCAGTTTGTCCAGGCTGTGTACGATGTATCATCTTCTGCTGAAGTTGCGACTACAACATTGTCTGCCTTTACTCCTGTGACAGGAGAGATAGTCTGTGAGTTGTTTGTCCATCCGTCAGAGGCAAGCGTAACACTGGTGTTAGTGAATGAAGCTTTACCGCTGACAGCATCGACAGCGTCCTGTACGCTCTGCTCCAGTTTCTCTTTTGTTACTGCTTCATCCTGGATAACATCAGTTGAGACTGCTTCACTGCCCTCTGTGTTGGACAGCTTGTCAGATGTAACACTTCCGTCAATGATGAGACTACCATCAACGCCATCAGACGAAATGCCCTGTGCAGCTGCGTTGATTGCCGCCAACAGTTCCGGGAGATGTTCTCCGTTAAAGAATGTTATAAACTCTGTAGCAAACTGGTCAAACTTTGCCTTGAGTTGTGCGGCAGACAGTCCGTCATTGTCATTAGGCTGATTGTCGAGTTGGGAGATAATGTTAGTATCTCCAGTATAGGTTGTTAGTGCCATACAACCCTCCTTATTTAACGAAGCCTGTATCTCTGATCTTCGGATCTACTGCAAGCACAGTAGCGGAAGTGTAGAGGTCACGGCTCTTAAATATGATTTTAAGAAATGCGAATTTCTTTGCTTTCAGCTTCAGCTTCTTAACCTGCGGTTTCCTGTTGGTAAGGAAACTGAATGCTGTGAAATCCATATGCTCAAACGTAGACAGTCGAGACTCCAACACTCTTTCGGTGAACTCCGACTTCTTGTCTGTGGCAATCGTGATAGTTACCTTGGAGTGCGGTTGAGGTTTAACAGATACCCAAACTTCAGACATGAACTTACGCATATAGTTCTTGCCGAAGTCGATAGAGCCTGACTCCCAGTAGCAGTCTATATACTCACCATCGTCATTCAGATCGTCTTCGGAAATCTCACAGATTCTTCCGTCAGATGTACCGAACAGCAACTGCTCACCTACATTGCACATGGAGTGAATGTCAAGTCCTGTGTAGTAGTACCATGCGTCAGCCGGATAGTTGTACACAAGGCATTTATTACCGTTGCAGATGTAATACTCCTGTCCGAAGTTGTCATCGTAGCAGTAGCAGTTGTCTATGTCAAATGACTCCAACGTAGCATAGATCCTGTCGGAGATTCGTCTTGCCTGTCTCTCATCAATCGTGAGGTTAGAAGCATAAGAACCATTGTTTCGCCATTCGTACAGGTCATTGCCGTACAGAGTAAACGGAGAGTTCAGCACAAGCTGAACCTGATTCAAAGCCGCACAGCCTATCCTCTTGTTGATAGGAGTTACATAAAACCCATAGTCCTGATTGCCGTCTGCATGAGTAATGAGGTCAAAGTGAATAGCATATGCTGAATCTGTCTTGAAGCAGATCATCTGTGAGTAGTGACGGATCATTCCTGTAATCGGAGTGTTCTCATCTGCCACAGCCATCTCATTGAGGTCAGGGAAGTAGTCTGCTCTTGGCTGTCCGATGTAATCTATACTTGAATAGATTGCTTCGTTAGTGCCGTTGCCGTACAGGAACACAGCAGTATCCTGTGAACCAAGAAACAGTTCAGCAGCAGTCATCCCTGTTACATCACTTCTGTAGTTTTTCTTGACTTCATACCCTATCTCTATGGTGTTCGTACCGCTTGCAGGTGCAGAACCGAATGTAACAGTTCCGTTTGCCAGGTCAGAACTTGAAATAGCAATGCTTGAACCATCGGCAGTATATTGAGCATAGTCAATACTCTTGAGGTCATTCTCCGGTAAGACAAATGTAGTTGATGTTCCGTCAGGGGAGAACCACACTCTGCGAAGTCCGTTGAGTTTATTCACTTCCTCAAGCAAGGAAGAAGAATCACCGGACGGAGTTCTGGACATTGCAATCAGAGGTCTGTATCCTGTGACAGTTCCAAAGGTTGTGCCGTCATACTGGTAATACTCTGTGCCGTTGAGGATGTAGACAATGTTGCTGAATGGGAAGAAGTTTACTCTCTTTTGTGTGCTGAGTGAGCCAAGATTGACAGGGGAATTAAGGAACGCATTTTCATACAGTTTCCACAGCTTGCCGTCTACTGCTGCCAATACAACAACTTTCCCGGCAACATTACCGCACCACATTCCCTGTATAGGCAGATCAGACTCTGTATCAAAGATTGTCTTTGAGCCAGGACGTTTCTTCAAGTTCCAGTCTCTTGTGACTTTCCAGTTCTGACAGGCCGATGCCTCACCAAGTTTCAGTTTGGTATCGCCATCAGGGTTTTCATTCAACCCAAGAAACTTTTGGATCTTGTATATTGCTTCGGTGTTGTTGGCTTTTATAGTTGCCACTCAATCACCCCCACTGTGCCATATCGTTATATGGGAAGTAATTGTGATAGTTTCCGTCTTCGTCATAATACCCACCGCCATATACATCAACGATAGGTTCTGATTCAGCAGGCATACCCCTTGCAAGCAATGCCTTTCTCTCTTCATATATCTGCCAGTGGAACGAAGCCATAGTCGGATTCTCGTCAGCAAACAGTTGGCCTGCAAGTCCTTCAGGCAATACACTTCGGCAGATGTAATCATCCAGTCCTATCTCCTGATCGAATGCCGTCAGGTATTCAACAATAGGACGTTTGCCTTTCTGTGTAATCTTGTATGTATCAGAATACGGATATAACTCCGGTATAAGAGTGTTCAGTATCTGAAGTGTTCTGTATCTGTATTCGTTATTGTCGGAGATTCTGTATTCTCCTACTTCATTCTGGTTGTCTGTCAGAGCTATAGTCAGCTCCAGGACAGTCTCAGGTGTTGTCATAATAATCAGCCTCCGCTGTTTTTAGATCGTCAAAGAAGCCGAGTTTAGTAAGGAATTGGTTGAATGTCATCTTTGGTACGATGTGTTCAGTACCGCCCTCTTGTTTCAGATGAACCATCATGTCATTCATGAACGGATAGTCTATGCCGAACTCCATCACCATCGGATGAACAGCACGATTGTAGAAGTCCTGTATCTTGCTCCAGTTCTCTTCTGTCTCCGCAGGCAGATTTACTTTTGCCTCTTCAAACTGCCAGTAGATTCTGCACAGGGCATAACACACATGGTCACGGATAAGGGATTTGTTCACACGCCTTGACTGCAATTCTTCTGCCGCCCATGCCATGTTCTCTACAAAGTCTCTCCAACCGTAACCGCATTTGTAACCGTTTGAGTCTCCACGGACAAGAGAGGTTTTGCAGTTCTCCCACATATAGATCAGCTGCGGAACATACTTCACATTCTCTGTCAGGTTCTTCAGAACACAGTGGAAACCTACGTCTTCATTGCCTCTTGTGAGATTGAATCTCAACAGGAATCTGTCGATAGTCCTACGCTTATACATCTTCGCATGGCACCAGATCCAGTTGAACTTGTGCATGACGAATGTGCCTTTATCTGTCTCTTCTATGAAGTCTCCCATGACTACATCATAGTCACCGGACTTTGCCTCACGAAGAAGAGTCTTGACAGCAACAGGAGAAGCAAACGTATCATCAGCGTCAAGGAACATATAATAGTCACCATCGGTGATGTCTACTCCTGTCTGTCTTGCCTGTCCGCAACCTTCGTTCTCATCTTTGTAAGCTAACCGTATATCAAGAAGCCTGCTCCAATATTGAGCAATAGAATCATAGTCTTTTTCAGAAGCGTCATCGACAATAGTAACTGTGAACGTATCTCCATCATCAAGTTTCTGAATGGCACAGGATGCTAATGCTCTGTCTATTGTCTCATGGCAGTTATATGCAGGGATTATAATATCTACTTTCATGCAAAAGCCTTTCTGTGAATCAGGGGTAGGGGAATGATCCTCTACCCCTATTAAGTTAATTAGCGGACTGCCAGTTCCTGTTCACGTCCGTACTGGACGGTTGCATTTGCATTGTAGGCAATCGCACGGATTGTGGTGACGCCTGCACCAGTAGTAGCATTGATGCTTACGTTGGCATTCGTCTCAATGGCAGTGCCGGAAGAACGAGGATCAGTACCGTCAAGGGTATAGAAGATCTTGTCATATCCGGTGCCTGCGATGGAACCAGTGTTTGCCGTAGCATTGAAAGCTACAGTCACATTCGGAGCGATGATAGAAGCATTGGAAGTGACAACTGCGACTGCATCAGCCATAGCGTCAAGAACGAATGCGTCATACATCATACGGAACTCAACGAGGTTGCCGGAGATTCCCGGAGGATCCTGATGGATGTTGTACTCGAAGAGTTTCTTCGGACGAAGGATAGCTTTCTTCTGAGTGATAAGCATATCAACGTCAGCCGGGAGATACTTGTCAGGAACAGCCTTGATTGCAATGCCGTCAATCTCACCAACCTGGCCTTTAACGAGAGCGTTCTGTGCCAGTTTGTCAGTGTAGACGAACTGCGGAGCCTGCTTGAGGAGTTTGTACTTGCTGTTCTTGATAACGCAGGTACGGCCTGCTTCAGGAACTGCACGGTTGTCAAGAGCCTCAACAGCATCATTGAAAGCTGCGATAGCGGAGTTGGCGGTCATAGCGGATGCAAGAACAACCTTCGTGCCTGCACCTGCAACCCACTTCTTGAATGCGTACTTATCAACCATCGGAATGACCACTTCGTTGGTCTGACGGTTGGCGGTCTGGTTGGCACCCTTGATGTTGAACTGCTCAAGCTGATTGCCCTTGTCAATCGTCCAGGTTGCTGCCTTGTCCTGAGTCATTTCCAGTTCATACTGGCGGTCAGTCAGTTCTGCCGGAGTGCCGTAGCGAGATGCACCGGAACGAGTGTAATCGTTCATCGGAGCGGTATCTACGTTGTAGATTTTGATTTTCTTTACACCGTCAAACTCATAGGCATTGCCTGCCATAGATTCGGTGTAGGAATTGAAATGAAATCTCTCGTCAATTTTCGGAGAGACTTTGTCTGCGAGATGGACAGTTGCCATAATATTCTCCTTTTAGGAGAGTCAATCTTTAGTCATCGTCAAAGCCAACAAGCATGGGATCGATTGGCTCTTTACCTTTGCCTATCGACTTGCGAGAGCCGGTTGACCTCTCCTTATTCTTTTGATTATTTTTTATAGTTTTGATTTCATTGTCTTTCTGTCCAAGCCGCCATGCGAAGTAGGGTACTGTCAGCTCTCCCGTCTTTTCAAACTCTGCCTGTACTTCCGGGGGAAGTTCTTCCCACTTCGGCATAGTCTCCTTTGGAAAGGCTTTCTTGAAAGCTTTGGCAAACGATTTCACTTCAGTCTCTCTGGGATTCTCTTTAGCCTCTTCTTTAGGCTTATCCTCTGGAGCAGACTTCGGTGGAACTTTGCTTTTGTACTTTTCTTCTCTGTTGGCTTTGACTTTTGCGAGAGCATCTTCCTTGGTCAGAGTTCTGCCGTTTTCAGCTTCATTCTTCACAAGGAGCGTTGCGTTGGTATCATCCATGAGATCCTCAACGCTGTCGAACTTTCCCTTAATAGATTCAAGGAACTCTGCATACATCTCATACTTCGAATAGTTTGCCTTCATCGCATCTCTTTCGGATCTGATTCTGTCATAGTCAAGTCCTTTGTTGACATACGGAACCATCTCATCAGGAGTCAGCGTGATAGGATCATCATCTAAATGTGTGAATGTATAGGATTTCTGAGTGGTCTTCTCATCGTCCGCAACAGGTTTCTCTTCCGTTTCGGAATCGTCCGGTTTCTCCGCTTCGTCTGAATCTTCCTCTTCGGCCTGGTCTGTGCTATCGGATTCGTTTTCATCTTCCACGGACTCTCCCTCTGTATCTTCTGTCACTTCTGCTGCCTCTTCGGTTTGAGGAATAGAATCGTCATCCCATCCGTCAAACAGGCCGTCACCTAACGAATCAACATTGTCATCTGTGATTTCAGTAACAGGGGAATTGTTTTCGTTATCCATATATATCCTTTCCGGTACTGGTCTGTACCTTCAAAAGTTTACAAAATTAGTTCTTCTGTATTGCCTCTATCTTGGTCTTGATAACGGCAATATCAATCGCCATGCCGCCAATCTTCTCAGCGTACCCATTGTGTGTGTCAAGCTTGTTCTCAATGTTCTCAAGCCTGCTGTTCAGTTCAGCCTCTTTAACTGCGTCTTCAATAGCTCTCTTTTTGTTCTGTGCCCTTGTGGAAATAAGCTGAACAATGATGCTTGCCACTGCCCCTATCAAGGCAGCTAAAACCATGTCATTCATTTGGTTCACCTGCCTTTGCCGGATCTACTCCTTGCAGCTCATTGATTGCTTCCCAGAGAGTTTCAAACTCATGCCGGATCGCTTCCATGTCTGCCTTATACTGCTCTTCACTCATAACACTTACCTCACTGGAAAAGGATTTGCCAAACGTCTGCGTCTACTGTGCCGTCCATCGGCAAGCCAACTGATTCTCTCAAATCATTCACACCTGCCTCTGTCAGTTTGCCGAAGTCTCCGTCAGGGATACCGCACTCAATGCCCATGTCAGACAATCCTGTCTGCATCATAAAGACATCTCTGCCCATGTCTCCCTTACGAAGAACCCTTACTGTAATCTCTACGCTATCGGTGGATTGGGGCGGTTGAGGAGCAGGTACACTGCCAGAAGAAGAACCACTATCTTTAAGATCATTCGCATACTCCTTTGCTTTTGCGTACCTTGCATCTACGTTGTTGATTGCCGGACGTTCAAACTCTTTGCAGATTCTTGATGTTGCTGTGTACAGGTCACAGTCACCGCAGAGATATGTATACAGATTGGAATAGTCTCTCTTCAGTTCAACAATGCAGAACAAACACTGTATGTATTCATCTGAAACAGATTCTCCCTGTCCAACTGTCCTGTTCCACAGTTCTTCTTTTCTGCTCCAGTATGTCCACTGGCAGAGTCCATAGCCGATTGCGTCTGAAACGAACTTGGCTTTTGTGATAATCTTTTTATCGACTTGGTATGTATAAGCATCATCAGTGTAGCCGAATCCGTCCTGTACGTTGTCGGACTTCAGAAGTGATTCACAGTACATATTGCCCATCATGGCACAAGCACCGTTATGAGACAGTCCGCCCTCACGGAGATACTTATAGATTGTTTCCTTGCTCATCTTTTGTCTCCTTGTCTATCAAATCATTGATAAACTCCTCAAGCTCTTCCTGTGTAATCATCTTTTGTTCCTCATAGCTGCCAAGCCTTGATAGCCTGCACCGCCTGTGCCTTTGCCTCTTCTTTCGGAGTTGTTGTCATGGTAGTACACACCTGCACCGCCACCGCCTGCACCATAGTATGTGCCGGGTGAACCGTTGTTTGCCCACCAGGAAGTACCGTCTATCTTAGAGTCACCGCCTGCACCGCCACCATAAGAACCACCGTTAGTAGCACTGGTTTTGATGTTGGTTGTACTGCCGTCTGTTTCTGCCCATGCACCATGTCCACCGCCTGCACCGACTTTTCTGCTGTTGCCATCCGGGCCTTTTGCAGAAGAATCATTGAAGCAGTAACCACCGTCAGCACCGGCATAGAATGTAGAGTAACCATTCTGTCCACCGCCTGCTGATGCTGTGCCGGAACTTGAGGAAATACTTCCAACTGAACTGTCTGATGCGGCTGCACCGACTGTCACGGAAACATTTCCGCTTAATGTCTGATTGGTAGCGGTTCTTCTCTTGCCACCGTCACCACCGCCACAAGTATTGTTCAGAGAGGAATCTTTACCTTTCTGCCCACCACCGCAGACAAATACATCAGTAACTGTCGCAGCCGTAAACTGAAGTGTTCCGCTTGTCTTCGCATAGAACTCCCAGTTTGCACCACTGTGGTAGAAGTAGTAGTAAGTACCGCTGCCTGTGGTTGTATCCTTGTTGAATGTGATTGCAGACTGTCCTGTCGGAGTAAACTTGAAGTCGCACACAGACAGGTTGATTGTTGCGGAGTAAGAGGCATCATATGCACTGACATTGACAGATGCAGTACCGCTCCAACTTGAGTAAGTGGAACTGATCGAATAAGTTCCAAGCTGTCCTGCCGGAATAATGAATGTTGCCGTACCGCCTGTAGCTGTCTTGGATTCGCTGTGTCCTGTCTTGGAGATTGCGACAGTTGCTCCGGGGAATGTTGTGACAGTAAGTGTTGCCGTGTATGTGAATGTGGTGGAGTACGTTGCACCGAAAGAATCTATTGATACGTTACTGTTCTTCGTAACTCCGTCATACACACAGGTAACTGTCCATGTGCCGATAATCGGAACTTCAAGCGTACAAGTGCCTGTTCCTGTTACTGTGAGTCCTTGACATGATGCTGATATGCTTGCACCATCTGGAGCAGTAACGGAGATATAAGCCATGCCGCCTGATGTAATGTTGAAGATCATTTTGTTTCTGTCGGCACCTCAGGGAGTCCGGTTGCAATGCTGTTCAGAATAGACAGTATGCCTGCAAGCAAAGCAGACGAACCAACCACAAGCCAGTTGACTTCTTCAATGACAGCAGTTGTGCCGATAGTCGCAACAGCCGTCTGACAGAATGTACGCAAGGCTCTGATGCCTGCTGCTTTCCAAAACTCTTTAGTCATACTCATATCTCCTTTACTTGTTAATAGATAATAGTGCAATCCACATCGCACCGAAAGTCGCTGATACTGGAACAATCCACAATAAATGCCAAGCTGAAATCATTACCTTACCCTCTCAAACACCGCCACATAATTCCGTGTTGAATCACTCACCACGCACGTTCTGCAAATCAAATCTGTCTTGTCATAGAACCGAATCTCTGAACCATGCTTGTAAAATACGTTGTAGTTTGTGTCAACTATCATCACAGCATAGCAGACATATTTGTAACTGAAATGCTTTGTCTCCTTGCCGTTGGATTCGTCAAACTCGATGTATGCCTTGTCACCGACATGAATGTTCTCAAGTTTCCATTGACCACCACTGTTTCCCATTGATGCGTAATGGTTCGCAACCGAAAGTGTGCCGTAGGTTCGTGTCAGTTCTGCGTAATGCTGATGTGCCGACATCTCTTTGTAGGTATGGACTAAATCAAAATCAGCGTTGATACTTGGGATTCTGATTGTGCCGACAACATTATCAGCGTTTGCATAAACAGCCAAGGCAAGGCAGAGACAGATT
>Ga0310690_10005104_pt1 | contig 18073 bp, 19 predicted proteins | sample AusTroGonzalo_MG_2_FD_207661 | JGI IMG/M metagenome (GOLD analysis project Ga0310690, IMG submission 207661) | Bovine rumen microbial communities from tropical cattle in Woodstock, Queensland, Australia - Gonzalo_04 (v2) (version 2) | ecosystem: Host-associated > Mammals > Digestive system >...
AGACTTATATTCGCCGAAAATGACAATAGACACACCATGAAACGACAACCAATCACACACCGCGAACGGGTTGCACTATTCGCACTTGCGGCCGGATATATCGAAAATTGGACCGATTGCTATATCGCCGCATCACAAGAAAACGAAGAAACAACACGACGGCGCGGAGGACTCAATACCACCGTGCAACGGTGGAAGGCTCGCACCGATATAAAGGACGCTTTCCAAGCCGCCAAAAATAATGTATTCGAACATGATGAGCAAATAAGAAGGGTCTATAAATCCGAGTTAGAACAACAAGAGGGAAACGGCGCGGGACATGATGCGACGGGAGACAATGAACGCCCCGAAATTCGGCGGGGTTCTCGCCGGGGCACGATAGACTATCTAAACCCCGAGAACCAAGCCGCGAAACTCAATGAGTTAGTAAATAAATCCGAGTCCGCCGGGGAAACCCTCGACGCATTAAAGGTGATTATTGCAACCCAAAAGGCCGACCGGGACGCGGCGCGGGATGGTAAGCAGGTAAGATGTTATGTACCAATGAGTTGTGACATTTGCCCCCTATATGAGAAGGCCCGAAAAAAGTAATAATATATCAATATTGTAACATCGTTCGCCCGGATGTCGAAAAGTGAGGGCCAGCGGAGGGGGGGGCGGGGGGAATGTAGGGGCGAACGACCGGGCGGGGTGTGTCCACCCAAATTTCTTTTTTTCTTTTTTTTTATGTTGAGTGATGATGGAGAGATGGGAATGTCTCTCCATTTGCGTTTTTTAGTGCCGTAAGTCCCGAATTTGGGGATTTCTCCCAAAATCCGAGGGATTTATCGTTTTTGGTGAGAGAGTTGAAATTTGGCCTATTTCCGTTGATTTTTGTTTGGAGGGGTTGGATGGAGGTGTGATTCTCACTTAAACCCTCCGGGGGTTATTGTAAAATTTGGAGGGTGGAAAATGGTAGAAAACGATGGAAAACGGCAAAAAATCGAAAAAATCGAAAAAAATGTATATATATTTTTTGTAATTTCTATAATGCAGTAAAATTACCGTATGGAAGTAAAAACTTGAATTCAAGATTTAAGGTTACTATTAGGGAGTTATAAGCATTAATACTGCGCGTGCGCGAGGAAAATGTCAAAAAAATCCCGCCTTATTGTTTTCGGCGGGAAAATTCAAGTTTTCAATTCGAGTCTTTTGCGATTAGTGTGATTTCCTTTCCGCAGTGCGGGCACACCATCGTGGTCGAAGTGATGTTGGAGTTGTTTGGGAGGGGTTCTATCTTGAGATGGAGTGGTGTTTCGGAGACGAGAGTTTCGACGGTGGTGTCCATCGCCTCGGCCATTTTTTGAAGGGTTTCTATGGTGATGTTCCCCTTGAGGTAGTACATGACGGTTCTTGTGGAGACACCGAGTTTTTCGGCGAGTGCCCCTTGTGTCATTCCCCTTGTCTTGAGGATGAACTTGATGTTTTCCCTAATGTCCATAACAATATGTTTATCATTTTTTGCCAAAGATACATATTTATTTTCCATTTCGCAAGATTCATAAAAAAATCGGTCGATTTTGGCCAATAAGTATTGACCGATATTGATTTGATTGTTATATTTGTGGTCATGGATGGTAATTTCAATTTCAATGGCCTTCCGACGCGGTATGTGCCGGAGGGCGGAGAGTTCACCCGTTACGGGGTGAGGTTGGTGTGCGTGAAGCGCCCGCGTGTGGAGAGTGTTTCGGCGGCTTGCAAGGGGTGTTGGTTCTCGAAGGGCCGGAAGTTCATCAATGGTGACTTCGTTGTGGTGAATTGCAACGACATCGCGTGTTCGTCGTTCGACCGTATGGACGGGAAGAATGTGTGGTTCGTGGAGCCTGGGGAGGTGAAGTGATTGTTCAGGTCATGATTCGTAACTAATTGTCATATAGATATGGAAGTCGGGGACAAGTGTTGGGTGTGGTGTTCGCAGGCGCGGTACAACACCGGGAGCATCGAGAGTGGCACGGTGGTGCGATTCGATGCGAACTTTTGCGAGGTCCGTCTTCGTAACCGCGAGAGGCCGTATGTGTTCTTGACATGCGAGGTCTTTCCGACGAGGCGTTCGTTATGTGAGCATTATCGTAAAGTATTCGAATAGACATGAAGATAGGAAGATTCGGGAAGATTAAGTTGGAGTCCGGCGAGATTCGCGTCGGGAACTTTTTCATTCGTGACGAGGGTGACAATGAACACATTAAGGCCACCGACCTCAACACTTGCTTTACATTCCGCGTGTTGCGTAGGATGCCCGTCGGGATGTGGCTTTCCCACCTCATGCGCCTTGGCGATGCGGGTCTCGGTTCCATCAAGACCTACTTGGCGGTGATGTGGTCGGTGATGTCGGCGATTCCGGATGACGAGTATATGAAGGCGTTGATGGATGCGTCGAAGGCTTGCATGTCCCGCCACCCGGATTGGTACGGCCCGAAGGAGGGGCCGAAGGATGGAGATTAGGGAGCGCATAGTCATCCGGATACCAACCTTCATCCGTGGGTCCACGACCCGGAAGCGTAACACATGGATTCGCCATGCGATTCTCCGTGGGATATGGGAGGTCCGCAACAAGTATCTCATTGAGGGTGTTGACATCTTCAATGTGTTCACGATGACGGATTGCATCGAGGTCAACTTGAGGGGTGACATCGAGGCGATGCCGATATCTGATGAGAAGCGTTATTCCATCCGTGGGATGATACGGCAAAGGATGACAAAGAAGGACGACGAGGAATGAGGTTTAAAGGCAAGTTCAACAACAAGAAGATGACCACGCCGGACGGTGAGTTCGACTCGAAGGGCGAGTGGGAGCGATGGTTGTTCCTCAAGGATGCCGAGCGTAGTGGCCAAATAAGCGACTTGCGCCGTCAAGTGAGGTTCACCCTCATCCCGACCCAATACCGCACGGAAATCGTACACCTCAAGACGAAGGACAAGGCGGTGCAGAGGGTTGCGGAGCGCGAGATAACCTACACGGCGGATTTCGTCTATAAGAAATTGAAGTCATACTCCCCGTTCCGTCAGGACTTGTTCGGTCCGGATAGCATGATGGAATGTTGGGAGACGGTTGTGGAGGACTTCAAGGGGTTCCCTAACGACCGATGGCCGTTGAAGAAGTCGATGATGCTCTATTTCCACGGGATTGCGGTCCGTGAGGTGAAAAAACCGACGGAGCCGATTTGATTTTCCGCGATAATTCGTAACTTTGTAATCCCAAGGCGCAGTGATGCGCCATCATAACTCAAAATTTTGAAGGTTCGGCCCTTCCTTCGCGGGGAGGGCCATTTTCTATTCGTCGTGGTACTCCGGCCAGCACATGCACCTCGGATGGACGGTCTCGAAGGGTTGGTCGATGGGAATCGGGTATCCGCACAACTCGTCGCACTCCGGGCAGTCGTACCCGCTTCCCCTCCTCCGGATGTAGTACTTCGCCCCGGCGTTGGCCTCGTCCACCCATTCGGCGTACCGGACGGCGGAGACGATTGCGTCTTGCCCGATGAGGGAGAGTTGCGCCGCGATGTTCCGTTGGTATCCCCGTCCCCACTTGATGATGTCTTGTGGTATTCCGGCCCATAGTGGCGACGCGAACGGGTTTGCGATGTACCGTGACACCATCACCCGTAGTTCTCCTTTCGTAATGTCGTTCACGAACGCCACGGCCACCCACACTTCGAGCATCCACTTGAGGAAGGAGCCTTGTTGGTCGAACCTTGTGAGGATTCCGCCGTCCCGGTTCCATGCGTTTTCGAAGTCCTCGTATTCGGTTTCGCCGTCGGCGACGCTCCTTGCGATGGCCTTGGCCTTCTCCGCGAGTGCGTCGGATAGGTTCCGGCAAATCCGGTTGGCCTCATCGTCGAGTCCGGGTTCCATGTCCCATAGGAAGTCGGCCCCGGCGCTCTTGTACCGGAAGGCGAGTTCGATGAGTTCCCGGACGGCCTTGTCGAACTCCCTTTGTGCGAACGCCTTGAATGATGCGGCCGCGTCGGTGAGTCTGTTACGGTCAACCATTGTTCGCTCGGCTGTCGGCTACGGGGTTCCTTCTCGGTTGTTGGTTCGCGGAGGCTTGGGCCTCTTGTTGCGCCACGAGGTCGTCGTGCGCCTCTTGCGTGATTCTCCGAATCTCGTCCGGGGAGGAGTATCCGATGTTGTATGCGATTTCGGTTGCGGTCTTCCGTGACATGCACCCGCATGCGACGAGCATTTGTATGGCGGATATGACATCGTTCTCGGAGAGGAAGATGAACGGGTCGAGGTAGGTCTTTACATGGAGCGATTTGGAGTCGGTCGCCTTTCCCTTCTCCAGGAAGTACCCGTACTTGAAGAGGTAGGCGATTCGGTTGAGGAAGGGTTGGTACTCCATCGAGTCGGAGAGGGCCTTGAGGTAGGAGTCGGCGAAGAGCATCTTGACGGTGCGGGAGGACATGTCGGCCCCGGACTTGATTTCGGGAGTCTCCACGGCGAAGGAGCCTCGCATGATGTTCTTCTCCATGATGGAGAGTTGTGTGGCGAAGGCCCCGTCCGCGCCTTGTGCGGGTTCGAGGAACCCGACCTTGGCGTTGGGGTCGATGGAGTCGATTCGGGTCGGCGTTCCGTCGGTGTTGGACATGACCTCCATCTCCGCGCCGAGGGTGTAGAGGATTCGGAGGGCGTAGGCGGCGTTGTTCTCGGAGAATTGCGAGATGGCGACCTCGTAGCCGTCGATGAGGGATTGTGACGCGCTCCACACGGGGCCGAAGTCGGAGCGGTGGTATGCGACCGGGCAGAACGGGAACCCGTGCGACTTCGGCTCGTCCTCCGTCTCCCAGCCTTGGTCGTCGTCGCTCTGTCGGTAGGTGACGAATTGGGTCTTGTCGATGACATCGAGGAACTTCCTCGTCTTCCCGTCCCAGTCGGTTTGCGAGTAGAGCCGCCCGAAGAGGGTGAGGTCTCCGGTGAGTGTGTCGTAGTGCGGGTAGAGGATGTCCCCGTCCTTGAAGGAGAACACGCGCCACCGTACCTTCTTCTCGTCCATGTAGACATATACGGCGGTGTCCCCGGTCATGAAGTCGGACTCGATGGCGGAGTTGACGGCCACCTCCATGTCCTTCTCCTCCCATCCCTCGCGGAAGAATGATAGCATGTCAATCATGCGTTGGTCGGTGGCCCCGGATATGAGTTTCATGCCGACATTGTTGCCGAGAAGGGCCTCCTTGCGCTTGGTGAGGATTCTTTCCTGGAACCCGATGGCGATGCGTGAGCGGACCTTGGCTTGGTATGCCCCGGTCTCCTTGTTCACATACATCGTGTTCGGGTAGTACTTGATGGAGTTGATTTTGTGCGAGGTGGTGTTGAACTCCCGGATGAAGTCGGATTGCGTCTTGAGTTCCCTCGTGATGTTGTCGAGGGGGATTGCGTATGCGTTGTTGGGGTTGAGGATTGTCCCCGGCCCGACGACTCCGGCGGGTACGGGAATCGTGAAAGGCTTCTTCCTCATTATTTGTTCGGGGGTCATCTTCCCGATTGCGGGTGTGAGTCTCATTTCCTTTATTGTTTGATTGTTCTACATTCCAAAGTATCCCCAATTTCCCCGGCGGACCTTCCTCGCCTTCTTCGCGTTGTCCACACGGTCCAGCGCGTACAACAGCGCCTCAATCCAGTCCGGCGAGTGGCCGATTATCCCCTTCATCTCGCTCTTCTTGATGAGTGCCTTCGGGTTCTCGTCCTCCTTCCACTTGATAGCGATTCTCTCCTCGACGAGTTTGTCGCGGACGGTGAAGGGAATCCTCTTCTCGGTGAATGTCATGCGTAGGATGCTCTCTTCGATGGAGAGCCGTCCGTTTTGTATGGCATCGACGAGCATCCCGGCGCACTCGGACTTGCGGGTGTTGTAGGATGCCTTGTCCTTTGCCGGGGCCTTGTTGTCGAACCCGAAGCACCCGCGCATGTCCTCCGATTGCTTGAGCCAGTTGCCGATTCCGTTGACATCGAAGGCGAAGTTTTCCTTGGGTATGTCGTTCTTCCGGAGGAATTCGAGTATGATTGGCACGACATCCTCGGAGGTGACATACCTCTTTGCGAAGAGGTCTATGATGTGCATCCCGTCCAAGGCCCACAACACGAGCCAGTCGTCCCTCAATGCGATGTCCCCGCCCCCGCACCGGAGGCCCGTCACTTGTGGCGTGTTCTCGAAGAATCGGTTCATGTCGTCCATCGTTATGAGCGCCCCGGAGTCGTCCACATCCTTCCAAACGCCCCGTATGTCGTTGATTACGGACTTCGAGCCACCGGACGAGATTCGGTTCATGTACTTCGGGTCGGAGACTTGTAGAATCTTGTTCTCGGCGAAGTCTCCGTCGATGAAGGTGACGGAAGTGATGAAACTCTTGTACTCCTTGTCGGGGTCGTCGGAGAGCGAGTGTATCTTCCTCTTGGCGTTTGGGTTCTCGTACACCTCTTCCGGGGTGTCCCCCCACGCCATCTCCATGACATCCTCCCCGTATCGGCAGAAGTACCTTATCTTCCCGGAGCGTGACGGGATGGCCTCGTCGGTCTCCGGGTCAATCCACCAGTCGAGGAACCACCTCAACTTGTTCGACCGCCCGACCGGGTTGCATGTGCAGATGAACCTCGGCCTCACTCCGGCGGTGCTTCGGTTGGAGCCGATGAGGTCGAAGATGACGGACATGGACTCCTTCGTGAACTCGGCAAGTTCCTCGATGACGATGTACGGCATCTCCGCGCCACGGAAACGGTCCTTTATCTTCGAGAGGTCGGCGAGGTGTTCCATCTTCATCGTGGCCCCGGTCCCGTTGAAGAACTTGGCCTCGAAGGATGTGTCGGCGAAGTTTGCGAATCCCCGGAAGAGTGGCTTGCACGACTTCCATATTCCTCTCTTGACATCGTTCTCGAACCGCCGGAACCCGTATAGGCTCACATCGGGGTTGTCGGCGTAGTAGAAGGCCCCGATGAGGCCGACGGCGGTCTTTCCCGCGCCCCGGACTCCGCCACATATCACGATGTCGGCCATGCTCGTAAGGACCTTTTCTTGGAACCCGGATTGGGGCACGAGGTTGTAGGAGCGCTTGCCTTTCTGCTTGAGTTCAAGGTTCTCCTTCCGGAGCATGTCCATGTACTCGTGCGAGTACACTTCCAACCCGTGTTCGAGGAAAACCGGGTCGAGGTATTTCTTCTCGTCTATGGATGCCGAGTCAATCATTTGATGCAAAGGTGCGAATAACGAATCAATACAAGTCAATAATTATTGGGATGTATTGATTCCAAAAGGATATATTTGCCCGTGTATGGACGAGAAGACGGACAATAGGGGCGTGCAAATCAATTGCCCGCTATGCAAGAAGCCATTTCCCGTGAGGGTGCAGGAACTCGTCGGGAGCCTCCGGTTGTCCGTCCGATGCCCGCATTGTAAGAGAATCAGCGAGATTACCTTACGGGACATACGATAGCACCGTGAGAGTGCGCGTAGAGGCTAACAAGAGTTACTTGATAACCATCCAGGCCCGGAGTTGGGACACCCTTTGCGGAGTCCCCGCTTCGGGTTTTTGTATAACCAAAGTTCATTGAAAACATGTTCAAGGAAAACATCGCAAGTGCGCTCAAGACGAAGTATCAGCGCTTTGGATTGAGCAATGAGGCTATTGACCGGATTGCCTCGGCGAGAGAAAAGACAGTCACCAGCGAGGAAGACATCGAGTCGGCGGTTGCTGACGCTGAAACGATGGGCCTCATCGCTACCGAACTCCAGAAGATGCGTGACGCGGAGATTCAGAAACGGACCGACACCCAGCGCGCCTTCGATGCCTACAAGGAGAAGAACCCCGAGCAGGACCCGAAGAATCCTCCGGTCCCCCCGAATCCGACGGACCAAGAACCCGAATGGGCGAAGAACCTCCGTGAGCGTTTCGAGCGGGAGGACCGCGAGAAGGCGGAGCGGGAAGTCCGCGACGCGATTACGGCCCGGCTCAAGATGGAGGGATGCACCAACGGCGGAATCCTCAAGTCGGCCATGAAAGGCTTCGTGATGAAGGAAGGCGAGACGGAGGACCAAGCCGTCGAAAGGCTCAAGTCCGACTACAACAACCTCTGCACGGAGGTGTTCGGAGACGGAGGCGTTCCCGGTCTCGGCGGACAACCGTTCACGGACGCGAAGTCGGCCACCGACCACAAGAACGCATTCCTCGTCAAGCAAGGTCTTCTTCCCAAGGTGGAAAAGTAAACCTTAACCAATCAACAACATGCCTACCTTTAGTTCTTTCAACGCATTTGGCTCCGAGGCGAAGAATGTCGCCCAAAGCCATATCCCCGTGTGGCTCGGCGTTGTCGGTCCCGTTCCGGTGGGTGGCACGCTCGACAAGACCTATGCCCGCAAGGGTTTCCTTCTCGGCGCTGGCGCTCCGGTGAACCTCACCGACAAAATCATCAAGCCGTTCGTGGGTTACGAGGTCGTGGCGTACACGGGCGCGGGTGCGTCCGACACCTACGACACCATCGTCGTGAAACCCGCCGTGTTCGGTGATGTCGTCATCGCCCCCGCCGCCGATGACATCGTGCAGAAGGTCGGTGCGACCTTCGCCGCCACGGGTGCGGCCCGCGCCGTCTATTCGTCCACCCTCATCACCGAGGGCACGAACGCCGGATGCTACACCGTCCTCATCGCCAAGAGCGCGAACCTCGGTTCCCTCACCGCCGGAGATGTCCTCACCCCGTCCGCCGGGACCGCCGGAGCCTCCGGCAAGAGCATCGCCGTCCAACCGAACGGCTACCTCTACAACGACATCTACTTCGGCGCACTCGACGGCAACGCCAACAACTTCGACCTCGCCGCCACGGGAGCCGTCGTGATGTATCATCACGAGGGTTTGCTCGTCGAACTGACCCCCTCCGCCCCCGTCAAGGACATGATGAAGGCGGCGGTCCCCGGTGTCCTTCAAGTGCTTGTCTAACCCTTAACGAATAGGAGAAAAACACTATGGATACCTACCAGATTCAGTTCTACGACCTTCTCTCCCGCGCCCTCTCGCCCGGTGAGACCCTTCAGTCCTTCATGGACAACACCCTCGCCCTGAAGTACAACTCCCTCCAACTGGACGGTTTCAACTTCGAGCCGTTCATGCAGACGGACTTCACCTTCGAGCAGGTGTTCGGCGAAGTCGGCCTCAACGCCACCGCCCAGTACTACGACCTCGACTCCCCGGCCCTCCCGGACGGAACTCCCGGATTCAAGTCCTACACGGGCAAGATTCCTCGCATGAAGAAGGTCGAGTACTTCAACGAGGACAAACTCCGCAAGATGAAACTCATCGAGGACCGTCGTTCCTCCACCCCGGCCCAAATCGCCGAAATCGCCTACCAGCAGTTGTTCATCACCGTGGACAACCTCGTCGGCGGTCACACGAACTCGATGACCTATCAGCGTCATCAGGCCGTCTCCAAGGGTAAGTTCGCCATCACCGCGACCAACAACCCGAAGGGTATCAAGAATGTGGTCATCGACTACCACATCCCGGCGGAGAACAAGACGACCCTCGACGGCACGGCCCGTTGGTGGACCTCCTCCACCCACACCGCCGGAAACGAGGGTGCCGCCGCCGACCCGGTGAAGGACCTCTCCGACATGGTGAAGGTCGCCCGCAACAAGGGCATCCGTGGCCACTTCGAGGTGAACATCGACTACCTCAAGGAGTGCCTTGGCCATAGCGCCATCCTCTCCGTCATCGGTGTCTCCCTCCTCCCGGCCTCCGACTCCACCGCGCAGACCGCCTACGCCCGCATCCAACCCTACGATGTCCTCAAGGCCCGCCTCGAAACCCTCATCGGAGCGCCCATCAAGGCCATCGACTCCCTCGTTCCCATCGAGAGCATCGACAAGACCGAGAAGGCGTTCACCCGCTCGAATGTCGATGCGTTCGAGAAGAATGTGTGGGTGTTCGTGCCGGACGGCAACATCGGCGTGGTGAAGACCGTCGAGCCTATCGCCATCGAAGGTGGCCAATACGGTTCCTTCTACGGCGGTAAACTCCTCCTCACCGTCGGCGTTGACTATGTGAAGAAGTGCCAGTCCTACAACACGGAAATGACCTCCCTGGTCATCCCCACCGTGCCGCAGTACATGTGGTATCTCTTCCCGAACGCCTAAACGCTCTTTGACAAACATGTAATCCGACGGAAGAAATGGCAGACATCGCAAACCACATGACCCTCGTGAGTTGGCTCCGGGCGAAGACCGACCTCATCCTCGACCTCACGGACGACTTCATCTACGCGACGCTCCTCCACCGGGGCGTTACGGACGACGAGACCAAGGTCGGGGAGGTGGACGAACGCACCCGGGACCTCATTCTCGCGGACACATACTACGGTGCGGCCGTTTCTTCCGTAAAGTCGGGAACGCAAGGCGAGGCCGACGGCGGTTGGACCCACTATGTCGCAATCAAGAATGTCGTGAACCGTGACGCTCTCATGCAGATGGCGAAGGACCTCTACGACAAGTGGGACGAGCCGTTCGAAGACCCGAAGCCTAAAATCCGGATGAAAGACTTGTACTGATGTTCAACCCGCGCTGGCCCCATACCTTCAAGGTCCTCGTCGAGTCTCTTGACGCGAACGGGAGACCGATTACCGACGACAACGGGAATCCCGTCTATGGAATTCCCGTCCTTGACAACCAAGGGAATCCCGTCGTCGTGAACGGAGTCCCGAAGATGAAGGACATGGAGGTGGCCCGTGTCGTGTACGACCCCCAATGGAACCCCCGTCGCAACTCGGACGGCTCGTTCGTTACCGAGATGGTGACGGAGGTCCCGTGGGGATACCGGACTGCGACCGGAGGTATGAAGACCTCCGGCGAGGTGTGGGTTGCGGACTACAAGATGTCTTGCCCGATGCTCCTAACCGACCTTCCTTCGGGGACCATCCTCCTCATGACCGACTATCTCCACACCTTCCGCGTGAAGGTCGTGAAGATGACGACCTACAATTGGGGGACTAACCTTTGGGTGGACAACATCAAGAACTAATGGGAAACGAATCAAGGAACAACGCCGTAATCAGGAGCGGGTTCTCGCGCCTTTCCAACGCGAAGAACCGCGTCATCGAGTCCGGAATGAAGGACTTGATGGAGAACGCGATGCTTGCGGCCCTCTCGTTCCACGATGCGTCCCATTGGCTCCACAAGTCCACGGAGAACTCCTATGGATGGTGCGTCCTCCACGACGGTCGCTCGGTGGCCATGAAGGTCAACGATGGAAGGCACGGGACCGGGAACGCCGAGCAACAATTGATGGCCGCTTCCCGGAATGTGTCCAATACCGGATGGGTTGGAATACTCCTCGCATCCCTTGACGGAGACCGTCCCATGTACTTCTCCGTGAACTACGAGGAATGGATTCTCTTGCTCACGGAGCAGGACATCCGGGACAATTGGAGGCTATTCTTCAATGTAATCTCCGGCCCGTCATCTAACTTACCGATGTAGCGATGAACGACTTCGACATCTCCGACATAGAGAAGGCCGTATCGGATGCCATCCTTGGCTTGAATGTATCGAGCCATGTGTGGAACAACCGACCGAAGGCAACCGACGACTCCATCAACGATTTCGTCGTGGTGAAGGTGTCGGGGGGCATCACGGACAAGGCCGCTTTCGGCCAATGCCGTCTTGCCGTACACCTATTCGTGCGCGATGTGAAGGAGATGAAGAACTCCAAGCGCCTCTCGGTGATGCAGAAGGCCCTCGAAGGACTTCCCCTATGGATTGAGTCCGCACCGGAATCGCAATCCGACCCGAAGGTCCCCGGCATCCTCATCGACGGACACCCCCGGATAGTGGGAGACACACCCGACGACTTCGGATTCCATGTTAGGATAATCAGTTTTAGAATCTTTATAAAAGCAGTATAAAACAATGGCTACTCTCACCCACGCGATGCTTGACGACCTCCATATCGGCAACGCATCCCTCTCCCTCCTCGCGTACAATGCCTCCGGCGTGGACATCACGAACGGGTTGGACTTCTCCCAAGCGGACCAAATCTACACGCTTGAGGGGACCTTCAACCTTGAGTGCGACGATGCGTCCTCGACGGACATCAAGATTGACCAGCACCAAGAGGTCATCGATGTCCAAATCGACAAGGGTGGCAATTGGCGCATGACGGGCAACATCCCGTCCGTGGCCGTCAACCTCCTCAAATACTTCTTCACCGAAGGTGCGGAAATCCAATCCGGAACCGCCTCCTCCGTGAAGGGCGTGACGGGTGCTGACGGAACCGCGTTCTACACGGGCCAGGGCTTCCTCGCCACCCCGGAGACCATCGAGGTCACGGTCCTCGCCGAGTCCGAGTCCCGGAACACCGCAATCCTCTTCCCCCATGTGAAGATGATTGTGTCCAAGCCGAAGAAGGACGACAACTCCAACCCGGCGTACCTCTCCTTCACCGGATTCGTGCTTCCGAACCCGTACACGAAGGGTTCTCCCGCCACCAAGGTCGGCGACTTCGCGGTCCTCAAGGCCGCGTCCAACCCCTCCGCGCAAGCGTAGGCCGGGGCGAAAACCTAACCTTTGGGGCGGGGTATCAAAGCCCTGCCCCTTATTCTTAAATTGCCAATGAACGATAATGGATATATTCTTTATATGCATACATCTCCTTGTGGGAAGGTGTATATAGGGATAACTTGTCGTTCGGTTGTCCGTAGATGGGGTGTAAACGGATGCCGCTATAAGGAGAGTCCGTATTTTTGGAACGCAATACAAAAATATGGATGGGACAATTTTAGGCACGAAATCCTACTTTATAACCTATCGAAAGAAGAAGCAAGCGAGAAAGAGAAGGAATACATCGCAAAGTATCGTTCTAACGAACCCGATTACGGATATAATTTAACATCTGGTGGTGAAGTCGGATATGGCTTATCACCGGAAGCGAAAGCGAGGCAAAGCGAAGGACTCAAGAGAAAATGGCAAGACCCAAAATATAGGTCACGAGTATCGGAATCAAAAAGGGGATGTCATTTCACTCTTCCGGAAGAGACTAAAGCAAAAATGCGAAAGCCGAAGTCGGAGGAGACAAAGGCCAAAATGAGAAAGCCAAAGTCGGAAGAAACCCGTAGAAAGATGAGCGACGCGAAGAAAAGATACTTTGCGAACATGACCAAGGAACAAAGAGAAGAATTCTCTAATAAGTTTAAAAAGAAAACAGCATGAAACAGCCTACCCTCGAACAAAGGATAGAGTACATGAACATCGTCGAAAATTCGGTGTCAATAGTACCAATTAAAGGCACTAAAAGGAGCGTTCGACTCCGTTGGTTGCATCCATATACCATTGAGAGAATAACAAAGGTTTGGATAGAAAGAGATATGGCTTCGGCAAAACTTCGTAATGGTAGTGATGTCGCAAAAGACTTGTGCAAAGAGCCTTATTTTGCGTTCAAAGAAGCCGCTTTGATTATCCTTAACCACGACATTAAGATAAGGTTGTTTTATGGTATTTTATGGCGTTGGTTGGCGTTTAGATATACCGAAGGGCAAATGGTTGACATAATTGCGGAGGGTAAAAAAAAAGTCAATCTTATGGCCCACTTCGGGACTATGGCGTACTCGATGGATATGAGGACGGACATGGTGGAAATGACGAAAAAGGAAGCCGAGCAATACCGAGCCGAACTTCTTTTGGAAGGGAAGCGGCGTTCGTCAAGGACTTCCCCGAATACGGAAGGCCGAGATGGAGGCTCGGACGGTGGGAGCGGAACTTCGGATACCGATGCATCTTGACCGTCGCCCAAATCCAACTCATGCAAACCGACCTCCCGCACACCTTGTATTTGCACGACCGGAGTGGCAAGGGAGGACAAGGAAACTTTGAATACAACCCGGACGACCCGGCCATCAAGAAGACGATGGATGCCATCCGGCGGAAGAAGGAACGGATGGAGAAGGACGGGAAGGAAGTCCAATACACGATGGACGAACTCTTTAACACATAAAGGAAATGGCTGGTGGAAACATCGACTCCCTCAACTTTGAGGTCATACTTAACGACAAGAAATTCGAGGCGACGGTTCGAAAGGATTTGGAACTTGCGAAGAACTTGAACACCTCGCTCACGCAAGTCCTTAACCTCAAGAACAAAATCAATGCGAATGCGTCTTCCGTATATCTAACCGAGCAAAAGTTGGCCCAAGCCGCCGCGAAGACATCTCAAGCGAAGGCGAGGGAGGCCCTTGAATGGCAAAAGGTGAGGACCGAGGCCGAGAAGACGGCCTTGGCGAACCAAAAGGTCAAAGCGTCCATCGAGAACTCGGCATCGACATTCACCGGAGGAGGCAACTCCCTCTTGCGCGTATGGTTGCGGTTCTACGCGACTATGTGGAGCGTCATCTCGTCCATCCGGATATTTGTGAGGACTTTCGGGAACGCAATCAAGAAAATAAGTGAGTTCCAACAAGCGAACGCGAACCTTGCCACCATCATGCAAGTGTCGCGTAGTGAAATAAAGACGCTCACGGAGGATGCGCTCATGCTTGGCCGGACGACCGAGTGGACGGCATCCCAAGTGACCGAGTTGCAAACCGCACTCGCCAAACTCGGTTACAACATCCCGCAAATCCGGAACATGCAAGCGAGTGTCCTCCAATTTGCGACCGCCGTCGGTGCTAAACTCCCCGATGCGGCCAACCTCGCGGGTGCGGCCATCCGGATGTTCGGCATGCACTCCACCGAAACGAAGAAGGCGTTGGAGGTGCTTACCGCATCGACGAACAAGACGGCACTCGACTTCGAGAAATTGAAGGTGTCCCTTCCGTATGTGGGCGCGATTGCTCACTCCATCGGCATGGACATCGCCGAGACATCCTCGCTCCTCGGCGTACTCACGAACGCCGGACTCCAATCGTCCCGTGCCGGAACGGGCCTCCGGAAAGTCCTCCTCGAATTGTCGAAGGACAACGGTAAGTTGCAAACCGCTATGGGCGGCAACATCAAGACCTTCGACGACTTCGTGAACGGCCTACAAGCCTTGCGTGACCGTGGCCTTGAGGCGGGCGAGGCCCAAAAACTCGTCGGCGACCGTGCCGGGGCCGCTCTCCTCATCCTCGCAAACGGCGTGGACGACCTCCGGAGGCTCAACAAGGAGGTCCGGGAGACGGACGGCTTGTTGAAGGACATCCAAGCCGAACGGCTCAACACCCTTCACGGTAGCACGCTCCTCTTGAAGTCGGCGTGGGAGGGACTTATCCAAACCTTCCGTGATAGCGCCGGGCCGATGAAGGATGTCGTGGATTGGCTCACGAAGATTGTCCGCGCCACCTCTCTTGCGGCGAGTAGGGCCAACCGCGTAGCACAAGGCACGAAGGATGTAGTCGGTAGTGACGACCTCACAAAGCAATTCAAGCAACAATACGATAGCCTCATACGGGCGGGAAACACGCCCGATGTCGCGGCCACCATCGTCCAAGACGCGATGAACAAGTGGCTTCAAGGCGCATACGGCGACTTGGCATCCTTGCAAAAGAAGGGGTACAAGGAAACGGCGCTTAATAATATCCTCTATAAGATGCCTCTTGTTCATTTCTTTATGGGAACTATGACAAAGGGCCGTGCCGCCAACGAACAAGTGGAGGCGATAGAGAACGCCATCGACTCCGTGAACGACTACATGACGAATAGCGCGAAGGAGGAGGGGGAAATCGCCGCGAACAACTACCTTGAGGAATGGAAGATGGTCTTTGATACCCAAGGCGAGGCGGCGGCTCGTGAGGCCATGAAGAAGGTGACGGGATATGACAACATGAAGAGCCGGATGGAGGCGTACATGGCCAACGGAGGAGAGAGTGGCGCAACCGACCGTGGAAAGGCCAAGAGCAGCAAGTCTCCCGATTCCGAGCGCCGTGACGCAATAAGCGACATCCAATCGTCCATCGCCCTTCTCGAAAAGTTCAAGTCCGCATACGAGAAGTTGGAACCGATTCTCGGAGGAGATGCGGCCCGCGCTTGGGTGTTCAACCGCATGGGATTCGATGTGTCCAATCTTGACGCGGCCTTCGAGAAGTTGATTGCCGACCTCCGGACGCTCGGTAGCGAGGGCGTGGAGGCGGCGGATGCGGTCGAAGCCCGTCTCGGTCTCGACGAGGCATCGAAGATGGTCAAGACCGCGCAAGCGGCGGACAAGGCGCAAAAGGCCCTTGAGAAGTACAACACCACCCTCCGCAAGTGGATGGGCGAGGACTTCAACCTCGGCGGGACCGGGTTCGAGTACGACATCCGGAAGGTGTTCTCCGACCTCAACACGAAGTTGAGCGCCGTTGACGAGAAGTACATCTCGGCAGTAAAGCAAGCGGAAGAGGCACACAAGGGGAATGCGACCGCAATAGCGGAGGAGACGCAAAAATTGGGCGAACTCCGAGATGCAGAGAAGGAGTATGTCCGGGCTCAATCGCAAGAGAGCCTCAATAAACTCGCCGAATCATATTTGAAGGACCAATACTTGCTTCGTGGCGTAAGCCTTGAGAACTTGAGTGGCAAGACGATTGGCCAACTCCGGAGGCTCAAGCAAGAACTTGTCGATATTGGACAAGAGGCCCTTCGGATGAATTACGACTTCTCCGGTCTTGAGAGTTTCCTTGGTACTCTCGGCATGGATGTCGAAAACCTCACGGATGAGGACATAGACTCCTTGAACGATAAATTGCCGGAATCTGCAATCGAGATGGTGAGGTTGATGAAGGCGGTGAATGATACCGGGTTGTCATTCGATGTCCTTCAAGAGAAGATTCAATCGGCAATCGAGAAGGGCCTCGTGAATCTTGACGATGAGGAGAAGAAGTCCATAGCCAAACTCGCAAAGTTCGCCGCAAACCAAGTTGTTGGTTTGGCTGATTCGTTCCGAGAACTCGGAGAGGCAATGGGTAATTCTGGGATGTCTCAAGCGGCGGAAGATATTTCTGACATCGCCGATGTAGCGAAGGATATCGCCGCAGGATTCCAACAAGGAGGCGTGTACGGGGCCATAATCGGTGGTGTAGTTTCGCTCATCAAGAAGATTGTTGAGGCCCAAACGGAGGTCGAAAAGTTCCGCTCGAAACTCGCATCTTTGAAAGAGGAAATCCGCAATAGCGACGCTCTCGACGCACTTTCATCTTCAAGCGAAGGCATCTTTGGCGACAACTCGCTCAAGAGGATGCGGGAGGCCATATCGTTATTAGAAGAGGCAAAAGATGCTCTTGGTAGAATCCGTCCGGATGGCCAAGGAATACTTTTGGGGAAACCGACGATTTTCCAAAAGGATTGGTGGAAAAACGCGATGGCATCCGCAAACGGAGAATGGAACTACTACGGATATAAGTTCGGAGATGCGGTGGCGGCGGCGGAGAAGAACGGTCTTGATGCGTATGACGAGAACGGTATGCTCAACCGGAAGTCACTTGAGGCGCTTAAAGAACTCTACCCCGAATACGAGCAATATTTCGATGAGTTAATCAATCGGGTTAACGAGTACTATCAAGCATTGGAGGCCATCGACGAGGTTGCCGAGTCCATAGTCGGCAATGTCGTTTCCAATGTCGCAGACAAAATCGTTGACTCTTGGTGGGAAGCCGGACGCGCCGCTCTCGATTATGCCGATATCTTAGAAGATGTCGCAAAGGGTTATGCGAAACTCATTGTCCAAAACATGCTCATGGACGCGGCGTTTGATGACGATAAGCAAAAGAAGTTCAAGGATGCGCTCAAGAATGGCGACGCGGTTACTGCCATGTCCGTAGTACAACAAGCCATGGATAGCGCCGTGAACATGTTACCAGTCGTCGAACAAGCGCTCCAAGCGTTCGAGCCGTACCGAAACATGTCCGGGGAAGACTCCGGCTCAATGGGTTCCGGCATCAAGAATAGCATCACCGAGGAGACCGGGAGTCTTTTGGCATCGTACATCAATGCCATCCGTGCGGATGTCTCCTATGTTCGCGTGTTGCAAGAGAAGGGATGGGCCGATATAGCGAACATCGGTGCGTCCATCCCCACCTTGAACGACTACATGATGAGGGTACAAGCGGACACGGCGAAC
>Ga0310690_10005105_pt1 | contig 18054 bp, 27 predicted proteins | sample AusTroGonzalo_MG_2_FD_207661 | JGI IMG/M metagenome (GOLD analysis project Ga0310690, IMG submission 207661) | Bovine rumen microbial communities from tropical cattle in Woodstock, Queensland, Australia - Gonzalo_04 (v2) (version 2) | ecosystem: Host-associated > Mammals > Digestive system >...
ATTAGCTCATAATCTTTGGGCTATTATGTATAGCATGGATTACCATGCTGAAGTAATACCTGAGATGATGTGTTAGTCACATATATGTCTTATGAGAGTACCTACTATGGTTTAAGACATTATCCGGAGCTTGCCGCAATTGCTCATTTTTAAACCTCTCTGGCTGATGGAAAGACATCATTTTTAAATAAACAAAACAAACAATTTAACAATATGAAAGAGATATTAAAAGAAATAGTAGAGTGTCAAGAGAGAATCTATACACTTGAAAGAAAATTAGATAATAAATCTTATTGGATTAATAAAGCTAAAGAAGAAGCAGGTTTTGAACCTCATGAAGGAGATTGGATAAGCATAGATATAAAACTTTGGAAAATCGAAGTTAATGTTTACCCAAAGTCTGGAGTTAAAGGTGCTAGATATTGGATTAATGGTAAATGGTTCAATACATCATTTCCAGAAAAAATTCCATATAATACTGATCTTCTTTCAAAATAAAACTCGTATACTATCCTGAGAGACGAGTATAAATAAAAAGCTCAGGTTGGGAAAACTTGAATGTTGATATTCTGTAAAAAAATGTGAACATTACAAAGCTCTGTATCGCCAGTAGGAGCCATGAAGGATGAGAGCTAGGCCTTCATTTTAGTCCGCAAGGCTAGACTTCGAGGTATATCCGAAGTAAAATAAAATAATATACTTAAGCATATTCAACCACCGGTTTATGTGGATAATAGTAAGCGAATAATACGCATCGTGGTAAGGAGTTAAAATTCCCTTAAAATATATTATAAATGTTCCGATTATATGCCAGTATAATTGGTTCCGTATCGTTGTATGCTGGCACATATAATTGACGTAAGTAGACCTAATTACAGCAAGTCGCAATGTTAGGCTCGATTCAGAATACGTGACTGAATAAATTTTTATTGACCTAGATACCCTCAAGAGTTTAGCTCCGGTCATAGAATGCTAGGCATAAATCTCTCAATAAGTGTGCGAGAGAATTTTTTATCCTCATAAGAGGAAGATATTTATAATTTTTCTGTTTACAAATAACTCGTAATTTCACTGATGATTACTGGAAATTAATGTCCAGATTCTACATGGTTATTCAGGATAACGTAGTAGGGGTTAAGGCGAGTATAAATAAGCACCCGAAATTGTTAAGGTTTGTTTGCTACTCCTAACTCTTTTATAGAGTTTGGGAGTAGTTTTTATAATTTTAACAATATGAAACAAATTAAAAACAATATGATAAAAGATTTTACAAAAAAGTTTGGTTCCGATTTTGATTTAGATAAATTTAGATTGGAATTAGAAAAACCTATTCAACAGGTTTATGAAGAAATTAATATTCAATGTAATAATTTCTTAAGAACTCAAAAAGGACTTCAATACTTGTTAATGAAGTATCCTACTCTCTCAACAGAACAGGCTATACGTGAGTATTATTCTCAAGTTTGGATAGCTGAAAATTATGATGGAACAGAATTTTAAAACAATGAAGAAACTTAAAATCTCTCAACGAGCTCAAGATATATTTTGGGCTACAATGTGTGGAATTACTGCGATAGCGTTTGTATGGACAATATCGTTATTTTATTAACTTAACAAACTTAAGCAATATGAGACGTGTTAATGTCAAGGAAAAGACTGAAAACTTCAATAGATGTAGACAGTCAAATCAAAACAAAACATTCTTTTATGAGGAGTTTAAGAAACTTCTTAGTAGTGTTGGTATTCCAACAAGTATCTTTGATATCATGAATAAGCATGATGTTTTTGATAAGCAAATCATTGATGGAAGAACACTTTACTCATTTAAGAATGATCCAATTCATACTTCGTTTATGGAAAGGATCTATAACGAGAAACGTGACCAAGTCAAGTCTTGGAATAAGAAAGCCAAGGCTAAGGCTAGTGGTGAAACTCCATTGATTACTCAGCAACAGGCTTGGGAAACTCTTGTAAATGCTGGCGTGATTAAAGCTAAACTTAATATCAATACTCTAAAATCCAAGTATCCAAAAGCATATTTGGATTGTCTGGAGTATGAACTTGTTACTAAGTAAGTATGACAGCATTTGAAGCAATTCAGCTTGCTAGGAAATATAATCTTGAAGCCGAAGTCCGTCAGGAATTGGCTTCAGGATTATCTCCTGAAGAAGCATTAGAAGAATGGGATTTAGTATGAAAGATATAAAATCTCATAAGAAAGTGAGTGAATTAATGAAAGAAGATTTCTTAGTTAATTCAATTACAGGTGAAGATGGTAACGATACATATGATGAAAATCAAATGTATTAATCTCTAATAAAAAGTTAGCACTTATCAAGCCCTAAAAAGAACAGGGAGTCCAGTGTACCCTATGTCAGATCCAATCATGCTAGTTTAGGTGAAACCGGGTAAAATCCAGAAATAAGTATATGTCGACGAATAAAACTGGAGACTAACTTTTTATAACGAGCCAGAATAGTTTAATATTGATAGAACGTTTCTCTAGTTATAGAAAAAATACTGGTCCAAATCCAGATCTGGCTCCAAAAGGAAATAGTTTAAGTGTTAGAACAAGAATAGCCTGAGTAGATGCTTAGCAAGTAGGATTAGCTGATCCAATCTCCTTAGGATAATACTATTTACAGAATGCAGGTACAAACTGCTTTCCTTTTATTAAATGAATAGGTAGCTTAAGTGGTAGCCGTTTGGCTTTAAAGCCCTGGATTTTTCCAGGAGATTAGTGGTTCGAATCCTCTCCTATTCACAAATTATGTCAAACTTTTAAACTTAAACGAAAATGATTTGTCCAGTATGTGGTAAGGAACTCAAACCTTACGAAGAACATTATTTAAATGAACGAGGAAAATGTTTTGAGTGCTCCTTATGGGAGGAAAGATTACCTCTTGTAGGTCAACCCGATGTAGCAATCATCGATGGCACATTCTACACCATCGGTGATGAGGATGATACTTCTCCATTCCGTGGATTTGGTGGGGATAAATTCGTAATCCGTTTTAAAGACGGAAGAGAAGTTACCACAACAAATTTATGGTGTGGCGGAGAAGTTTCTGATTATTGGAAACCCAAATTTCCAAATAATGCTGATTTTGATTGGCAATGGAAACAGATTGGTACGAATAATTATTTAGTTCCAAAACAAAATAAATTATGAAACCATCAGAAAAGAAAAATGTGTGTAACCTAATTAGTTTGGTTGCAAATGCTGTAGCCTCTGGAACTATTCCAGAGGCCGAAGACTACTTAATTGACACGAGTGATCTATATGATTCCGATCTTATAGAGCACACGTTAAATGTATTAACAAATATTCAAAACAAACGTAATTATTAACAATTTGAAAATGAAAAAGAACAATGCTTGGAATCGATTCTTCTTTAAAGACGTCCTTGAAAAACAGGATAGGAAGTATCGAAAGTTGAAGAAGATGCTTGCTGAGTATCCTTCAATTATTGATGTTGTTATTAATGCTAAAAACTTAATAGCATTATTTAATGTACATAAAGCAGCATGGGTTGCTGGATTCTGTAATAAGAATCTAGGTCCATGTGAATGGGGAATGTTCCGTTGTGACTCAATTACTACAATGCAACCAGGTGATGTCTATATTGGTAGCATTTGGGGACTTAATACCAAAACTATTCTAGAATGGGATAAAATTGGTGATGAGATAATGGGGTCAAATGGATTCGGTATCCCAAAAGATACCAAAATCTATGACTTAATTGTTGATCATTACAAGACTGTGCTCAGATCTAATATTAATGCTATAAGAGCAGAAGCTCTTGAGTTTATTGATGAGTATGAGTCTTTAAATGATAGTGATGACGAATACAGCATACTATAATGGATAAAGGTATTCTCATTACTAAGAGCGGGTTGGAATTACCATGTGTAATCTTTCCAACCCGTAAACAATTATTCCCTATTGGTGAGGAAGTAATAGTTTATTGTCAAAATCGTTTAGTTAAAGGATATTTAAGTGTCTTTGATGATGAACTAGTAGCTGAATTAGAGATTTTAGTAGAGTTTGCAATAATTCCAGAACTAGAAGAATTATGTATAGAGTAATATTAAATAATAAAGTTCATTTATTTGATACTTATTCCGAAGCTATCAATTTTAAATGGACAAATGGTGGAACTTTATATGTAAAAGTTTATGGAAATTGAACTTTACATTGAACGAAGTGTTGTAGATATTGCTCGTAAATGCCATGTCTACACATCAGATGTAATAGAAGTTTTTATGAAACTCTATGGTAATAAACAAGATAATAACAATTTGAAATAAAATTTTAAAACCAAAAGAACATGAAGATTAATTTTCAAAAGGAACATTTCACCAAGTTGGTGAACCTTGTGGCTCAAGCAGCTATGAACAATTTAGTGATTAACACTAAAATGGGTCAACCTCTCAATATCGTTGAGTTATTACACACAACTTCAATTAGTACTTTGAATAATATCAAAGCTAACCTTGCTACTAAGATTCAGAATCTTGAGAACAAGGATGAGTGGGTAGAGGTTAATACTACTGAGCTTGAGCAATTTAAGGCTCAGAAGGAATTAGTCAATCTCATTGTAGGTTGGAGGCGTTGGAAGCTTGAAAGAGCTGAAAATATTCGTAAGAGAGAAGAGATTCAGAAGAAGTATGATGCTTTGGTTGAGTCTACTAAGACTCCTGAAGATAAGAAGAAAGAGCTCGAAGCAGAGCTCGCTGCTCTTGATCCTATTGAGGATTTTTAACAAATAGGAGTGAGGCTTGATACCGGAATAAGGTGATGCGCTAAATAACCCTTTAATAGAATGGAGATGGGTGCCTTCGGCAAATCCTTGGAGCGCCTTATGAAGTAGTGATAAAACCGCACGAAGCCACTCCTTTTTACTTACAAACAAACAAAAACAACAATGGTAGAAGTAAAACTTAATAAGAGTAATGATAATCCATTTTATGGATTAAGAAACTGTTTGAAGCTTATGCAAGCCTCAACAGATACAGCTATTTCAGAGAATCTTCTGAATGATGCTTGGAATGAGGTAAAGAATACTAAGGAAATGAGAGAACTATTCTTCTCAATTCTGTTCAGTATTGGTGATATTACTAATCGTCAGCATAATATCTTTAAAGGTAAGAAAACTGATGGAGGTGGTAATGCTAATCGTGAGGCATTCTATGCTATCACCACTTGGATGTGGAAGAATCATCAGGAACAATTTGTTAAGTTCTTGGATAATCAGTTATTCAATGAATATAGTTGTTTTGATGTTCTGTTCCGTAACAGAGTTCAAACTAAAGGTGCTAAAGTATTAAAGATATATTCTTGCTTCAGTGATCCCGCATACTTCGACGCTATCTTAGAGTATACCTATAAGGTTATTAATGGAACAAATCCATTTAATAAGCTCTTGATAGCAAAGTTCTTGACCATTCCTCGTACATCGAAACGTCAAGGACATAAGAAAATGCTTCCAGAAACTAAGAATATCATGGAGTTCAAGCTTGAATTCCTTGAGAGACTTAGTAAAATGATGGGTTGGGAGACTAAGTTCTTGAAGGGATATCGTGACTGGAGAAAACAGTATAATGGCGATCTCGAGAGTGTAATGTTCACTACTGGTAAGATAAGGGAATTCGATAAGCAGGAATTCTTAGATTGGTTTGGTAAATTACCAGCTCAAGCTAGATATCGTGTAAAGAATCGTATTCTTTATTCTGAAAGAGATATGCCAACTCCTGATGGAGGAACATATACTGTCTATAAGTGGGCTAAGTTCCAACCTTGGATTAAGGAATGGGAAGAGTATAAGGCTGAGAAACAAACTGAACAACGTATCCTAGAAGAAAAAGTCCGTCAGGGACAGGCTTCTGAAGAGGATAAGGTTAAGCTTGAGAAAGTAAAGAAGGAAGCTAAGGTTACTGTTGGAGCAACTAACTTTAATCAGCTCTATGAAGACATTTGTAGAGGAAATGTTGATAAGTTGAAACTTGAGTCATTTGTTAATAAAGTGAATTTACCATATAATTCACTTGTTATCATTGATGATTCAGGTTCAATGACTGGAGCACCATTTGCATTCGCACAGTTTATAGCAGCTGTGTGTCTGGTAAAGAATCCTGATGATGATGGACGTAACTTAATTGGTATGTTCAATTCATATTCTCATTGGCATTCTTATATAGATGCTCAAGCACATTCTAGAAATAGTATTCTTAGAACTCAAGTAGCTAAGACAAAGGCTCAGCCATTTGTTGATCCGACTTTAAGCTTCTTTGATAACTATAAGAGAATTGCTGCTTTCTTGCAGTCAGCCTTCCAGGGTGGTGGTACTAACATTTCTCATATCCCTGATGGATTAAAGAGTGTTTGTGACCAATATCCAGAGGTTCTTGATAGTCTTAAGAACTATCCTGTATGGACAATCATTAGTGATGGTGAATGGAACAATATGTATTCGCCTGAGTCTTCTATCAATGATTTCTTCCGTAGATGTGAGCAGTATTTTGGATTCCGTCCTTATATTGTAGCAATTGACATCTGTGAGGAGAAATGGTATAGAGAGAGACTGAAGGCTGATAGATTTAGTGGTATAGACAATATGATCTATATCCCATCTAACCCTGCTATGATTGAGCAGTTCTTAGTGAACTTCAGAGATATGGATGTGTTTGATGTGTATACTCCTCTATTAAGTATGTATCGTTCAAATCGATATCAGCTTGTTAGAGAGAATACTTTATAACCTAGACATGGCTCTTCGTCTTTTGGTTATTACTAGGAGAGGGATTTATTCTCTCTTCTAGTTTTAACACTTTTTAACTTTTGAAATTTCAATTTAGAGAAATATATTTATGAACGAAATTTATTGGATAACAAGATGTGATTCAATTAATATTCTCTTTACCGTTCTAATGGTATTTGGAATTGCTATAAGTATTGTAACTGCTATTATATACTTTGTGACTAATGGTCAAGCAATTCGTGATAAATCAAGAGGATATGAAAATTCAGCTAAGGAACAAGAAGGTTATAAACAAACATGCGGAAATTTACTTAAATATTGTATTCCTCTTACAATATTATTTTGTTTAATAACAGTATTTGTTCCAACTACAAAACAGGCTCTACTTATCTATGGAGTAGGTGGAACTGTAGATTATATTAAAAATAATCCGACTGCTAAACAACTTCCAGATAAGTGTATAGTAGCACTTGATAAATGGGTAGATAGTCTAGGTAGTGAAAAATCCGATACAATAAAGTAATGGCAAAAGTAAAAACTCATTGGGTAAAAACAACTCCATTTGGAGATTATAATGAAACTCCAGATAGAGCGTTAGCTAGAACTGAAAGAAATATTCATATCATAAGAGAAGCTAAATCTCTTATGTTGAATGGAAAACACGCTGGTTCTAAACCCATAAAAAGAATTTTAGAAGGATTGGCTAGAGCTCATGAAGCTCAGGCTAAAGATAAAGAGGAAGAATAAAACGTTTTTTATTTTGATAATAGGTGTAAAGATACTTACAAAAACATAATGTAAATTAGCTCATTAGGGTAGAGCATAAAAGTAGGGTTTTTAGGGTAGCGAGTTCGATCCTCGCATTTACGACCAAAGTATCTTTTTTAAGGGGGAACTTGAGCATTGGTTAGGCTCGAATTATATACGAGTAACTTTTTAGTTACTTATAATCTTATCATCTATAATTTTTCTGGGATACAATCCAGAGATCTGTGTTCGATTCACAGGTTCCCCGCTAAATCCAAACTATAGTAAATTCATTGACGGAGCCATGGAATAGACTTTGGATAATCGTAAGTATTCGGCCGAGTTCCTAAAAGATAGAATAATAGAGGGTCTATCCCTATGTAATGATTTATTATTCTCTAGAGGGTTTGGATTTAACTCATTAGACTAGTACAAATGGCAAATAAGATGCGCATCTTAGATGAATAATTGTGAAAAATATTCTAAACGTAAGTGCCTAGAGTATTTCTAGTCTAAATTGGCGAGGTAACTTAGTTAAAATTTCTAGTAGCTATAGTTACTTACAATATCATAAAATAAATTTTTAGGTAAAAGTATTTGTCTGTTAAACAAAGTATCGTGGGTTCGAGTCCCACCCTCGCCGCTCCCATCGTAGAGCTTAGACGATGTTAAATAGAGGCTCGGTGGTTTGTATGTTTTACCACTTTAAAGATGCAACATAATGAGCTATCTAATGATAGTGACTTAGAAACCTTTCAATAAGAAAGGCGGAGGTACATATTTCTAGATAACATTGTACAACATCACAGAGTGGAAATCTGTGATAATTTGGGGGAGAAGCTAATTAAAGATTTTTCTAGTAGTTTCTCAATTACTTACAATATCATAATTAAAATTTCGGTAAAGCAATATTTTAGGAAAGAATATGATTTGTTGGTTCAAGTCCAACCTCCCCCACTAAATGGATGAAGTATTAGCAGTTAACTGTTTTCCAGTTCTGATCTAAAGAAGTCCATTTAACATTTATATCCAGTAGTTGTCTTGAGTTCTTAGTAATTTCGGATAAAGGGTAATTCATTGTGATATGACTACGTTAAGCAGTGAACGTAATCTGTTAGTACGATAAAATGATTCTCTCTATAGAACAATAATTAACAGAATTAGATGACAATCTGGAAAGACAGATAATTTGGCGGAGTAGTTAAACGGAAACTAGTATCTGTTTAGTTACTTACAACTTCGTAATAATTAACGCAAATTTATCCTATTTGAAAATGAGGGTTCGACTCCCTCCTCCGCCGCCAAGTCGTGAGACTTCATGTCATTGGTAAAATGACCATAATTCAGATTTTTAAAAATGACAGCCCGGAAAGACGGGCATTTTTGAGTGTACTTTATACGTCATATAGGTTACTTACAAAAATATAATCATCGGTGGTTCGAATCCATCATTTGCCTCCATTTTGGCGAATTAGCTAAGTGGTTATAGCGTTCAATTTGTAATTGAAAGAAGAATTTTTAGTAACCTTTACTAATGGAGTTTTATTAAATACTTTCTTTCTTCATAAAAATAAAAGTAAAGTATCTAGGTACGCTAGAGGTTAGTCTCATTGTCCAGAAATGAGTAGTTAATCACACCTTCCGAGATCCCAAATTTGATTTATGTTTGGGCTTCATACTAACATTAGGAAGTGAATAAGGATGTGGTGTGTAGAGTTCGGCCGAATATACTCTGTTAATAAATCATTTTATGGGAGGTAGTGTAACGGTAGCACAGCATAAAATAATGCATTCCGTATCATTATTGATATGTACAACACTATCTTTTGCTAAAATAGAATCTCATACATTCCTAGTTCAGGTTCGACTCCTGACCTCCCAACTAAACCATTGAAATCTTTTCGAGATACTTACAAGAATACTTTTACGTTATATGCTGGTTCGAGTCCAGTCTGTTCCATATGGAATTGTGGCGAAATGGTATACGCGAAGAACTACAAATTCTTTATAGTTAAGTAAAGTAGTATCTCAAAAACAGGAGGTAGTGTAGTGGTAACACGCAGTAGTTTTCTAGTATTAATAATTAATACTTACAATTCTACTTTAACGTTGCTTATGGTGCCTGTATCCCAGTGTTCGAATCCTGGCCTCCTGACTAAGTAATTTTTTTAATTCATGTTCCTATAGGATACTTACAATTTATAAACTTGAATACGCATTGATAATAATAATTAATAGTTCCAGTTTAAGTATCCTAAGTGCCCTGATGGTGGAATTGGTAGACACGTCAGACTTTCAGAAGCTTATTTTTAAGCTAATTTGAGTGCTATGGCGAGAAATCCCATAGTAGAATCTTCCAAAAACGGTGGAAATCCTTTTTATAAGAAGTCCTAGAAATAGGTGATAGATAAGATAAACAATACCATAAGGTAGAGTAACTTCTTAACACTAACCAATAATGTGTAAGGACAATACCGTGCTAAATTCAGATCCAAATAGCCAAGTAAATAACTATTTGTTAATGATAAATGTGTAGAGAGCAGAAGGAAGATGCCTAAGTTGAAATTTTCACATTGTCATCCTTAACCTGATGAGGCGGACCATCATTAAAAACGATAGTTTTAGATTACCGTGTGAATCTTACAAGAATTTCAATATGGTAATGGTGTGCTCCAGACTACAACAAATAACTAAATCACAGTAATGTCGAAAGACGTGGTTGTACCCATAAAAGGTGAGAAAAGCATTACATGCTACCTGGAGAAGCCCACATACCTATTGTGTGAAGATGAAGTAAATTCATGTTACTGTTGAGAGCAAGTATGATAGGTGAAAGCACGTTGTTTGGCTATGGTAACATAGAGTAGTAAGAAAATCTGGTGACCAGAAATGGTTGTGCGGGTTCAAGTCCCGCTCGGGGTACAATTATTAGAGATTATCTATAAGAAACTAAAAAGTTCTCGTGAGATGATCTGATTAGAAATTATATGTAATATTGGTTATTATTTCCCTGCTTCATCGCAGTCCTTTAAATTCCGGTTAAGATGTCCATTGGTAACGGCGCGAATTAGTTTCCGGGAGGTTTTATAATTTCGAAAAGAGCAGACTTATAGATATGCGCAAATCTCTATTTTTTTGAAGTCGTGAGACTTATTTTATCATAGATTGTTTTGAGTTAGTTTTGCTGCTCACTAACGTGTTAGAAAGAGCAGCTTTTTGGAGATTAGCATAGCGGAAATGCCCCAGATTTTGGTCCTGGTTAGAGAGGTCCGACTCCTCTATCTCCAACTAAAGAATACGGTTGAAATGGACATTAGGGAAAACCTATAACTTTTTCTGCAGAGCAGGAGTCCGTTAAATAAAAGCTCTGGATGTAAGGAAGCGTAAGTAAGAGACAGAATGCCTTCCTCTGACTAGTATTCTTTAATTATATCGCGAGGTAGACTGGAGGTGGTTCCAGCTCAGTCTCATAAGCTGATCTACGTGAGTTCGACTCTCACCCTCGCAACACTTTTAGGTTAAATGATTTAAGCGCATATTATTAATTTATTAATTGCGGTCAACTCGTGATGAGTTTCATGCCGTGTTATCCTTTAGATGTCCAGCGGGACGATTCCGAAATAGCTTAGAGGCCCAAAGCGCAGCACTCATAATGCTGAGATCGACAGTTCAAATCTGTCTTTCGGAACTATGATTAAATTTTATGTTATTGGAGTAATTATGTCCTTCATATTAGGACTTATCCTAATGTTTAAAGAGGAAGATAAAAAGAATGCACAGTATGAAATGATAGCTCCAATGGCTTTATTGTCTTGGATAACAGTAGTTTTAATATTGTGGAAATATAAAGATAAATTTCTGGCATAAATACTTTAAGATACTTACAAATTACAACTTTAGTTATTAACAGTTTAAAATTAAATTGTATGTGTGTGTGATTAAATATTGGTTCTAAGTATCTTAAATCGTGGGTTCGTCTAGCTGGTCTAGGACGTGAGATTTTCATTCTCAAAATCACGGGTTCGAATCCCGTACCCATGACTAGTCCCACCTTTGGGCCGGTGGTTAAAGATCGCATCCGGATTTGTTAGTTTCGACCAAAGAAACTATCTGCTATGAAGGAGAAACACTCCTGGGAATGCATGGTATCCAAAAAGTGTTCGTCCAGAAATGGAAGTAGAACCCGAAGGTATTAGAAGAATGACTATAAACACTTCTAAGAGGATAGGGTTATTTGGGACTGGTAGTGTAATTGGCTAACACATTACCTTTGCAAGGTAAGGTTTAGGGTTCGAGTCCCTCCAGCTCCACAAGTTAATTACATTTGTTGTTATTCATTCATTAAGATACTTACAAATTTCTTATATTCTGATTTCGTTTATAATGTTTATATGATTTGTTTTAGTAATTAAGTATCTTTTTAATGCTCCCATAGCTCAGTGTATAGAGCAAGGTCCTTCTAAGGCTTAGGTCGTAGGTTAGATCCCTACTGGGAGTACTAATACTATAATACTAGATAATAGTAGTGTTTTTTCTCTGACTTCATGATAAAATTTTGCCCATTTTTGTTTTACGCATAATATAGGAGGATATTCTAGTTAATCCTCCACCTGGGATTTAGGTCAAACGGTTAAGATGTCTGCCTGTCACGCAGCACGGAGCGGGTTCAACTCCCGTAAGTCCCGCATTACCCATCAATGATTCTTGATGTAAAAGCGAATTAGTTGTTCTCATACTCTAGACTTTAATAGAGTGTCGACTGCTCCTCAAAGCTTAGGCAGGAGACCATGTTGTGTTTGTTAGTTTTACAGTGGGATGTATTAAAACTATCAGGCTATCTCAGTAGATTGGCTGATCACCAATGAAGATGATAGTAACATACTGAGTTTGGTAAAGCTCAGTATTATTGGGGGTTTCGTGGATTTGACCTACGATGAAAGTAATAAGGACAAGCAGAGACTGATGGAGAGACATCGAAAAATTAACTGGCAATAATAAAGCTAAAATCGTAGCTATGGGTAGCACAAGAAGCTATCGTGCAGCTGCCTAAGTTGGTAACTTACTTAGTCGTCAGAAAGTTACATATTTCAGGTGTTCCAAGTCTTTAAACAAGGCAGTGTTGGGCCTTCTAGTTGACTGACTAGTAAATATACACTGGTGGAACTGATGACAATCTAGTCATCTCCCTGTTGAGAAGAATAACTCCGTAAAAAATTGAAAAGCTTGTATAATCCTTATAGGATAGTTGTATGGGACTGGAGTTCGACTCTCCAAACCTCCACAATTAAAATCTTATGTTTTAATAAGAGAGATACTTACAAAATTGTAAATTACAATTTAATTAGCTCATCTGGATAGAGCATCCGCCTTTTAAGCAGAGTGTAGTTGGTTCAAATCCAACATTGATTTGTTTCTAGTATCTCCTATTAGTTCCATAGTGTAGTGGGTTAACATGTTTGCCTTACAAGCAAAAGATCTCCGGTCCGAATCCGGATGGAACTACAACATTTTTGTTTCAGAAGTTTTAGGTTTGGCTAGGGAGAATTCGACTTTATATAGTTGAGTTCTCCCTTAATTTTTTTTAAATTAATTTATTATGAGTAAAATAGAAGACAAAATAGTAGAAAAGATAGTTAGTAAAATTGATATAGAAGTACTAACAGATAAAATAGCGGAGAAAGTAGCTGAAAAGATATTAGAAAGAGATTTAGGTGTTTTAGATCCAATTCCTTCTATTCCAACTCCTCCTCCATTTACTCCAAGACCTTATGATCCTTGGAGAGATAATATAGTTGTAATGTATGGTACTAATTCTACTCCATATGATACAACAGTATTAACAAAGGCTAGTGATATATTTTATAAACCAAAAGAGGAGAATAAGAAATGACTAAAGAAGAAGTAATAGAAGTCTATAACGGACTTATAAATACTAAGATTAGAGAAGCATTTGAGTTCTTTGTCCCCGAACTCAAAAAGCAAGGTGAGCAGAAAGCAAAGTACCATGATGTGTGTGATAAGTGCACTAGACAGCCTACCTGCCAATCTGATTGCTTTTTACAACAAGATGAGCAGAAGCCTGCTTGGAGTGAAGAGGATGAAGATATGTGCTATAAAGCAATAGCAGTCATAAACAGATTGTGTGCAGAAGGCAAAGATTATGTATGGTCGATTAAAACTCTTAGGAAATTATTCTATTGGCTCAAATCCCTTAAAGAAAGATACACTTGGAAGCCGAGTAAGGAGCAAATGGAAACTTTGGAGTATTATATGCATACTCTTATTTGTAACAAACGTAAAGAGATTTTGTTTGGACTATACACAGATTTAAAGAAACTAAGGGAGGAATAGGTATGAAGCAAAGAATATTAAAGAAGTTTATTAAACGTGGAATGTATTGTAATCGTATAACAAATAGTTTTATGCTTTATTGGCATAGACAGAAACAAAAGAATATTTATTATACTCTTGGAAATCATGTTTTAAATAAGTAAATAGTAATCAAAAAAGAAGGTTATGAAAGCAAATGAAGCACCAGAGAAGATATGGGTACATGAGTTATCAGCAAAGGAATTGGATGTGCCCTTGAAAGAATATCATATTGAATACGCCCGTACTGATGCCTTTATTGAGAAGGCTGCAACGTGGATAGCGAACAGGTATCAAGCCAATGGCTCTTACTTGTGTGCTGATGATATTGAGGATTTTGAAAAATATATGAAAGGAGAGTAAAATTATGGAAGATTATTGGATAGAGTTGCTTAATAAACTGATTTTAATGCTGCCTGCTTTTGGGATTGGTGTTTATATAGGAACAAAAATGAAGAAATTATAATTATGAAACTGATAGACAAAGATATCTCTTCAGAATCTGAACATTTAAAATTGAATAAATGTCCAGAATATTGTGTAATGTCCAATTGTTCTAATTGTCCTAATTTTAAGGAACCTCTCGTTGATATTGAGATTCCATTTGGAGCAAAGGATAGTGAACTTTTAGAAGAGTCCATCTATATTCCAGATGGATGTTATGCTGTAATTGAAGGTAATAAAGTAATAATCAGAAAGAAGTTATGACACAAAAAGATAAAGAATGCTCCGACTATGCCAGATGACTTTCAAGAGATATGAATATTGGTCCTCTAAAGGCAAAGTTTGGACTAAATGGTTTCCGTGGAATTCTAGTTATAGACCAGAACTCCAGATGAATGATAGAAGAATAATTAATAGATTAAGAAATGAGTATAAAGAATGTAATTAAAAGAACTGGAGTAATATTTATATTGGGTCCAGTATTTATACTAGCTCTTCCTCTTAGTTTAATATTATGGGTATCTACAATTATATGGGGTCCATTCTATTATATCTTTACAGGAAGAGATCCAATGGCTTTGATATTTGATGATAATCCATTTAATTGGATATTCAGTTTTGCTGATTGGTATATGGAAAAATTTGGTCCAGACGATGAATAATATAGACTATATTGAAGTAGAAGAGCTAGCATGTTTAATGCTTAATGAAGATTATGATTCTCTTATAGAAAAGTATGGAGAAGATGGTGTTAATATAGCATTTTCTGAAGCATATGGAGTAGAATTATTTGATTTCTGGGATATTCTTGAAGATTTGATTAAATTTACTCCAAGTTGGGTAGGTCCACTTACTGGAGAAATATATCAGGGATTTGTAGTTCCTGAAGATGGAGTAATGAGAGCTATTATTAAACGAAGAGTACAAAATGATAGAACTGAACAATAAAAGATAAATAAGGTTGTGTCCGACCAACCTTCCTTCATAGGAGAATCGATCGGTGATTGGGTCCAGCTCTTAACAAAATTGAGCGGAGAGTACTGCCTTCTCTGGTATAAGGTAAGGGTATTTGAACTGGAGACAACCTCTAGTTCATTTTTAAAATTTAACAATATGATTAAAATTAACGGAATTGAAATTAATGCTTTTGTTGATTTTGGAAATGGATTTAAATTTATAATTGATACTGTTGAAATAAATGAAATAGAATGTTATGGAACCTCTTGGATATTTAAAGTTAATCCAAAATCATTAGATTGGGTTAAAATTGAAGAATTATTAAAAAATCAACAATATGAAAATCAAAATATTAAAAGAGATATATTCAATCTTGTAAAGAGAAAATGAATTATTATAAAAAATAAATTATGAAACATTATGTAATAACATATTATAAAGACAAAGCTATAATAAGTGATCCAACTAATGAGTATCCAAAATTAGGCACAAAAGTAGTAATGCTTTATAAAGAAGATATATCTAAGAATACATTTATTCCAATTATTGGAATTGTTACAGAAGAAATACCCGATGGTTTTCCATTTAGAATTGGTGTAAACGGATCTAATTATAGTACGAATAGATATATTGGAGAATTTATAAAAGAAATCTCAATAGAAGAATTTGAAAAAATTATTAAATAAAAAATTTTGAATTTTCAACTTTAATAAATAATTTAATTTGTTAATAGTAGATAGTTCAATTTTTTAACGTTAAAATTTAAGAACATGAATAAATTAGTTTCAAAAAATCCTGTTTAGAGATTTAAATAGGGAAGAAAGATTATTAAAGGATAGAATGGAATCCCAACATTCTATGGAATTGCTCCATAGAAAAATTGGAAAGGTAAAAAAGGAGAATTAAATCTCACTGATGAGGAGAAATCTATTTTAGCTTAGCACGGAATTAAATATGATAATGCTTATGATCTCTAGAGTGAAATAAATTCTTTGTTAAATTACTAGTATCTTTATGGTATTGGAAAAAATAATAATGAAAATTATCAGGAATACATTGCTCAAGACAATAAATGGGGAGATCAATCATAGGCTGGACTTAATTGGCTAATTGAAAAATTAAAAAGAACTCCTAAACCTATTTTAGATGGAAACGGAGCTTATATATATGATTCTCCTACATTAACAGCTGAGATAAATTATGATCATAATTAGGATTGGAATGAATGGGGAAAAAATGGAGGAAAAGAAAAAATTCTAAGAGAGTCTGATAAATTTAGAGAACCATATGGTAAAAGTTATATTGAACATCTTAGTCCAAATCCACAACAATGGATGAAAGGAGAAGGAGAATATGTTAATATACTTCCGTATCAAAGTTCATAGCCAGAATTAAAAGGAGAAATTCCTGGTCTTAAAATTAAACCAGTAAGATTTAATCAATATAATAGGTCTGATATTAGAAATTTAATTCGTCAAGCAGGATTTAATCCCTATGATTTTAGTGCTGTACAAAGAAGAGCTTTAAGAAAATATCTTAATGGAGAAAGTGACGACGTTTCTCAATTAGGAGGAACACCTTTATATAGATTTACTATTCCTTATACATAGCAATAGACCTAGGAATAGCCTCAACAACAAACTACATAGCAAACTCAACAAGAAAAGAAATTACATCCTGCTGAATATAAAAGAGGTGGATTAATTTCTAGAAATCCTATTGAAAGATTTAAATAGGGAAGAAAAATATTATTTGCTGAAGGTGGTACTCGTATAAAGAGATTTGTATTAGCTTCTTCAGATGGTAAATTTAGAAAAGAATTTGATACGGAAGCAGAAGCTAGAGGTTATAGAAAAGCTCATAATATTGTAGGAGTAATTAGGGATTAGAAAGGAGCTTCTGATGGTTCAGTAGTTAAAAGTAATAGAGCTTCTGGTAAAGATGCTAAAACTACTGCTTATGATAGACAACAAGCTGAAAAATATAACCATTTATCTTATAAGGAAGCATATAATGCAGCATAGAAATCTGGAAACCAGTTCTTTGCATATAAAGGAAAAGCATATAAAACTGATCTTGAAAGTGGAAAAAATAATATAGCAGATATGATAAAGATATATGGTAATAATTTAGGATGGGATAAAGATCCAAAATTACAAACCAAATCTTCAAGAGATGCCAGAAAGAAATATAGAAATAGTATTGATACTTCTGAAACCGGTCATACAGAAAAGAAGACTAAGAAAACTGAAACACCATATAGATCTTCTTATGATGGAGGAGAACTTTTCGCTAATGTTATGGGATTAGCTTCTCCAACTAGATGGGTAGGTGCTTTTGGTAGAGCTTCTAGAGGAGAAGGAAATACTGGAACATTTGTAGGAAAGGTTCTTAATAATATGCTTGATCCTTAGAATGGTGCTAGGGAAAATCAAGGAGTCTTTAGTATAGGATTATCTCAAAATGATGAACAATGGGCGGCAGAACATCCAGTTAGTAGTGGAATTATAAATGGAATATTAGATGCTGCTACATATGGTCCAAAACCTAGATTTACAAAAGATTTCAAATTTAAAACAAATTATGGTTATAATGGAAGAAAATTTGGTACTATAGAAGAACAAGTTCCTTATGGTTTATTTGAGGGAGAATTAAATATATCTCCTGCTGCTTCTTTAGGAAAAAGACCAAATATTGAATTAGGTAGACAAATTGGACAAACATTTAAAACTGTTAAAAAGAAAGTAATGTTAGATCCAGGAACAAGATATGTTAA
>Ga0310690_10005106_pt1 | contig 18052 bp, 19 predicted proteins | sample AusTroGonzalo_MG_2_FD_207661 | JGI IMG/M metagenome (GOLD analysis project Ga0310690, IMG submission 207661) | Bovine rumen microbial communities from tropical cattle in Woodstock, Queensland, Australia - Gonzalo_04 (v2) (version 2) | ecosystem: Host-associated > Mammals > Digestive system >...
AGTGTACTCCTCGCGGAGGAGGTAATCGCTTGTGTGAGATGCTGCGCTATGCTACAGGAGTTGATATGATTACGGCGCAAGTTCGTGCAGCCGTAGGAGATGTTGTGAAGAATATCGAACAGAAACTATATAATGGTCATTGGGCAGAAGTGATTCTCCATGCTCCGAAAGCCGGACGCTTTGCCGGAATCAAAATAGCAGAGTCTATACAGGCAGAAGTAATAGAACGTGATTTGTGGGTAACAGAAGGAGATATAGTAGAGCCTTTCCGTGGCGCAAATGACGCGATAGGAACTTTGGTGCTGCGATTTGAGAATAAGGATGAAATGGAATATGCCATTTCACATCAGGCAGAGTGGCTAATAATAAATGTCAAATAACCCACGACAAGATTTTTTTACAAAATAATCGTGCCCCTGTGGCTAAGAAATGACAAATGACAAATTACCGATAGTATCCATTTGCTGCATAACGTATAATCATGCACCGTTTATACGCAAGGCCTTGGATGGGTTCTTGATGCAAGAGCCTCCTACCGGAGTGTTTGCGAATGAACCATGGTATGAGATATTGATTCATGATGATTGCTCCACGGATGGAACTACGGAGATAGTAAAAGAGTATGCAGCCAAATACCCCGATAAGATATTTCCTCTTTATGAAGAAGTAAATCAGTATAGCCAAGGCAAGGAGAATGTGATCGATATGTATAACTACGGTCGTGCTCGTGGCAAATACATTGCCTATTGTGAGGGTGATGATTATTGGACAGATTCGCAGAAACTACGCAGACAAGTGGACTTTATGGAAACTCACCCGGACTATTCTGTTTGCTTTCACGATTATAGGAATCATATAGTTCAAAACGATACATTTATTGAGGATACACCACCTGCCAAGTTGCTGAAAAAGAATAATGCGATAGAAGGAATGGATATTGATCTGGATACTTTTTTTAGCGGCTGGTTCACACAACCTCTTACGATGCTTTTTCGTGTATCTATGTATGATTTTAACGTTCGCGAGCGATACAAACATTTCCGCGATATGCACGATATTTATTATCTGTTATATGCAGGGAAAGGGCGACTAATGAATTTCGATGGAGGAGTACGCAATGCTCATGAGGGGGGGGTCGCAAGTATGATTACCGGTGAGCAGTATTGCGAAATCTCTTTGCCTATTGATAGAGAGTTTTATTGGAAAACGCGTAACAGTTGGACGAAGAAAAACTATATAGGTACGTTGGATGCATGTATACGTTATGGTTCCAAAAAGGTGGCTATTTATTGTGCATTGGTTAGGCTCTTTCTTACCGGACATATACGTGGTTTTGTCCAACACATAAAACTAATTTATAGCAAATGATTTAACGTGCAACTGGAATGGAAGAACAGAGAAAGTATTCGCTAGACATATTAAGAATATTTGCATGCATAGGAGTGATTATGATTCATGCAGCAGGATCACCGGAAGGTCATCATTGGGTTGAAATTGGTTCCTATGACTGGAATTGGTGTGCTGCCTTTGATGCGTTGAGTCGTTGGTCTGTCCCTGTATTTGCAATGCTGAGTGGTTTCTTGTTTTTAAACCCTCAAAAGGAACTTCCTCTCTCCAAATTGTACGGAAAATATATAGCAAGAATAGTAATCGCACTTATCTTTTGGTCTTGTTTCTATGCCTTTACACTTCATAGAGATTATTATCCGTTTGGAGTTAATGGTGGTCATTTCTGGTATCTTGGCATGTGTGTCGGTTTATATATAGCTATGCCCATCATGAGATATATTGCTAAAACACCACGGGTGCTTTCTTACTTCTGCTGGGTATGGCTATTTTTCAAGGTATATGCCTTTATGAGCCTCTTTGTTACCATGCCTTTTGATATGTCAGACCATCATCTATTTGCAGATTATGTTGGTTATTGCCTATGGGCATATTATTTAAGTACCATTGTCCTCTCTCGTAAGTATGAGTGGGTGTTATATGCACTGGCTATAATGGGATTAGTGGTAAATGTTATTGGCTATATCGTGACGAAAGATTCTGATTGTATTTTTGCCGGTTATGCAGCAGTTACAAACATAGCCACATCATTTGGCCTATTTTACCTATGTACCCATCATCATCCTAATTTTGGAGCGCGAATGAATATGGTTATTCAAACGATTTCCGAGTGTACTTTTGGCATATATCTTATTCACATGTGGATGCTGATACAGATAATATTTAGAGTACATCGTTTTGTGCCAACTCCTATTTTGACTGTTGGGATAACTGTAGCTTTGGCATTTGTCGGGGGGGGGGGAATTACCTATATATTAAAAAGAATTCCATTCCTTAAGAAATGGATTGTATAAGAGTTGTTTGATTGAATAAAAGTCATTTAATAATTGTAGAAACATAGAAAATGAAAGAATATATATTAAATCCAGTTAGAGAGGCAATACAGAAGTATAGTGATCGCAATGCTTTCTACATAGATGGCACGTACTATACCTACGAGCAGTTTGCTCAGCGCGTATCGGCAATTAGAGGCGAGATCCGGAAAGCTGATAAGCAAGAACAAATCTGGGGATTGGCACTGCATGATGACTTGAACACCTACGCATCTATCTTTGCGCTATGGATGGAAGGCAAGGCATACGTGCCGCTACATCCGTCATGGCCGGAAGACCGGATAGAGAGCATCAAACAGCAAGTGGGATGCTCCAATGTGCTCGATGCATGTGATGCACCGGTCACCGAGATGGATTTGGATAACTGGGTAGAAGCGTCAGACGACGATTTAGCCTATATCCTCTTTACATCCGGTTCGACGGGAGTGCCGAAAGGGGCACAGATCAGCCGACGCAATATCGCTGCGTTCATGGATTCATTCTGGCAGACCGGCATTGACATTACTCCGGAGGATCGGTGCATGCAAGTCTTTGACTTGACGTTTGATGTCTCGGTGCAGTCCTACCTCGTGGCACTGACACGCGGCGCATGTGTCTATACCGTGCCGTACGGACAAGTGAAGTATCTCTATGCAGCTTCGCTTATCCAAGAGCATGGCATCACGTTCGGCGCGATGGCTCCATCGATGCTGACGTACTTGCGTCCGTACTTCAAGGAGTTCGACGCAAGCAGCATGAAGGCATGCATCCTCACGGCTGAGGCTTGTCCGGTGGACTTGATGGAAGCGTGGTACGGTTGCGCGAAGAACACGGAGATATATGATTTCTATGGTCCGACGGAGGCGACCATCTACTGCACGTACTACAAGCTGACGCGTGGTGGGGTGAACCTAAGTCTGAACGGAATCATATCCATCGGCAAACCGCTTGCTAATGTCCAAGCCATCATCATTCGCGAAGACGGAAGTTTGGTCGAAGGGCCGGAGAAAGGCGAACTCTGCGTTGCGGGAGACCAAGTGACACCCGGCTATTGGAAGAACGACGAGAAGAACGCTTCTTCGTTTTTCGTGCGCGATGGGGTGCGGTACTACCATACGGGAGACTTGTGCTATTGGCATGAAAGCGGGAATATCATGTATTCCGGACGCATTGACCAGCAAGCGAAGATCCAGGGATTCCGTGTGGAATTGGGTGAGATTGAGCATCATGCGAGGACATTCTATCAGAATGAGCGACGCGTGATAGCGATTGCGTTCCAGAACGCGCAGAACCTGACTGAGATTGCGCTTTTTGTGGAATCGCAAGCGGAGGATACCAAACCGCTCATCGAATACCTCCGCTCCAAGATGCCGCATTATATGATCCCGACGCGGATATTGTTTGAGTTGAGTTTTCCGCTCAACAAGAGCGAGAAAGTAGATAGAAATGCATTAAAAGCAAAATTATGAATAGAGAAAACTTAGTAAAAGAAATTGAAGCCATTGCGCGAGAGGTGTTTCAGAAACCGGAATTGGCTATCGCGGATACCATGGGTGCAGCGGATGTGGATACGTGGACGAGTTTGTCGTTTATGCAGTTCCTTACGGCTATTGAGGATAAATATGGCTTCAAATTCAAAATGATGGAACTACTCCAACTCCGCAATATGGGAGCGGTTATTGATGCAACGCTTAAACATATAGCATAATGCCTGAACTCAAGTTATATACCGTTGCGCAGATTCGTGAGTGGCTGCTGTACAACCATGCCGCAGAAGGATTGAGTGAGCCAGTGATTGCTCCAACTCGAGCATGGGCAATCATTCACAATCCTTATGTGAAGGACGATGATGCAATAGTGGCGGCGATCTTTGAGAATGGACAAATAGCTGCTTACACAGCTTCGTTCCCAGATATGTTGGATGGACAACGTATCTGGTGGGCATCTACATTATACTGCTATCCGCAGTTTGCCGGCAGAGGCTATGGAATGATTGTGGTTGGAGCATTGATGGAGGCACACGAGCCGGAATTAACATATGATAGATGGGGCGCAAAGGAGACGGTTGAGATATTTAATCATTTCGGTTACCAAACGGTATATACACCGCGCTATCACTTGTCCTTTAAGAAGATAGACACGAATTCGTTCAAAGGCAAATTGGCATACTGCTTACAGGAATTGAAGAAATGTTTGCATCCATGGCCTAAGGCATCTAAAGTTGATTATACTTTGCAATATGCATCGTATATAGATGGCGAAGCTTATGCATTTATACAATCGCACCGAGGCAATAATCTTTGGATACGTGAACAAGAAATGCTTAATTGGATAGTAGAGTATCCGTTCTTTAAAAGTCGAGAGTCGATTGTCGAGAGTCGAGAGAAGTGTGTATTTGGAGATGAAGCGAAGGTATATGAATATAAGGTAGCGAAGGTTTATGTAGGAGAGGAATTACAAGGGGTATATGTGCTGCGGCTACATGATGAAGAGATGAGTGTGGTGTATCTCTATTATTCGGATGATAATAGGGAAGAGGTTTTTGACTCTGTTATTGATCAAATTATTTCACAACGGCCAAAATCTTTTCTAACGGAGAATGTATATTTGTTTGAGCGCGTGCGCGATAGATTATATTTCCCCAAGACTGAGGTAGAACCGGTATCCCTGTCATTACCTAATAATATAACAAATAATACTCTCCAGTTAGGAGATGGAGATAGTTTTGCATAATATGTTTAAGAAGATTAAAAGATATTGTCGTAATATACTAAATCCGGCTATCGGTGAGGTGTGGGAGTTTCATCGTATTACGAACACCCCAAGTACTGATAAAAGATATGCTCCATACGATATTACACCGGATAGGTTGGAATCTATTATCGTTGAATATATCGATAAGGGATATAAGTTTATCTCTATAGATGAAGTATGCGGTATATTATCATCTCTTGAGAAAAAATCGTATATCAGCAGATTTTACAGTGCACTTAAAGAACGCAAATTCATTTGTGTTACACTCGACGATGGGTATGAGGATAATTATACCAATGCATATCCTATTTTTCAGAAGTATAATATCCCGTTCTGCATTTATGTGACGACTTCTTATATTAATAATATATTCTTGGCAAGAGTTGACACCCCTCCTTCCTTAAAAGAATGGCAGATCTACGTAATGTCTCAAAATCCATTGTGTACCATAGGAGCTCATACGATGACTCACCCCAATATGGCTACGTTGTCTGATAATCAACAACGTATGGAACTCGAAGGGAGTATCGACCGTTTGGAACGACTCATACATAACAAAATTAATCATATAACTATTCCTTATGGTTCCTATAACAAAACAACATTCCAACTGGTTTCTGATTTGGATATACGAAGTAATGTGAGAGGATGGGGCGGACCTGTTCGGATAAATTGTACGGTGCGTAATATTCCAAGAATTATTATTGAACAATGTAAACGATCAATTTAGTTATGAAAGAGTACACACATTATTTGTTAACCAAGTTTAATATTGTAGCTTCCTGGTATAAGGATTGTGCAGAACAAAAGGGCGGCAGGCATACAAGTCAAATCTTTCATACGCAAGAATGGTTGAATGAACGTATCCGTTTGTTCGAAACATATTGTTTGCCATCTGTTGCAAATCAATCGGCAGAGTTTGTATGGTTAGTTGAATTTAATTCTAAGAGCGACAAGAAACTATTGGATCGTATTGATGAATGGAAATCAACATATCCGTTCTTTATTCCTTTGTTTGTGGAACCATACGCAGACGATGCATTGGTGGTCAGAGAATATATTTCAAAGCATGCAAATTCAAAATTTATCATTTCTACTAATTTGGATAGTGATGATATGCTGCACAAAGATTTCTTGAGCAAAATTCAAAGTAGTTTTGATTATCAGGATGGTAAAATAATCCATTATTCGAGCGGATTACAATATATTGAGCAGCAGAAACTGTTGTATAGTTGGCAGAATGCCGGAAACCACTTCTATTCGTTCATCGAGAAAACGTCAACCAATCCTCAATCGTGCGTGGATATTCAGCATGGTATGTTTTCTGAATATATCGAGATAGGAGATCATGTAGAACCTGGATGGATAGAAATTGTTCATAATTATAATGTGTACAATCATACTTTTTATGCTAAACCGGTATTACTAAATACACAAAAAACCTTTAATGTTAAGTTAAATCTTAGTTTGAGATATTTCATGAAGGAATATATTAAATTGAATATAAGACGTATAAAAAAGGTTTTTAAGTGCCATAAATGATACAATTAGGATGATATCAGTTGTAATTCCGTTATATAATAAGGAGAAAAGCATCGCAGCGACGCTTGAATCTGTATTGGCGCAAACCTATACGGATTACGAGATAATCGTCGTGGATGATGGTTCTACCGACAATGGCGCTGCTGTTGTCCAATCCATCATTTCTTCATTCCAACATTTGCATCATTCTCATCATTCTATCATTCGCCTTATCCGTAAGGAGAACTGCGGTGTTTGTTCGGCACGTAATCGCGGTATTCAAGAAGCGAAAGGGGAGTATATCGCCCTGCTTGACGGCGATGACCAGTGGGATAAAGATTATTTAGCGGAGCAAGTGAAGATGATTCATGATTTTCCGGAGGCTGCGATGTTGGGAATAAATTTTGCGGAAATGAATCAAGGGAAATTGATTCGCAAATTAGCTACGGGATTACCGAGTGAGTATCGAGGATATGTAGAGAATTATTTTCAGATGCCTTATCGTGTGTCTGATCTCTTTTGCTCAAGTAGTGTGGTAATATGTCGAGAGGTGTTTGATAAGGTTGGTATGTTTGATGAACGGATTAAGTATTCAGAAGATAGCGATATGTGGTTCCGTATTATCGCGAACTATCCGGTGGCATTCTATGACCGGTATATGGTATGGTATCTCTTTGATGCGGAAAATAGGGCCATGAATAGAAAGCGTATGCTGAAAAATTGGCTGCCCTATTTCGTGGATAAATACAAAGACCCCATATTCTGTCACAATAGAGTTTTTTATCGTTGGATTATGCAGTGGGCGGCTACTCGTATTAAATATATTTATTTTAATATTCCGGAGCAACATAATGATGCAAAGATAGCTGTGCACAAATTGGATTATTCGCAATTGTCGATAAAATATAGATTTGAATTATTAATGCCCTATTGGATAGGGAAGATGTTTTATAGAATTTTAAAATGAAAAAAGGTAAATTAATAGTGCAACCTATGGGCGGATTAGCCAATAGAATGCGTGTGATAGGAGTGCTATATGAGTTGGCAAAACGCGCAGGGGCTTCGTTATGTGTACTATGGGTGAATAACGCAGAACTGGGAGCAAAATGGATTGACTTGTTTGATTATCCTAACGACTTCTATATTGAAGAACTCACTCCGAAAGATGGTCGTTATATGCATGGGTATTTGTCTAAAAATTGGTATAATAATATTAATAGTTATTTGTGGGCATATATACATGGCTACCGTTGGTATCCATCCAATATGGTTGAGTCAATGAATTGTGATACTTCAGAAGAAGGATTGGAGCACTTATATTCAACGTGGATAAGCCAATTGCAGAAGGGCAATACTTTATTTATTTCCACAGGTGATTATTTGGGTAATAATTATGATATTTCTGCAATATTTAGGCCGAAACATGAGCTGCAAGAGAAAATAGATGCTTTTTCGCTACCGGATCAGAATATATATGGAATACATATCCGTCGTACGGATAATACATGGGCAATAGATAATAGTCCGATTGCTTTATTTGAGACCGAAATAGAGCAGATTCTTTCATCTGAAAGCGATGCCCGTTTTTATCTGGCATCTGATGATAAGGAGATAATTTTACATCTGCGCAATAAATATGGAGAGCATATAATAGTGCGCGATAAAACATTCGGACGTGGTTCTGTGGAAGGCATGCAAGATGCGCTAATTGATATGTGGATTTTGTCTGGAACTAAAAAAATATTTGGTTCATATTATTCGTCATTTTCAGAGATGGCAAGTGCGATAGGAAACATTAACTTAATGATTGTTAAAAAATAATTTAGTTCGATGATATCAGTAGTAATCCCGTTATATAATAAAGCGCAGTCATTCCCATATACGCTATGTTCTGTCCTAAATCAAACGTACAACGATTTCGAAGTTGTGGTTGTAGATGATGGGAGTACCGATGGTAGTGCAGATTGTGTAAAGCAATATGAGGATTCTCGTATTCGCTTGATTCGTCAGGAAAACAAGGGCGTATCCTCTGCTCGTAATACGGGTATTCGAGAGGCAAAAGGAGAATACGTTTGTTTTTTGGATGCCGATGATGCATGGGCACCTGATTATCTTAGTACGTTAGTCGCTCTTATCTCTGATTACCCTGATAAGGGGTTATATTGTCTTGGTTTCAAGGAAAGGTATAAAACGGATGAGGAAGAAATGATATGCCAAAGACATACGTATCGTGGAGTAGTAGAAAATCCATGGAAAACCAACTATCGGATTTGGACGGGGAGTGTGAGTGCGAAGCGAGCGCGTATCTTAAAAGTCGGGCTATTTGATGAACGAATGAATTATGGGGAAGATTTAGATATGTGGTGGAGACTTATTTTAGATGGCGGACTCGTTATTGATACCTCATGTCATGCCTTTTATAACCAAGATACGGAGAACCGCGCGATGAATAAGACAATGCCGTTAGAAAGGCATATACCTTACTATATGGATAAATACGACCGAATCCGTACTACTAACATGGAATTCAGGAAATATTTTGATGAACAAATGGTATATCGCATTTATCCATATCTTTTTGACAAACAGTATAAAAAAGAAGCAAAACGATTAGCAAGGAAAATTGATTATACCCCTCTGAAATGGTCATTACATTTAAGAATGATTTTTCCTCACATCTATCGTTGGATGACTGGTAGGTAACTGGATGTTATCTTTTAAAATCAGTACATAATGAATAGACAACAAGTAACATATCTGGCTTTAATGCGAGCTGCAATTTGGGATAAGAATTTGCAAGAAGCGGTGTATCAAGAGGATGTGCCTGATATAATACGTCTTGCTGCATTCCAAGGTACGGGACCTTTAGTGTTCGATCAATTGCTTAAGTTAAAGGATTTCGAGATTCCATCCTCCCAGTGCATGCAGATGAAGCAACAATGTGTTTCATCGATGATGTTGCAGCAGTCAATGATATCTATTCTATTACAAGCATGGAAATCTTTAGAGAAAGAGAACATCCATCCTGTTTTACTTAAAGGGTTTGGATTAGCTCAGTATTATCCTCAACCTCACTTACGTCAATGGGGGGATATAGATTTATATGTGGGACAAAAACAGTATCATCAGGCATGCGCAGTATTGCGTGATACATTTCCCAATGTACAGCATCCGGAAGTGGATGACGAAGAACGCAAACATTATAATTTTGATTTTGATAATACGTCTATCGAAACGCATCGTATCAGTATGGCATTTGCTCATCCAAGGGATCGACGCTTCTATGAACAACTAGAAGAGGCATATCTATCGTCTGACGGTCCGATGATTACCATCGAAGGTGTGCGTATTACGCTTCCGGAAGATACGTTCAATGTGTTCTTTACGTTCTTGCATGCATGGCATCATTTTATTGAGACCGGTATGAATATGAAGCAAGTATGTGATGTGGCAGTACTCCTCCATGCAAAAAGAGATGTGATAGATAAAGAGCGACTAAAGGAAATGTTGAAGAAGTTGCATTTGATGGAGGTATGGCAATTGATAATGTATATCTTGGTGCAGCATCTTGGGTTATCACAGGACGAGGCCCCGTTCTACACGGATAAATGTACAAAACGTGCAGAATTTCTGTTTAATCGTATCTTGGAAGATAGCTCGTCTCGGAAAGTGGAGAAAATAGATGCGGAAGGAGTGTCCTATCTGAAACGCAAGTGGATAACTCTGAAATTGAGAATGATGGATAGTCGTCTTGTAAAACCTTATGCACCGAAATATGCTCGTCATATGGTGGTGAGCGATGTATTACATGGTATTGAACGCACAATAAAAGGTAAATAAATGAGCAAATTTTCTATAATAATACCTCTCTATAATAAGGCCCACTACGTTCGTAAGACGCTTGATAGTATTGTGTCCCAAACATTCACCGATTGGGAATGCATTATCGTCGATGATGGCTCAACCGACAATAGTGCTGCCATCTGTGAAGAGTTCATTCATTCATTCATCCATTCATCCGTTCATCCTATTCGCCTTGTAAAGCAAACGAATAGCGGTGTTGCTGCGGCGCGAAACAACGGAGTCGCTGCTTCTAAGGGCGAATACCTCTGTTTTCTCGATGCAGATGATTGGTGGGAACCAATGTTTCTGGAGGAGATGGATCGGTTGATTAAAGAGTATCCGGATGCGGGATTATATGCGAACAACTATGTGTATTATAAACCGGGTAAAACACGCGTGGCATTGAATTTGAATCGAGGATATATGGACTATCCGGATGCATATCTGCATAGCGAGATGATGCCGGTTACTTCAATTACGACATGTATGCCACGAAAAGTGTTTGATGAGATGGGTGGCTTTCCTGTAGGCATTAAATTAGGAGAGGACTTTCTTCTATGGGCAAGAACAGCTATTAAATATCCGGTAGTATTCTGTGAAAAACCGCTGGCGTATTATAACAATGATGTTCCTGCTAACATGCGAGCAACACGTAATTTGCATAAACCGGAATATAATATGCTATTTAATTTACAGCCTATAGAGGAAGAACTCAAAAAATCAAAATCTGCAATGTCAAATCAAAGATTAGCAGACTGGTATCGACTTCTTGATTGGTTGCGTGTTGGGGGGTTGTTGGAGTATTGGATGAGTGATGAGTATCATAAAGTTGCCGCCTTAGAGCTCGCAAAGGTAGATTGGAGCAGACAGCCGCATAATGTAATATGGCAATATAAAATGCCCATATGGATACTGAAAGCGAAGAGGCGATTTATGCAGATTGGCAGTTATTGCAAACAGAGGTTAATTCGAATTGTAAGGAGATAAATGATATCAAAAATTCTACATTATATTTGGTTTGGTAATAGTCAGTTGACTCCTTTGGCCGAACAATGTCTCGCTTCCTGGCGCGAGCAAATGCCTGATTGGACCATTATGCGCTGGGATGAATTGAATTTCAATATTGATGCGGCTCCGCTTTATGTGCGTCAAGCTTATATGGCACGGAAATTTGCTTTTGTCTCAGACTATGTTCGTCTATGGGCATTGGAGCAGTATGGTGGCGTTTATGTTGATACGGATGTCAAAGTGTTGAAATCTTATGAGCCATTGTTGAATGATATTTCATTCATCGGATTCGAAGAATCTAAAGCACATTTGCCGGGAACGTGTGTCATGGGATGTGTGCCGCATTGTAAATGGGTGAAGGATATGTTATCCTTATATGAAGGTGTGGAGTTTATCAAACAGGATGGTTCGATGGATTTGACAACGAATGTGCAGCGGATGGGTGAGGCATTGTTAGCAAAAGGATTTGTACCTAATGGTAAAGAGCAATATATACAAGAGTATGGTCTCCATATCTATACTCACGACTATTTCTCACCCATCACATCTACCCGCGTCTTGCGTAAAACAAAGAATACGTATTCCATTCACTATTTTGCTGAGAGTTGGCGCGATGGAGAACATTCTACAGGTTGGCGCAATTGGACGATTACGCGGGAGATAGTGAACGCGTTGGTGCAAGTGAAACGCAAACTATTAGGGAAATAAAAGGCTTTGATGGATTTTATAGTGTATGTAATTGAAAAATATTATAATCAAGTTATGAATCAGAATAGTTATGTGTCGTCAATAGCAAATATTCGCGAATCCAATGCAGAATTATTAAGAATAATATGCATTGTATCAATTTTGTTACATCATTTTAGCCTTTATGGTTTATATCCGGAAATCTTTTCTCCTGAGATTAAATTATATGGCTGGGATAGTCATATGTTGCTGCTGCTGCATGCTTTCTTCTATATAGGCGTTAATTGTTTTATATTTATTTCTGGATGGTATGGAATTAAACCTAAATGGAAAAGTTTTCTGAATCTATACTTGATATACGGATTTTATAATTTTCTTCCTATATTGAAAAGTATTTTAGTGGTTTATTGGCATGGCGGCGGATTACAACTACCTTGTTCAATATCATATTTGTTAGAGCGCACTTTCATGCCATTCACTCATGGTTATTTGTGGTTTATGGACTGTTATCTGGCATTATTTTTAATTGCACCGCTATTGAATGTTGCTATCCAATATATGGACAAAAAAACGTACTTGTATGTATTGGGATTATTGACTATTCTACATGTATATTTTGCTTATTATGGGAATATGAATTTAATTAATGCAGAAGGTTATTCCGTGACACAATTTGTTTATTTATATTTGATAGGAGCGTTTCTGCATAGGCATTTAGATGGTGCCTTTATTGATAAGCACAGACAACAATGGTTGATGGGCTATATCGTTTGTGGTATACTATGGGGCGGGATGGCGGTGCTTTCAGTATATAATCAGAGTATCTCAACTACTGTCTTTCATTGGAATTCCCTGGCCTATAATAATCCATTGATATTGCTAACTGCCATCTTCTTCTTTCTTTTTATGATGTCATGGCATTTTAGAAGTAAACTGGTGAATTGGCTAGCGACATCAACACTTGCCGTGTATATGATGAACGAAGGGGTGATAAAGTATTCTTTCCTTGAACCATACGCGCACCGCTATTCACCGCTTATACAGTTAGGTCTATTCATGGGAGTGACAGTTGCATTTTATGTTTTTGCTATTATAGTAGATAAAATGCGCGTGTTAGTGCAGCGCCCAATATGGTGGTGCTATGATAAATGGATAAGGAAGTAGAAGTTATATAACGTATGAGTACAGGAAGCAATACATACCTTGTATCTGAAAATAGGTTATACTTACCCGGTCTGAATAGTATCCGTGCAATTGCCGCTTTGTCAGTGTTGTTTGGACATATGTGGGCGCCGTTTGGAGATTGAGGGATAGGGAGTCCTGCGCTTTATGTGCCATGGTCAAGCGGACCAGTTACGACGTTCTTCGTGATAAGCGGATTCCTAATAACTTATCTGCTGATGAATGAGATAGGAAAAACCAACGATGTGAGTATCGGTAAGTTTTACATGCGTCGTATATTACGTATATGGCCATTATACTATGGATAGTTCGTATTATCATTGATCGTAGTGGCTGCTTTTAATGGTGAAATCAACAGTGCTGCATGGTTCTATGGATTCTTTTCCGGCAATATTAGCCATGCGATAGGCGTCGGAATCATACCACTATTCCACTTTTGGAGTTGGGAGTAGAGGAGCAGTTCTATATGTGGTATCCATGGATGGTAAAATACAATAAGAAACACATTTTGTATGCAGTATGTAGTTTGTGCGTTTTGTGGTTTGGAGCCAAACTAGGATGTTATTCATTCATTGGAAAAGGACTGGCATATCGTATTTTTGCCGTGACGCAGTTTGATTGTATGATGCTTGGCGCTGCCGGAGCAATAATGTACTATCGCGGAATGGAGTGGTTCTGGCGATTGTGCAGCAATAAATATGTGGCTCAAGGGGCATGGATTTTATTCTTTACATCCGGATTATGGGCTACCTATGTTCCGTCACCTATATGTAATGAAGTTATAGCACTTATATCACTATTTGTTATTATGGCGGGATTGGTAAGGAAACCGATTCTGGAGAATAAAGTGATGAATTATCTTGGTAAGATATCCTATGGCATTTATGTGATACATCCGTTGCTGCTCTATGTGGGTACAAGAACGATTGGTATGAGGTTAAGTCAGTGCGAAGCTCTTCAAAATCAGGGGGGGTGCTTCGCAATTATATTTATCACGATAAGCGGTTTGACTATTTTGATAGCAGGATTGTCTTATAAGTATTTTGAGATGCCATTCTTGCGGATGAAAGATAAGTTTAGTGTTGTGAAAAGTACTAATGAAGGGGCAGGTGGGTGAATATTATGTAATTTAGGATGCAAAATACAAATATTTTTCAAAAAGTGGTATATACATTTGTATATATCATTTTTTTTTTGTATCTTTGCGCCCAAATTTATAGTGTGCATAGTAAATTTTTTGCACGCGTGTGCGAAAACTGACAACTCAAAATAATGAAAGTAGTACTATTAGCAGGTGGATTTGGGTCTCGGATAAGTGAAGAGAGTATCTTCAAACCGAAACCGATGATAGAAAAATTTGAAAAATTGATAGAAAAATAGTCATATGGCAAGACTGATTGATTTAACGACACACACGGATAAGCGTGGGAACTTGACGGTGATAGAGAAGGTGATACCTTTTGACATTAAGCGTATCTTCTATATCTATGGGGTGGATAACTCGGTTCGTGGAGGACATCGGCATCATACAACGGTGCAAGCAGCTATATGCATACAGGGAAGTTGCAAGATACATTGTGATAACAATTGTGAGCAGAATGAGTATGTGCTTGATAAACCGTACAAGTGTCTCATCCTCGAACCGGAAGACTGGCATACGATGTATGAATTCACTCCGGATGCGATACTGATGGTATTGGCATCGACGGAGTTCCATCAGGAAGACTATATTTTTGAACCATATGATCATAAATGAATGTTTGATGTATGAAAGTTGATTTTCTATCATTAAGGGATGTTACGGCAATGCATGCCGAGGAGATTCATGAGGCAACGCGCCGTGTGATTGATAGCGGTTGGTATCTGCAGGGCAAGGAAAACGAAGCCTTTGAAAGGCACTATGCCGAGTATATTGGCACCAAGTACTGTATCGGTTGCGCCAATGGTTTGGATGCACTGATTTGGATTTATCGTGCATATATCGAATTAGGTATTATGCAGCCCAGCGATGAAGTAATTGTGCCGGCTAATACCTATATTGCATCTATTCTTGCAATCACAGAGAATGGATTGAAGCCGGTTCTGGTAGAGCCAAATCCTGAAACATTGGAGATTGATGATTCGCTCATCGAAGCTGCCATAACTCCTCGCACGAAATCTATTCTTATTGTTCATTTGTATGGTCGTTGTGCTATGACTGAGAAGATATCAAAGATATGCAAAAAGTACAATCTCAAACTAGTGGAAGATAATGCACAAGCACACGGATGCAGATGGAACGGCATACGCACAGGGTGTATCGGTGAAGCCGCGGGTCATTCTTTCTATCCGGGTAAGAACCTTGGTGCTTTGGGTGATGCAGGAGCTGTGACCACGAATGATGAAGAGTTGGCTAAAGCCATTCGAGCATTAGCTAACTATGGTAGCCAGAAAAAATATGTATTTAAGTACACTGGTCGTAATAGTCGTTTGGATGAGATTCAGGCAGCAGTATTGGATGTAAAGTTGCGTCATTTGGATGAGGATAATCATTTGCGTCAGCAAGTGGCAGCATATTATTATGAGCACATCAATAATCCGCTGATCACATTACCGAAACGTATTCCGGATGAGAATAATGTATATCATTTGTTCCCTGTGCTTTGCGAAAGACGTGATGAACTGCAAGAATACCTAAAACAGAACGGTATTCAGATGCTCATTCATTATCCCATTCCTCCGCATCAACAGGAGTGCTATGCTCAGGAATGTTGGAACATGCCTCAACTTTCATTACCCATAACGGAGCAAATCCATAATCAAGAAATCAGTCTACCTATGGGACAATGTATGACGGAAGAACAAGTAGAGTTTGTAGTTAAGATAGTAAACGAGTTTAAATAACCATATACTTTTTTGAAGTTTACCCTCTCGTATCTGTCCCGTATGTCTCTCGTAAGTGAGGAGTAGAAGAAAATGGAGAATTTCTGTGGTCACTGCATCAGAAGGAGTGACAAAGAAAATATGAATAAAAATGAATAAATATTTTTATTATGTCTAAAATTACTAAGTACATTAAAAGAGGTATTAAGTATATCATGCATGGGCAGCCGGTAGAAGTTGTTAGACCGCAAATTGCAATATTGCCGCCAAATCAATTATTGGCTGGGCGAACCGCTTTGGTGACAGGAGGAACTGGAGGTATCGGGAAAGCTATTGTCGAGGCATATCTTAAAGCTGGTGCAGATGTGGTGTTTACATCAAGAAATCAGCAAAGAGGAGATAAAGTGGCAAAGGAATTGTCTGCAAAATATCCGGAACGCTTTGTATTTGCCGTAGAACTTGATAATATGAAAGTTTCGAGTTTTAATGATATATTTCAAAGGATACTTTCTCGTCTGCAAGGAAAGAAGTTGAGTATTTTAGTCAATAATGCCGGCGTCACTGAGGGCTGGTGGTGCCACACCACAGAAGAGGAATACGATTTGGTGATGAATACTAATATGAAAGGTGTTTTCTTCTTAACAGAAATAGTGGCTCGATATATGCGAGATAATGGTATCCATGGTAATATCCTCAATATTACATCTACTGCGAGTTTGCGTCCGGCAAACACTGCATATAGATTGTCTAAATGGGCACTTAAGGGCTTTACATTAGGATTAGCAAAAACGTTGTTGCCATACGATATTATAGTAAACGGAATTGCTCCTGGGCCTACGGCTACAAAAATGATGGGGGCGGATGGAACTAATGATTTTTCTAAGCCTAAAAATCCTAATGGACGTTTAGCCTTGCCGGAAGAGATAGCTAATATGGCAGTAATATATGTAAGTTCCATGGCGCGTACTATAGTTGGAGATGTGGCATATATGTCTGGAGGAGCAGGAGTTCTCACCGTAGACGATAATAATATTTTCATTATGGATTAAAAATAGATGTATATGTATACAACGGAAAGAAATATACAAATCGTAATATCACTCCTTAAAGCACATGGTATCAAATATGTAGTAGCGTCCCCAGGTAGTATGAATGCTACATTCGTGACTTCAATTCAAGATGATAAAGATTTTATCTTGTATTCATGTGTGGATGAACGAAGTGCTGCTTATATGGCATGCGGAATTGCTGCAGAGAAAGGAGAACCTGTTGTTTTAAGTTGTACAGGAGCTACTGCATCCCGGAACTATATGCCTGGCTTGACAGAAGCTTATTATCGTAAATTACCTATTCTTGCAATAACCTCTTTGTCCTCACGTCAATATGTAGGGCAACTAATCGGACAACAAATTGACAGAACTAGTCAACCAAGGGATGTTGTGGTGGACTCAGTATATCTTCCGCTCATCAAAGATGCAAGAGATGAGAATGTGTGTGAACGCGAAGCTAATAAAGCTATTCTTTCTCTTTGGAAAAATGGAGGAGGACCTGTGCATATAGATTTAGGTAGTTGTATATCAACTGATGGAGTGGATGTGTTACCCGAGGCAAGAACAATTAAAAGATATACACACCTAGATTCTTTACCTCCAATGCCACAAGGACGCATTGGAATAATGCTCGGAGTGCACGAAAAAATGGATGACGAGTTGATGTCGTTCATTGATAATTTTTGCTCTACTTATGATGCTATAGTATATTGTGTCAATCCTAAAAGCTACACGGGTAAGTATGCAGCAAATGTTTCTTTACTATTC
>Ga0310690_10005107_pt1 | contig 18051 bp, 17 predicted proteins | sample AusTroGonzalo_MG_2_FD_207661 | JGI IMG/M metagenome (GOLD analysis project Ga0310690, IMG submission 207661) | Bovine rumen microbial communities from tropical cattle in Woodstock, Queensland, Australia - Gonzalo_04 (v2) (version 2) | ecosystem: Host-associated > Mammals > Digestive system >...
GGGCATGGGTTCGAGCCTTATAAACGAAGGCTCGGTGCGTAGCACCAAATCCCTAAGCGGTTGTTTGATGTGTGGTGTTGTGCTAATACTCGCGTCGGACGATGGGATGAGCGCCTCATAAACTTGGCGCCTTCCCATCCCCACGCGGGGGGCGCTCTCGCCACGGCGAAGTACGTTTTGTGCTTTTTGTTTGCCTTTGCCGCTTCAGCCCTTGGCGCTTATGCGCCTTTGTCTTTTTCTGCGCGAAAGCCCTCGTGCAAGCACGGATTCTTTCGTGCCTAAAAGACAGCCTTGAGGCTTAGGGCAGAAGAGGCAATGGCAAACAAAAAGGCTGTACAAAATGTACAGCCGTGGCGGAGAAGATGGGATTTGTAAGGACGGACGAAGTGCTTGCACGAGCACGGACGGAATAGGCGGAAGCGTGATAGAGACAATATATACGGATAGGGGTTCGTCCGCCGTCTAGCATGCGGGGCATGGGTGAAAATCCCATCAAAACAAAAAGGCTGTACAAAACGTACAGCCGTGGCGGAGAAGATGGGATTTGAACCCATGCTACACTCCTCGCGTACTACTCCCTTAGCAGGGGAGCCCCTTGAGCCACTTGGGTACTTCTCCACAGCTCGAGTTAATTCGGAGTGTATTGGTATATTAGCATAATATCGACCGATTGTCAACAAATCTAATCAAATAAATTGGGGATTGGTGTTTTTATTGCGTTCGGCCAAGACGTAGGGGCGCTACGGTGCAAACAAAAAGGCTCGGGCCGTGGGACACCGAGCCTTTTGGCTATGGGTCGTTAGGGCGTATCTCCGCCTCCCGCGGAGGCGTACAGTTCGCGCACGCCATCGGGCCAGGTGCGATTGGCCGCGAACCAGTCGGTATAGGGCACGGGCGTCGTGGATGCCGAGCAGTTGACCGAGAGGGTGGCGCCGTCGGTGACTACCACGATGTTGCCGTTCATATCCTTCACCGTCCAATCGGGGTCGTCGTCATCCTCGTCGGAGGGGATAATCTCGGCAAAGGACGTGACGAAGATTTGGTCGGTATAGGGTAGCACGTGGTCGAAGAATGCCTGCGAGGGGAAGATGTTTTCGGCTTTTGCCCTGTACTCAGGCGAGCCGCAACAGCTGCAAACGCATACGATGTCGGGTTGGATGGCGTGCATCAACTTGTCCGAGTTGGCGGTAGCCGAGCCGTGGTGGCCGCCCTTGAAGAGGGTGCAATGAGGCAAATCGTTGTTGTCCACCAAAGAACTCTCTCCGTCCTCTTCCAAGTCACCCGTGAAGAGGTAGTGGTTGTCGCCGTAGTTAAACAGCACGCAGACCGAATAGTTGTTCTCGTCCGAGGAGTCGTTCTCGTAGAAGGTTTGGTAGAGAATGTCCATCGTCACGCCCTCGGCCAACGTGTAGCTACGCTTGGCGCCGTTCGACTGATTCCAGCAATCCAAGGCCGTATAGACTTTGGCGCCTCTCTCCGCGGCGGCATCGCGCTTGTCGCAATAACTGGTATAGATACTGCTGGTGGCATTGGTGCCGGCGAATTGGATGATGGTGCCAATCTCGAAGGCTTCGAGCACACTTCCGCTGTCCTTGGTGCCCACGAAGCCCGCGATGTGGTCTTGGTGCGCATGAGTGGCGATGACGTACTCCAGTTTGCCGTCCGTGCAGTAGCCCTTGACGTAGTCGATGATGGTCGCCGCCGAGTTTTGACGGCTGCCCGCGTCGATGAGAATGTCCACGTCGCCGATTTTGATATAGGTGCTATCGCCCGTGTACTTGTTGCCGAGGGTGAGGAAGTGGAAGCTGAGGTCTCCCTCCGCGAGCACCACGTCGCCCGTACGGGCCTCCACGTCGGTCTTATCCTCGGTGCGCCCGCTACCGGACGGCGTATCGTCGGCTGAGGTGCCGTCTCCGCTATTTTCGGCCGCCTCTTCTTCGAGTTCCAATTCGTTGACGATTTGCTGCGCTTTGTTCAGAATGTCGTCCACAAAGTCACACGCCACGAGGGACAGTGCGAGCGTGCAGATAAGCAAAATGCTGATGCAGATGGTCCAAAAACGTCTCATACGTACCACCTTTTAGATGACCATATCGCCGAAATCGTAGGGTTCTAACGCATTGGGTGCGTCCGTCCCCCAGGCGACTGCCTCGGCGCCCTCGTCCTTGGCGGCATCGATGGCCTCCACCAACTCGGAGCAGATGCCTATCTCGTCGAAGTGGCGCAAGGCGCGCTTGACCAAGCCGAACTTTTTACGCGCCACGACGGTGGGTTGCTTGAGTAGGGCCAAGACGGTATCGCATTCGTCCAACGTTTTGCCTTCGGCCTGTTTCATGCCGAAGTAGCGGTCGATGGCCGCCAAAAAGCCTTCTCTATTGTCGTAGTCGGCCGAGATGTTCCACTCGCCCTCGATTTGTGCATACAAAACAAACTTACTCATGTTTCACTTTGTGCCCGCAAATGGGGCATACCTCCTCGTCGTTTTTCAATTCGTTGCCGCAATACAAACACAAGCGCGTGGCAGACGACTTGTGCTCCTCGGGGATGTGCCCCCACATGGGCTCATCCGATACCTCGATACCTGCGGTATCGATGGGTACGGATAGCGCCTCCAACTCCTGCCCCAAGCGCGCCACCTCTTTGCCGCAATAGGGACAATAGCGGTAGTTGTCCTTTTCTATCGGTTTGCCGCAACCCATACAGAACAAGGTGATTTGGTTCGCCTCTTCCGCCACGGGTGCGACGGGCTTGGGCTGTTGGGGATGCTCGGTGTAGTCGTTGTTGATTTGCATGAGCATTTGCGCACCCTTGGCTCCGTCTATTTCGGCACGTTCGGCGGCCTTTTTGATGGCGGAGGCTACGTAGATGAGCACGATGCCGATGAGCATCAGCACCACGCCGCCAATCACGACGCCGACCTGACTGCTCGCGCCCGAGCTCGTTTGGCCGCCCTCGCCCATGGTGACCAGCACCTCGAGCACGGGTCGCATACCCACGATGAACATGACCGCGCCCGCCATCATACAGAAGAGCGCGACAATCCATAGGGCATTGGCCAACAAGGTTTTTTGCCGTTTCTTTTCTTCCAGAGTTTTGAAATCGTCCATAATCAACTCCTTTTAGGCGTTGCGCCTCGTCATCTCGACGATACCCAATGCCGTCACGTCCACCACGCGGGTGCGCGCGTCTTTTTGTGCGGTTGCCTGTAGCGTATCCAGTAGCATTCGGTTGTATTTGTCGGGCATGGATACGAAATCCACCAATATCACGCCCGTTAGGTTGCGCAGATTCATCTGTCGTAGCGCCTCGACGGCGGCAATGCGGTTGACGGCGAGCGCGGCGTTGTCCGCGGGTATATCCAGCGCCGCCCCTTTGCTGTTGACGTCGATGACCCAACAGGCCTCGGTCTTCTCGATGACCAATTCCACCCCTTCCTCGGTTTGCACCCTCGGGGTGAGCGCGTCCATTTCGGCGGGGACCACTCTATCGAAGCGAGCGGCCAACCCCTCGTCATACTTGAGGTTATACCGTATGCAAAGCGCGCGGTCATCCGAGACGACCGTCGCGGCGTTGCGGAAATAGCGCTCGCAGTCTACCTCGCATTGGTACACCAATCCCACCCCCACGTAGGCGGCTTTTTGGCGCCACATAGCCTCCAAGGCGTGCCATTCGGCCACGGCCTCGGCGACTGTATCCGCGGTGACTTTGGTCCGTACCAAGCCGCCCGCTCCCTCGGGGAAGGCCGCCGTGCATATGCCGCGCACGTCGGGCGTTAGGCCTTTGGCGAACTGTAGCCCCGTTTGGTCGGGATAGTAGAGCACGTATTGCCCCGCGAGAACGGGATGCGGCTTGCATACGGCCAATTTGGTGCCGACAGCGGGCTCCATCTCGTATACGTAGACCATATCGCCCACCGCGGGCAGGGGCTCTTTGCCGTAGGATAGCAATACCTGTCGCCCCCCGACGTCCGCGAAAGCGCCCTCCAAAGCGGGTGCCGGTCGCGTCACCTTGGCGCGATAGATGGCGGTACCCGAGCCGATGGCGTCGGTCTGCCACAGTTTGCCTCCGTCGAAGTAGGCGTATCGGCCCAGTTGGGTGCTATACCACAGCGTGTCAAACATGGACTTTTCCCCTAGCGACTGCGTCGAGCATATCGTCCACGGCCACGAGGTCTCCTTTGGCGTCGCGTACATATTGGCGGGTGCGCGTGATGCCGCCAACCGAGAAAGCCACGCCGAACTCTTTGGCGATGGCGTCCGCTAAATTTTGTGGGCGCACGGTGACGTTGCCCGCGGCCATGGTGACGGAGAGCCCCTTCTCGTCCGCCTTGAAAGCGAAGAGCATATCCGCCACGTCCTTGGTGGCCTCGGCATCCTTTTTGGAAGGATAGTCGATGACGTACCTGGTGCGGGTGGCGATGGCCGAAACGGCCTCGACTTTGCCGACGAGGTCCCCATCAAAGCGGTAGTCCGCCGCCGCCACGGTGCCCGCGAGGTTGGGATTTTTGTCCACTTGCCAGCAGGCTACGCCCACGAGGCCCGTGGGGCACGAGCGGTTGTACCGCTCGAGGAAGTCCGATGGGGTGCACTCCGCATCCACCGTTACGTATTCGCACGTGCTCGCCACGCCTAAGGGTAGGGTGATGCCCAAGTTAATCAACATATGCGGATTGTAGCCCTGACTATATTTGACGGGGATGTCCGCCCGCCTGAGCACGCGCTCCACTTGGCGGAGCAAATCGATGTGCGAGGTGTAGACGAGGGCGTCCTTTTTGCAATACTTGAGGGTAATCATGCGTTATCCTCCTTTTTGACGGAGGCGCACCGATATCCGCACCCCTGACAGGCCTTGTTGCAGCTGGGCGTCGTCTGATTTTGGTAGGCGCGCTCGCGCTCCCTCAAGAGGAAGCGGCGGGTGACGCCGCAGTCGATGAACTCCCAAGCGAGGGGTTTGTCCGTCGGTTGCTCGTCGAGGTAGTCGCGCGGATTGATATGGCAATCGGCCAAGGCCTGCTGCCACACGTCGTACTTGAAGTGCTCGGTCCACCCGTCGAAGCAGGCGCCCAATTGATAGGCGCGCTCGATGACGGCCGACAGGCGGCGGTCGCCGCGGGCGAATATGCCCTCCAACTCGCTGACCGTGTTGTCGTGGTAGTGGAAAGACACGCCCTTGACGGCGCGCAGTGCGTTCTTGACCAGTAGCTGCCGACGTAGCATCTCGGCGGTGTCTATCTGCGCCTCCCACTGAAAGGGGGTCAGCGGCTTGGGAATCAGCACGTTGCAACTGACGGACACGGTCACGTCCTTTTTGCCCGTCTCGGCGCGGTAAATGCCGCGGATGCGACGGCAGATGTCCACGATGCCCATCAAATCCTCGTCCGTCTCGGTGGGTAGGCCAATCATAAAGTAGAGCTTGACGCTGTTGTATCCTTGGCGGAAGGCAAAGGTCAGCGAGCGGTCGATGTCCTCGTCCGTGATGTTCTTGTTGATGACGTCCCTGAGGCGTTGCGTGCCCGCCTCGGGCGCAAAGGTCAGCGACGTCTTGCGCGCGCCTTCGCTGAACTCCCCGTCGAAGGTGTCCAACCTAAGGGAGGGCAGCGCCAAATTGACGTGTCGGCGGTCGGCCTCGGGACGGAGTGCGCGCAACAGCTCGCGCAGATGGGGGTAGTCGCCCGTGGACAGACTGCCCAGCGAGATTTCGGCATAGCCCGTGCTGTCGATGACGCCCTTGCATATCTCGGCCACCTTTTCGGCGCTGCGGTAGCGCAGGGGGCGGTAGTAGAAGCCCGCCTGACAAAAGCGGCAACCGTTGGCGCAACCGCGATACAATTCGACCATGGCGCGGTCGTGCACAATCTCGATATTGCTGACCAACTGCGCCTTGGGATAGTAGGCGTCCTCAAAGGTGGGCAGGTAGCGCTTGACTACCGTGGTGCGGTGCTCGGGCGTGTTAAGTAGGGGTACGTATACCCCCTCTACGGTACCAACCTCCTCGAGGAAGGCCGTCTTGTCATAGCCCTCGGGATTGTTTTTGTGCTTGCGGTACACCTCGACTATCTCGGGCAACATCTCTTCGCCCTCGCCGATGTCGATGATGTCGAAGAACTCGGCAAACGGCTCGGGATTGACGGCGCACGGCCCGCCCGCAATGAGTATGGGGTAGGATTCGTCGCGGTCCTTGGCACGGAAGGGAATGCCCGCCAGGTCGAGCATATAGAGGATGTTGCTGTAGAGCATCTCGTACTGCACCGAGAAACCCACCAAATCGAAATCCTTCAGAGGCGTCGCCGTCTCGATGGAGGGGAGGGGAAGCCCCGCCTCTTGCAGAGCTTGGGCGCAGTCAAGTGCGGGCGCAAAACAACGCTCGCATTCGGCGCCCTCCATATCGTTGATGCGGTGATAGAGTAGCCTCAACCCGAGGTTGCTCATGCCCACCTCATAGAGGTCGGGCATACACATACAAAAGCGCACGCCCTCGCCGGTCATCTCGGGGCAGTTGAATTCTCCGCCCACATATCTCGCGGGCTTGTCTACCTTTTGCCAAATGCGTTGGTAATCTTCCCTCATGGCATCACCTGTACCGCGGCGCCCACGATGCCCGCGTCGTTGAAGAAGCGGGGCTTGACTACGTAGACGTGCGGATTGTTCTTGCCGCCCAAGGTGCGGGCGTTAACCATATCCTCGAGGGGGGCCAGCAGTCTGGGTTGGGCGCAAATGCCGCCGCCCATCACGATGACCTCGGGGCGCAACAGGTTGGCGATGTTGGTCAACCCGTCCGCGATGTCCACCTGCAATTCCTCGAGCACCTTTTCGGCCTCTTCGTCGCCCGCCTCGATGGCGTCGAACAGCACAAAGCCGTCCACTTTGCCCTTGGTTTGGGCGATGGCGGCGCACTTGCCGGTGGGATTCTTCTCAATCAGTTGTTCGGTACGCTCCAAGAGCGAGGAGGCGGAGGCATATAACTCCCAGCAGTCCTCCCTGCCGCAGCTGCATTTCTTGCCCAGTTGTTTGATGCGGATGTGTCCGCCCTCGCCTGACGCGGCGCCGTTGCCGAGTAGGAGGTGCCCGTCCGCGATGAAGGCCGTGCCGATGCCCGTACCCAACGTAACCATTGCCACGTTGGCTTTGCCTACTGCCGCGCCCAAGCGCCATTCGGCCAAAAGAGCGCAGTTGGCGTCGTTGCCCACGGCGGCGGGCTTACCCGTGGCCTTGCGGAGCATATCCGCCAAGGGCACGCCGTACCAACCCAAGTTGGTGGCATAGGTCACCACGCCATCGCACACCGTGCCGGGAGCGCCCGCGCCCACGCCGTCTATCTCTTCCCAAGAGACCTTGGCGGCATCGGCCGCGCCTCGCATAAGCCGCACCATCACGTCGACCGCCGCCTCGGGGTCGCCCAAAGGCGTGACGTCCGCGCATTTCGCCAAAATGTTGCCGTTGGCGTCCACAACGCCGACTTTGATGCTCATACCACCGATGTCAATACCGAAATAAACACTCATACTGCGCTCCTTGAGGGCATACTTACCCATTATCATCTCCATTATATCGCAATCCCACCCGTTTGTCTATAAGACAAATAAAAAAAGCACCGTACTGCGTGGGAACATTTTCCTCAACGCCATCGGTGCTGCTTGATTGTGCCGAATGACGGCGCGTTCTCTGCGTGGCTCGTCAGTCCTTCAATAGGTCCTTGACCACTTCGTGGGCCAACATGATGCCCGCGACGGGGGGCACGAAGGCCGTACTGGCGGGGGTGGCGCGGCGCGTGGCGACGCCCGTCTCCTTCTCGGCGTCGAAGAGGGGCGTATGCGGGGGCTCCACCGAATAGACCACTTTGAGTTTGCTCACGCCGCGCTCTTTGAGCGCTCGGCGCATGACCTTGGCCAAGGGGTCGGTGTGCGTGGCGAAGATATCCGTCACGCGGAGGGAGGCGGGGTCCAACTTGTTGCCGCAACCCATAGCCGAGATGAGCGGGGTGCCCGCCCTATCGCACCGCACGGCGACGTCTATCTTGGCGCTCACGGTGTCGATGGCGTCCACCACGTAGTCGTAGGCGGCGAAGTCGAACGCATCGGCCTCCTCGGGCAGATAAAACACTTTGTGTTTTTCCACCGTGGCCTCGGGGTTGAGGGAGAGAATATGCTCGGCCATCACGTCCACCTTGTCCCGCCCCACGGTGCCGAGGTTGGCAATCAGTTGGCGGTTGATGTTGCTCACGGCCACTTGGTCGTTGTCCACCAAGACGAAGTGCCCCACGCCCGAGCGCGCCAAGGCGTCCACCGCGTTGCCGCCCACGCCGCCCAGACCGAAAATCGCCACGGTTTTGGTGGCGAGTGCCTCTACTTTTTCCGCGCCAATCAGCATGGCCGTCCGCACGAATTGTTCTTGCATAAGCGCACCTCTACAGGCGGGTGTAGTTGAAAATGCTCACCCTTTGTCCGTAGTATTGCCATTCAATCAACTTTTTGGCGTCTATCGAATTGGTCGCGCTGACGATGGCCTCTGTGCGTATGCCGTTGACGGTGAATTGTATGTTCCATTTATACATAATGCGTTCTCCTTGGATTATCCTCTCTTCAGTATACCACAAGCAGGAATGGTTTTCAATGGAAATTGCGAATACGGCATTCGTGGTGCATACAATTACTTGCAACTTTAGAAGAAAAAGGAAAAAACGATTGTTTGCAAAAAACTGTTGCAAATCTCATTTTTATGTGCTACTATATTGTAGCGAATGCTAGTGTGGCTCAGCAGGTAGAGCAGTTGATTCGTAATCACCAGGTCGCCGGTTCGAATCCGGCCACTAGCTCCATATATAGCAACCCTACGAATACCCGCAGGGTTGTTTTTTTATTTGTGCCGACAGAATGCTCGCATACTTGTCGGCACAAATAAAAAACAGAGCATCATGCTTGCGTGGTGCATTGTAGGGTTGCTATATATGGGTGCTCCCCCACTGGGGTAGGGGTCGGATAGTCTTTGCCAAAGGCAAAGGCTCATCCGGCCACCCCCCGAGTGTCGCACACACTAGTGTCCGTCTTCTCACCGGCGACCGTCGCCCTAGACGGCGCGCGAACCTCAAAACTATTGGATTGCCTCTCCCCCACTCGCGCCTATTCCGTCGATGCTCCGCGCTTTTGGCGCGTCGTCTCTCCTTACGAATCCGGCCTATTTGGATATTTATAAGTCTATACTTGCACAAGCGAATCTGCGTATGACAAAAGGCAAAGCGCATAGCGCTACGGGATTGCTTTCGTTGGGTGCTCCCCCACTGGGGCAGGGGTCGGATAGTCTTTCGCTCTGCGAAAGGCTCATCCGGCCACCCTATAAAAAAGCGACCTCTGTTTGAAGGTCGCAATTCTTTTTTATGCTCTCGTTACGCCGCGGATTTGGCCTTTTTGACGGCGTTGGCGCAGATGACGATGACCACAATCATCACGATAAGGAGCACGGCGGGCACGATGAGAATGTAGATAAGGGTCGCCACGCCCGACGGGGTTTCCATCGGTACGATGGCGGAGACCGAGATGGTCTTGCCCGCTTGAGCGGCGCTCACGCTGACCGTAGCGCTCGCGGTGGCGTCCGCGTTCTTATAGCGCACGGTGTAGTCGCCCTCTTCCACGCTGTAGAAGTAGTAGGCGCCGCCTGCCGAGACCGAGGAGGTCTGTACCACCTCGCCGTCCGCGTTGAGGAGCTCGGCGGTGGTGTAGCCCAAGGCGTTGCCCGTCACGATGTTGGTGATGGGGTTGCGCAGAGCGTCTACGCGCACGAAGTCGGTGGTATGGCGATAGAAGGGGTTCTCCGTAGAGCCTTCGCGCTTGACCTGTAGGAAGTTGTACCCGCGCAAGGAGCGGATGTAGTCGGTAGAGGAGTTGAGCGAGGGCAACACCTTGCCGTAGTTGTCCGTCTGCTCCTCCTCGTACATGGTGGTGAAGAAGTAGTCGATAATCATGCAGTGGGACATACCGCCGTAGGTTTGGTCGGCCAAGGCGTCCAGGTGCGTCCAGCAGGCCGCGTTGCCGATGCGTCGGGTTAACGCGGTATAGCGCTCGCGCTCGGGCATCAGGTCCGCGAGGTTTTGCTCGAGCCTAGCGATGGTCTCCGTGTCCTCGCCGAGCTTCTCGGCTTGGTCGATTTGGTATTCGGCCGCGCCGATATCCGTCTCAATCATGGCCATAAAGTTGCGGTACACCATCACGGCGCCGCCGTAGGCGTCGATGGCGATGTCCTTGGCCGCGATATCCTCCATCGCGTCCGCGCACAACTCGGCCGTCCAAGTGCCCGCGGGGATGACCTTGCCGCCCATGTGGTCCAAGCGCATACCTTCCACCGTCTTGGTGTTGCACATATAGGGGTCGATGAGGGACACCCGCTCGGGCAGCAGGTTGTCGCCGATGGTGCCTTGCTCGTTTTGGTAAATCAGGTTTTGGGTGGTGGCCAACACGAGTTGCCCGCCCATGCTATGCCCCACCAAGCGCCAGGGCTGGTGATAGTCCGCGCCCAAGCCCTCCTTGATGGCCTCGCCGAACAATACGGCGACCGAGGAGTGGGGGTTTTTAGAGGGGTCGCCGAGGGTCCTGTTGCCCTTGCCGTTGGAGACATAGTAGCTGAGGCCTATATCGTTGCCGTCCTCGTCGTAGATGTCCGACGTCCACACGTGGTAGTCCTCGTCGATGCTGATTTCGGCCAGTTGGTTCCAATAGAAGTGCCCCACGTTATAGCCCATATCGAGCAAAACCTGATAGTATTGCTCGTAGTACATATAAGGGTCGTAGCCCTTGGCCTTGAACTGCGAGTTGGTGCCTGACCACAGCGAGACGAGGTCGCGGCGGCCGTAGCCCTCGGCGATTTTCATGCCGTGCGTGAAGATAAGGGTGGGTTTGTCGGGGTCGAAATTGGCGCCCTCGGTGCCCGCCTTCTGCGGGACGGGGCTGTCCGTGCCGTACCAATAGAGGCCGTAGTCCAGTGACGTGAAGACGCTGTCGTCGAACCCGGGCGTTTGCTGATAAAAGCTATCGTACGCCGCGGCCGTCTCGGCGGGCAGAAACGCCATCGCCACGGCCAAACAGAGCGTCAAGCACAAAACGCTTGCAATACCAATCCTACCAATACGCGCAACTTTCATAGTCATACCTCGCTATATTCCAATATATCACATTAGGACGCCTTAGTCAATTTTCCTTTTATTTTTTATAGTAGATATCGCGAGAAAAATGTCTTCCCGCATTTGACATCGCTAGGCCACGGGCCTATAATTAAATCATCAAATAGGAGTATACTCCGAGGAGGAATTGAAATGGATACAAACGTAAGACCGGAAAGTATGCAACGCATCACCACCCCCGCGCTCGCTCAGGCGTTTATCGACGAGCAAATCGCCGCCATCAAAGCGCAAGTGGGCGACAAAAAGGTGCTTTTGGCGCTGTCGGGCGGCGTGGATTCGTCCGTCGTGGCGGCCCTTCTCATCAAGGCCATCGGTCAAAACCTCGTGTGCGTGCACGTCAACCACGGCTTGCTGCGCAAGGGTGAGCCCGAGCAGGTCATCAAGGTGTTCCGCGACCAAATGAACGCCAACCTGGTGTACGTAGACGCGGTCGACCGTTTTTTGGACAAATTGGCGGGTGTGTCCGCCCCCGAGGAAAAGCGTAAAATCATCGGCGCCGAGTTCATCCGCGTGTTCGAGGAGGAGGCCCGCAAGCAGAAAGATATCGCCTTCTTGGCCCAAGGCACCATCTATCCCGACATTCTCGAGAGCAAGGACGGCGTCAAGGCCCACCACAACGTGGGCGGCCTGCCCGAGGACCTCAAGTTCGATTTGGTCGAGCCCGTCAAACTGCTCTTCAAGGACGAGGTACGCGTGGTCGGCAAGGCGTTGGGCTTGCCCGACAACATGGTGTTCCGTCAACCCTTCCCCGGTCCCGGCTTGGGCGTGCGTTGCTTGGGCGCCATCACCCGCGACAGATTGGAAGCCGTGCGTGAGGCCGACGCCATTTTGCGTGAGGAGTTCGCCGCGGCGGGTTTGGCCGGCAAGGTGTGGCAATACTTCACCGTCATTCCCGACCTCAAGTCGGTCGGCATCCGCGAGGGTAAGCGCACCGAGGAGTGGCCCTGCATCCTGCGCGCGGTCAACACCAAGGACGCCATGACCGCCACCGTCGAGGACGTGCCCTTCGCTCTGTTGCAAAAAATCACCGCGCGTATCGTCACCGAGGTCAAAGGCGTCAATCGTGTGCTGTATGATTTGACGCCGAAGCCCACGGGCACTATCGAGTGGGAGTAACGACGCGCATAATGGGCGATTGAGCAAGCATTCGCTCGGTCGCTCATACCGTGTACGTCCAGTACACTGGGTATTCGACGCCCTCGTTTGAATACTCACTCACTCATCTCATTCTGCGCGTCGTTAATTCGAGCGCAAGTGAGTTATCATACGCCAAAGGCGTTATCATACTACCGCAAGTAGTCTTTCGCCCGATGGGTGTCAGCCCGTCGGGCGTCTTCATAGAGTAGTAATTATGCCAAACACAGTAGAACAACATACCGATACCGAGCGGCGCCGAGGTAGGGCGCGTACCGCCACCGTCACGATGGCGTATATCGCCGTGTCCGTGGCATTGGAGGTGGTGTGCGCCTACCTGACCGTGCCCGCGGTGGTGCCATTCACCATGCAGACCTTCGGCGTGTTCTTCGTGCTGTGCTTTTTGGGTGGGGTCAAGGGAACGGCCGTCATCTCCGTCTATCTCGCCATGGGCCTTGTCGGCCTGCCCGTTTTCAGCGGGTTTAAGGGCGGTGTGGCGGCGCTTTTGGGCCCCACGGGCGGCTATCTATTGGGTTTCCTTGCCACCGCCTTGGAGTATTGGCTCGGCACGGCGGTTTGGCGCAAAAAGGCCACCAACGTATGGGTGCAATCCGTGCTATGCGCAGTAGGGCTCCTCGTGTGTTATCTCTTGGGAACGTTGTGGTTTATCTACGTCTACCATGCCACCGACAGCTGGGCCAAAGCGCTCACCCTTTGCGTGGTGCCCTATCTCTTGCCCGACGCCCTCAAACTGCTCCTTGCCGTCACCCTCGCCCAGGCCTTGCGCAAAGCCTTACCCGCAGTCAATACGCTATAGTTTGCGGAGTGGCTGTTGGGAAAAGAGGAGGCGAAGATGAAAGAAAAGATAAAACTTTTAAGATTTTTCGATTGGAAACTATTTATCGCCTTGTGCGCTTTGTCGTTGGTCCCCGCCGTTATTCAAACGGTAGAGACCTTTGTCATCTCCTCCCACATCTCTACGCAGGGCATAGACGTCATCGGCCAAATAGAATGGTTTGACCTTATCGACGAGACCATCCGTGCGTTTTTGATTGTGCCGTTGTATTCGATTTTGAATGCGGTTCTCAAAAAAGAAAGCGCGCGTTTCGCGGGAGGCGTTTTCAAAACCGGGCTGGTTTCCTTTTTCGCGTACGCTTTGTTTTCCGTAGCGGTGTTGATTTATTCGTCTCGTCTTATCGCTTTTATGAACCCGAATGAAACGGACTTGTCGTTGGTCAACGCCTATTTGGGTATGTCGACGGTAGCTTTCATGGTGGGAATTATCGTCAGTTTCGTCAACGTGGTGTTCGTAGTGGTGGGGAAAAGCCGCAACGTGTATATTTATTTGGGCGTCAAAGCGGTCGTGACCGTCATCAGCGACTTTTTGATTATTCCTCGATATGGCGTCGTCGGTGTAGCCGTCAGTAATATCCTTATCAATACCGTGCTTGCCGTCGTCGGTATAGCGATTCTCTTTGCAGAGAAGCACATGGCGATTGCGTGGTTTAATCGCGAGGACGCGGCTATGTTCAAAGAATGGCTCAAGGTCGGCGGCTTCTCCGGCGTTCAGCAGTTCATTGCCAACATCGTATATGCGTTGATGATTGTTAAGATGGTCAATTTGGTTTCCGAGGCGGGCAACTATTGGGTGTGCAACAATTTCATTTGGGGATGGTTGCTCATTCCGATTTATGCGTTGACCGAAATCATACGTAGGGATTGTAAAGAAGGATACTACGGCCTGAAGCAATCCAACTATTATCTGATAACCGCTATGATTGTGGGCTTGTGGTGCATTTCCATTCCCGTATGGACGCCCTTCTTCAGATACGTGGAAGCTTTGGAGAATTACGGGCAAATTTTCGGTATTGCGCTATTACTGTTTCCTTTTTATATTCCGTATGCGTTTCAACAAATCCCGGATAATATTTTTATCGGTCTCGGCAAAACGAAGTATAACTTCATTAACACGTGCCTTATCAATTTCGTTTATTACGGGGTATGGTATATATTGTATAAAACCGAGTCGGTCGTATTCAATATGAATACGATTATCTGTATGTTCGGGTTTGGCATGGTTGCAAGTTATGCCGTAAGCCTGGTGGAAGAAAAGGTTTTTTTGAAGAAAGAAATGCGCAAGCGGGAGCAAAAAGAAACGACCGCCATCGAAGAAGTTGCCAACGAACCGACTGACGCCAAAACGGATGAAGAATAAAGAAAGGCAACCAACGAAAAGGGGCTGTTAAGAAACGCAAGCTTCAAAACAGCCCGCGATATGCCGCCAAACGGCGCGATATATGCATAATGCACGCGATATATTGCTTCGCAATGCGATATGTTTGACTAAGGTCAAACGCTGTGGATTATAATGTAATGTTTCTTCTTAGACCTATTGAAGGAACTCTTCATCTTTCATATCTCTTGCTCCCATATGTTGTGTGTTGCGTCGAGCGAATCCCAATATATCGGTTTGGGAATCCTACGCGACATTCAAATTTATCGCACCATACGGGTGCTGTCAATGCGGTTGAGCGGGTTTTCAGACGAAAAACGGGCGATTTTGCTCGTTTGTATCCCCCGAGCAGTCCACCTTGGGCGTTTGTGGTCATAGGGGTAGAAACGGGGGCCAAAGCACAAAAAGTTGTGGATTTTGGGCGGATTTTGGTAAAAATCGGATTATTAAGGAAATTTAATAAAAATATTTTCGAAAAGAATTTGACACTTTACGCGCGATATAGTAATATTTAGCGTGCTCGGGTGGAGTATAACTCATTTTATCTAACGGATGATGTATGAGGTTACCCGCACCTTAGGGATAGTTCATAACGGACCAGTCCGATACGAATCGGGCGCTAACTCGGGGCAAACTGCGGTTTGCCCATAAAAATGGGAGATATGAAACACACGAGCAGGAAAAAAGAGTTAGACAAACTTGGAGGTAAATTATGGCAGAAAAAACATTGAGAATCAAATTGAAAGCGTACGATCATGACCTTGTGGACGAAGTGGCGACCAAAATCGTGGACGTTGTCACCGCCAACGGCGCCAAAATCAGCGGCCCCATCCCCCTTCCCACCGACAAAGAGGTCATCACCATCTTGCGCAGCCCGCACAAGTACAAAGACAGCCGCGAGCAATTTGAACTGAGAACGCACAAGCGCTTAATCGACATCTTCAATCCCAGCCAAAAGGTGGTCATGAGCCTGATGAGCATCGACATCCCCGCCGGCGTGGACATCAAGATTAAAATCTGAGTAGCGCATACGCGTATATAATTAGGATATTAAAGTAGAACATAAATGGAGGTGAACTTTATCAATGAATAAAGCAATCGTCGGAAAGAAATTAGGAATGAGCCAAGTCTTCACCGCAGAGGGCGAAGTAATCCCCGTGACTGTGGTGCAAGCGGGTCCCTGCCCCGTCATCCAAGTCAAGACGGTGGAGAAGGACGGCTATCAAGCAATCAAGGTGGCGTATCAGCCTGCCGTGGCCCGCAAAGTGAGCGGCGACGCGAAAGCGTCCTACAAAGGCGTCAATCGTCCCACCAAAGGGCAATATGACAAAGCCGGCGTCGAGCCCATGCGTTATATGCGTGAGTTGAAAATCGACGGGGACTATGCGGTCGGCCAAGTCATCAGCTGCGACGTGTTCCAAGAGAACGACAAAGTGGACGTCGTCGGCCATACCCGCGGTCGCGGTTATACCGGTGTCATCCAACGTTGGAACCATCATCGTTTGCCGATGAGCCACGGTGCCGGTCCCGTGCACAGAGAGGTCGGTTCTATGGCCGCCAACTCGGACCCCAGCCGCGTGTTCAAGAACAAGAAGATGGCAGGTCAATACGGTAACGAAAGAGTCACCATTCAGAACCTGACCGTTGTGCGTGTGGATGCAGCCCGCAACTTGTTGCTCATCAAGGGCGCCATCCCCGGCCCCAAAGGTGGTCTGGTCGTTGTCAAGACCACTGTCAAATAGGAGGTAGCACATGATTAGCCTGAAAGTATATGACAAACAAGCAAAAGAAGTAGGCAGCATGGAAGTCAGCGAGGCCGTGTTCGGCAAAGAGCTTACCGAAAAGACCGAGGCCTTGATTCACCAAGTGGTGGTCGCCCAATTGGCCAATCGCCGTCAGGGCACCAAGAGCGCTTTGACCCGCACCGAGGTATCGGGCGGCGGTCGCAAGCCCTGGAGACAAAAGGGCACCGGCAACGCCCGTCAAGGCAGCATCCGCGCTCCCCAATGGATTCACGGCGGCGTGGTGTTCGCGCCCAAACCCCGTGACTTCTCCCAAAAGGTCAACAAGACCATGCGCCGCGAGGCCATGAAGAGCGCCTTGAGCGCCAAGTTGGCGGACGGCGAAATCATCGTGGTGGACAACCTCGCTTTGGCCGAGGCCAAGACCAAGGAGTTCGCGGGCATCCTCAACGCCTTCGAGTTGGACAACCGCACCTTGGTGGTCATCGCCGGCGAAGACGAGAAGCTTTTGAGAGCCACCAACAACATCCCCACCGTCACCTTGACGGATAGCGCACTGTTGAACGTGTACGACGTCATCGTCAACCGCAAGTGCCTCATCACCAAGGCCGCGATGGAAGCCATCGACCAAGCGTATGGCGAGGAGGAATAATATGAACAGTTACGATATCATCATTCGTCCCGTCCTCTCCGAAAAGAGTTTTGACGGCATCGCAAACAAGAGATATACCTTCATCGTCGCCCCCGAGGCCAACAAGACCGAAATCAAGAAGGCCGTGGAAGAAGTGTTCGGCGTCAAAGTCGCCAAAGTGAACACCGTCAACTACGAGGGCAAAATGAAGAGAAGAGGCGCCACCCAAGGTAGACGCGCCGGCTACAAGAAAGCAATCGTGACTCTGACGGCTGATAGCAAGTCCATCGAGTACTTCGAGAGCTTGAACTAAGGGAGGTAGAAAATGGCTATTAAGAAATACAAACCTACGACTGCGGCTCGCCGCAATATGTCGGTAAGCGCGTTTGACGAGATTACCAAGAAAACCCCCGAGCGTAGCTTGATTGTGAGCTTGTCCAAGTCGGGCGGCCGCAACGCTACCGGTCGCATCACCGTGCGTCACATCGGCGGCGGCAACAGACAAAAATACAGAATCATCGACTTCAAGCGCAATAAGGACAACATCCCCGCCAAGGTCGCGGGCATCGAGTACGACCCCAACCGCACCGCCAACATCGCTTTGTTGGTCTATGCGGACGGTGAGAAGAGATACATCCTCGCTCCCGTGGGATTGAACGTCGGCGACACCGTGGTGTCGGGCGAAGACGTGGACATCAAGGTCGGCAACTGCTTGCCCCTCAAGTCCATTCCCGTCGGTACCACCGTGCACAACATCGAGATGTACGCGGGTCGCGGCGGCCAAATCGCCCGCTCGGCAGGCATCTCCGCGCAGTTGATGGCCAAAGAGGCCAAGGGCGCAATCGTGCGTATGCCCAGCGGTGAGATGCGCTACATCCCCCTCAATTGCCGCGCTACCATCGGTATGGTCGGCAACGTGGACAGCGAAATCGTCAGCCTCGGCAAAGCCGGTCGCAAACGTCACATGGGTATCCGTCCCACCGTCCGTGGTGTGGTCATGAACCCCTGCGACCACCCGCACGGCGGCGGCGAAGGCAAATCCCCCATCGGCCGTCCCGGCCCCGTAACCCCGTGGGGCAAGCCCGCGCTCGGTTACAAGACCCGCGCCAAGCATAAGCGGTCCGACAAGCTGATCGTCAAGCGCG
>Ga0310690_10005108_pt1 | contig 18047 bp, 16 predicted proteins | sample AusTroGonzalo_MG_2_FD_207661 | JGI IMG/M metagenome (GOLD analysis project Ga0310690, IMG submission 207661) | Bovine rumen microbial communities from tropical cattle in Woodstock, Queensland, Australia - Gonzalo_04 (v2) (version 2) | ecosystem: Host-associated > Mammals > Digestive system >...
TACTCGTCCTTTCCGGTGGCCTTGTGCTCGATTGTTGAATACTCGAGGCCGATCCTCTCGACGACTCCGACAGCCAGGACATCCTTGTCGTCCCAGTCATAAACCTGATATTTGGCAGAAGAACTTCCGCAGTTCAGTGTCAGAATTACCATTATCCATCCTCCAGAATATGATTGAAATGTCTGTACGGACCGCCCTGGAAAAAGGCGGCTTATTTGATTTAAGCATAATCAGATTATATTTACAAGATTATCATTATTGCTTATCCTAGATTCCGTGAAAAAGAAAGTATACCTTTACAATACCATGTCCCGTACCGTGGAGGAGTTCGTGCCCATCAACGATGAGTGCGTGGGACTCTATGGATGCGGACCTACGGTCTACAACTACGCACACATCGGCAACCTCAGGACCTATATCTTCGAGGATACCCTCAAGAGAGTCCTGCGCCATGCGGGCTTCAAGGTGAAGCATGTCATGAACATCACGGATGTCGGACATCTCACCGGAGACGGCGACGACGGAGAGGACAAGATGGCCAAGAGCGCCCGTGAGAGCGGACGCAGCGTCTGGGATATCGCAAAGTTCTACACCGACGCATTCTTCAAGGATTACGATTCCCTGAACATAATCAGACCCGATGTCGTATGCCCCGCAACCCAGCACATCCAGCAGATGATAGATCTGATCAAGCGTCTTGAGGCCGGCGGCCATACATACGTGGCCGGAGGAAACGTCTATTTCTCCATAGATACGTTCCCGGAGTACGGAAAGCTTGCAAAACTGAATCTGGACGACCTCAAGAGCGGTGCCAGAATCGACATAGACACCAACAAGCGCAATCCCAAGGACTTTGTCCTGTGGTTCACCAACAGCAAGTTCGGCGAGCAGGCAATGATGTGGGATTCCCCCTGGGGCCGCGGCTATCCCGGCTGGCACATCGAGTGCTCGGCAATGAGCATGTACTATCTGGGCGAACAGTTCGACATCCACTGCGGCGGAATCGACGCCATCCCCGTGCATCACACCAACGAGATCGCACAGAGCGAGGCTGCCACCGGCAAGAAGTGGGTCAACTACTGGATGCACGGCGAATTCCTTCTCTCCGACAAGGGAAAGATGTCCAAGAGCTCGGGCGAATTCCTTACCATGTCCGTACTTACAAGCCATGGCTACGATCCGCTCGACTACAGGTACTTCTGCCTTGGAGCCACATACAGGACACAGCTTCAGTTCTCATACCAGGGAATGGACGGTGCACGCACGGCAAGGCTGGGTCTTGTCGACAGGATTGCATCACTCGGGGATTCGGTTGCTCCGGCAGCTTCCCTGTCCGAAAAGACCAGATCCTACATGGATCAGTTCGATTCATTCGTATGCAACGACCTTGCCACCGCACGCGGACTTTCCGTGCTGTGGACAATGCTCAAGGATGACGGAATCACGGACGCAGAGAAGCGTCATGCAGTGAACTATATGGATGAGGTCCTTGGACTGGGTCTTGATAAGATCAAGGCAAAGAAGGATGATGTTTCCGATATTCCTGCCGAGGTCATGGAACTTGTGGAAAAGCGTGCTCAGGCCAAGAAGAACAAGGACTGGGCGGCTGCGGATTCATACAGGAATCAGATAGATGCTATGGGTTATCTGCTCAAGGATACCCCTGCAGGACCATCTTTGCAAAAAAAGATTTGATTTTGCAGTAACTTTTAAAGAGGACGATTGTTAAGGTTTATGGAAATCAGAAGCGGCGATGAGTTAGCCTTTAGACAGGTTTACAACGAGGTGTTTCCGGTTGTGATGAAGGTTGCATACCATGTGACCTACAATCAGGATGTTGCTGAGGATATCTGTCAGGATGCGTTCATCAGGTTCTATGACAAGGACATGTCGTTTCCTTCAATGGATGACGCCAAGTTCTGGTTGATAAGAGTTGTGAAGAACCTCTCCATCAACCACGTCAAGAGAAAGATGAGGGAATCCGCATCGTTGGAGAAAGTCATGAGGGGGCCGCAGTCAAACCCCTTCAAGGACGGAGCTTCGGAGCTGATTCTGAAGGAATCGACGGCTGCAGTGCGGAAAGCGGTAAGCGAGCTGCCCGAGATTTACAAGACTGTGATTGTCCTTCGGGAATATGCAGGACTGAACTACAAGGAGATTGCGGGAGTCCTGAAGATCTCGGAGAGCAATGTCAAGGTCCGGGTGCATCGAGCAAGAAAGGAACTCGAGGCAAGACTGGACCGGGAGGAAGTAAATGTGCCTTGATGATCAGATTCTAAATACCTATCTGGACAACGAGCTCACCGAGCCCTGGAAGAGCCAGGTCGAGGAACATCTCAGCTATTGCCAGAGCTGCAGGACCCGTTATCAGAACTTTCTCAAGATCAGTGATGCCGTGAAATCAGCAGAGCTTACTGCAGACGAGATCCAGCCGCATCAGGACAGGGTTCTGTCGATGATCGAGAAGAACTACCTGTCCAAGGGCAAGTCCAAGCAGTCATTCCTCCGCAGGACATTCAAGCTTTCCGCTCCCCAGCTGATGGGCGTGGCAGCTGCATTCGTAGTCGTATTCGTCGGTTCATGGGCTGTCTTCGGACACAACAATACTACCGACAGCACCATCCTTCTTCCGGATGTGAACACCACGATCGATCTGAACAACATCACCCAGACAAGGTCGACTGACAATGCAGCCACTTCCAAGAGCCTTGAGAACTACTCGCTTGACGAGATCCTCAAGAACCTCGATGCCCGCGGATATGATGTCGACATCCGTCTGAAGAGCATCCAGCCGCTTTCACTGGACAAGATGAGCGCCGAGGTCAAGCCGATTGCGAAGATCCTGGACGGCGGTAAGGAAATCACGGTCACATCCGATGGTCTTGCAAAGGATGCCGAGGGAACCATCGTTGCAACAGGAGTCCTCCTGAAGGACGGCGAGATAGTTGCATCGGACGGAACGGTCCTCTGGAATGCCGAGGAGACGGAAATCGTAGAGATCAATTAATCCTTGAGATTAATATATACAATGCCTTTGGAGCTCTTCCTGAGAAGGGCTCCTGTTTTTTTGCCTGACACACAAAAAACCTGAAAAATCTTCGGGAAAACCAAAATATTTTCTACACTTTTTTCGTATAGAGGGGCATGAAAAAAAGAACAACCATTTCAGTCCTTCTGTTTATCGTCGTCGTTCTTGCACATGCAGGAAACGATCTCACACTCACTTACTCCCAGCTCAAGAACTCAAGGGTAATACGGACACTGGTCAACACAGACCGAATTGCATACGGATTCTCCGTCAGGCAGGACAGAAGCGGGACCTTCACGCTTGAGGCACCGCCGTTCCTGACCGGAAACTTCGACGCAGTGATCCGTATCGGAGAAATCAGGGATTCCGGGCTGTTCACCCTGATGCTGAGCCCGATGGACAACAGCAACCGCAGACATGGATTCAACAAGGGCGGCAACTTCCAGAACATAAGCAGCCCCACATACAATCCGCGGATGTCCGGAATAGTCTTTTCCTTTGAACATATGGACTTGATCTCGCTTAGCCCGGTATTCAACCCGCAGTCACCGTTGGGATTCGGAGCAATTGCCGGAAACCACAATGCCTTTGCAGGCATCCTGCTGGCAAGCCAGAATGAAAGGACCATGGCATCAGCGGCACGCAAATACCAGGTGAACTGGGAGCAGCTCGGGACAGGACGCAGGATGGTCTTTTCCATCCTGGGCGTCAGTGCCAGGGCGGAAACGGGTTTCTGCACCCTGGACGGGCAGCTCTTCATCCAGAACGCATGGGACAGGTACCTGGGCGGAGGAACGACATCAGGCTGGGATCTTGAGGTTTCCACAGACCTGATTGCTGCTTCTGCCTCCAGAAAGCTGGGAGGTACCGGCGTGAAGCTCAAGCGCCTGTCGGATGACGAGAACCCCATGGATTCAGTCCGCATCGGCGTGGAAATCTCGTCCGGAAAAGACTCCGGAACCGGATTCAGGCTGCAGTACTGCTCAGATACCTACAATGTTCCGGTCTATGGAGGAAGCAGCCAGAAAAGGGAGCTGAGCCTGGCGGTGACGGCATACTATGGAATCTTCTCCATAAAGGCGGACAACAGGATCCTGTACGACACGGACAGAGGAAAGACAGCTTCCACGGACTACATCATTTCATTGGAGGACAAGGAGATGACGGTTCAGGCAGGATTCACGTTGAACAGACCTGACGGACAGGCACCCGTAGCCGTGGACGGAGAACTCAAGGTAAGTGTACCTCATGCAACGCTGGTCGTAACGGGAGGAAAGACCACGCTTGAGATGAGCTGGGAGAAGACCATGGACGACATGACCTTCAAAGCAACGGTGAACCAGGACAGACTGATAACCGCAACCCTGAAGTTTTCAGGTCTGTAATCAGAAATTCCTCATGTTGTTGGTCGGAAACTTGGGCTCAGAGGTCACGTTGATGCCGAGCTTCCTGAGTCCCGACGAATCTCCGGCACTGGGGATGTGGCTCATGTGTGACTCACATCCTCTGAGCTGGGGCAGCATGGACAGGGCCTTCTTGGCAAAGCTGTTCATGGTTGCAGCCATGGCCAGACAGATCAGGGTCTCGTCAAGGTTGAGGCTGATACCACGTCCCCTGAGGTCATCACGCTTCATGGCGTAGACGCTGTCCAGGATCTCATGCGGAATCAGTTCGACCTCGCGGTCAATGCCGGCCAGAACCTTCAGGGAGTTGAGGACAAGGGCACTTGAAGCATGCATCAGGGATGAGTTGTGGGCAGTGACGAACCGTCCGTCGTTCAGCTGTATGGCAGCTGCACAGGCAATACCGTTCTTGCTCTTTCCACGGGCAATGGCATCATCCAGAGCGGCAAGTGCAACCTTGACAGTGGGACGGTCCTCGGCCGCAAGTCCGGCCTTGGTCATGATCTCGTAGCTTCTCTGGACGGTTTCCTTGGTTCCGATTCCCTGGGCATACTCACAGGCAGACCTGTAGTAGCGCCTGATGATCTCCTGATTGGCGGCCTCGCGTACCACGGCATCGTCGGAAATACCGAATCCGAGCCTGTTCACGCCCATGTCCGTGGGTGAATTATAGGTAAGCGAGCCCTTTGAAATCTTGTCAAGAATCCTCTTGAGAAGCGGGAAAGCCTCCATATCTCGGTTATAGTTCACGGCTATCTTTCCGGTTGCGGAAACATAGTAATGGTCTATCTGGTTGTAGTCGCCGATATCAGCGGTTGCCGCCTCATAGGCTATGTTCACGGGATGGTCTATGGAAAGATTCCAGATCGGGAACGATTCGAATTTGGCATAGCCGGCCTTCCTGCCGTCCTTGAAGTCATGATAGATCTGGGACAGACATGTAGCCAGCTTTCCGCTTCCCGGACCGGGTGCCGTAACGATCACGACCGAGGCATCGGTGGGAATATACGGATTGGATCCGTAGCCTTCGTCACTGACAACCATGTCCACGTTGTCAGGATAACCCATGATGGGCTTGTGGAAGTAGACCTTGATTCCGCGGCGCGTGAGCATGTCCGCGAAATTGTTGGCACTGCGCTCTCCGTTGTAGCGGGTCACGACAACCTTGTCGGCCTTGATTCCCCAGGCTGCAAAGTCGTCGATCATCTTGAAGACGTCCGTGTCGTATGAGATTCCGAAGTCTGACCTCATCTTGCGGTGCTCGATGTCTCCGGCATGGATGCAGATGATGACGTCCAGATTCTCCTTGAACGACTGGAAGACCTTCATCTTGTCGTTGGTATCAAAGCCGGGAAGCACGCGTGCTGCGTGATAGTCAAAGAGCAGCTTTCCGCCGCACTCGATGTAGAGCTTTCCCTCTACCTTGGACATCCTCTCAAGGATGAATGCCTTCTGTTCCTCAAGATACTTGGCGTTGTCGAATCCCAGTTTCTTCATAGTGCCCTCACCTGACCAGCATGCCGGCCTTGAGCGAAGAGCTCATCTGGTCTCCGAACAATGTCTGTGAAATCTCAAGCCCGAACTCAAGTGCCGTTCCCGGACCTGCGCTTGTGATGACGTTGCCGTCCTTCACCACACGTTCACCGGTGAACTCTACGCCGGGGGCAACCTTCTCGCACCCGGGATAGCAGGTGGCTTTCTTTCCCTTGAGGACTCCTGTCGGAGCAAGGACATAGGCAGGTGATGCACAGATGGCGCATACCAGGTCACCCCGTCCGAACGTATCGAGTATCACCTTGGTGACCGCAGTGCTTTCATGGAGGTTCTTTGCTCCGGGCATTCCTCCGGGGAGGACTATGGCATCAAAGGCCTGTGAACCCACATCGGCAAGAAGAGCATCACAGCCGACATACACGTCATGTGCCCCGCGGACGCTCTTTGTTCCTGCGGCATATTCAAGGGCTGCCAGCGTGACGGTTGCCCCGCTTCTTCTGAGGACATCGATGGGCGAAAGAGCCTCGACCTCCTCGAATCCGTCTGCCAGAATCACCAGAACCTTCTTACTCATAGTTCCCCCTCCTGATCCGTCCGATCAAATCAGAAATCAGCCTGTTTTGCTGCGCGCGGATACGGAATGACATCACGGATGTTCTGCATTCCGGTCACGTACTGCACGGCCCTCTCGAATCCCAGACCGAATCCGGCGTGCGGGACTGATCCGTACTTGCGAAGCTCCAGATACCACCAGTAGTCCTTCTCGTCCAGTCCGAGCTCTGCCATCCTGGCCTTGAGCACGTCAAGGCGGTACTCCCTCTCCGAACCTCCGATGATCTCTCCGAGCCTGGGAGCCAGGACATCCATGGCGCGGACCGTCTTTCCGTCATCGTTGAGCTTCATGTAGAAGGCCTTGATCTCCTTGGGATAGTCGGTGACTATCACGGGACGCTTGGCGACCTCCTCGGTGAGGAACCTTTCGTGCTCGGTCTGAAGGTCACAGCCCCAGAACGGCTTGAAGTCGAACTTGTCGGCAGCCTTCTCCAGCTCCTTGACGGCATCGGTATAGGTCATGTGTGCAAACGGGCTCTCCACCACATGGAGCAACGTGTCCTTTACTCCGGGCTCCACGAACTTGGAGAAGAAGTCCATGTCCTCCTGGCAGTTGTCCAGGACATATTTGAAGACATACTTGAGGAAGTCCTCGGCAATCTTCATGTCGCCTTCCAGGGTGCAGAAGCTCATCTCGGGCTCGATCATCCAGAACTCGGCCAGATGTCTCTTGGTGTTCGAGTTCTCGGCCCGGAACGTAGGTCCGAAAGTATAGATGTTCTTGAGCGCCGTGGCGTAGGTCTCGCCCTCCAGCTGTCCGCTTACGGTCAGGCTGGTGCGCTTTCCGAAGAAGTCCTTGGAATAATCGACCTTTCCGTCCTCGGTCCTGGGGACGTTCTCAAGGTCGAGCGTGGTAACCTGGAACATCTGTCCGGCACCCTCGGCATCGCTTGCCGTGATCAGAGGCGTGTTGACATAGTAGAATCCGTTCTCCTGGAAGAAGCGGTGCACGGCATAGGCCATTGTGCTCCTTACTCTCTCGACGGCTCCGATGGTGTTGGTCCTTGCCCTGAGGTGTCCGATCTCACGCAGATACTCCAGCGTGTGGCGCTTCTTCTGCAGGGGATAGTCGTCAGGGCATTCGCCCACAAGGGTGATGCCAGTGGCCTGGAGCTCGACCTTCTGGTCTCCGCCGATCGATGCCACCAGCTTGCCTTCGCAGACAACCGAGCATCCCGTGGAGATTGAATTGAGGAGATTATTGTCGATGTTGGCCTTGTCCGCCACGACCTGAAGACCCTTCAGGCAGCTTCCGTCGTTGACCTCGATGAACGTGACGTTCTTGCTGTCACGTTTTGTCCTTACCCATCCTTCGACCTTTATGGTCTCGGGACCCGGTTCCATTGTCTTGAGTTTGCTGATCAAATCTGACATATGAATAATCTCCTATGACTCCGTATCATATTTCTTTTTGCGGGTCTTAATCAATCTCGAAGTCGTACTGATGACCGCGCTCGCATACGGTTGCATTGAAGCCCTGCATGGCCTCTGCCACCAAGGAAGGATCGTTGTTGTTGTCGGAAAGGTGGATGAGGCACACCGGCTTGCCGGTTCTGTCATAGCCGCAGTCCAGAAGGAATCCGCGGGCCTGGTCGTTGGACAGATGTCCCTTGTCCCCCGCGACCCTTCTCTGGAGCATGAGCGGATACGGACCGGTGCGGAGCATCTGGACATCGTGGTTGGACTCAAGGAACAGGACATCGGCCCTGGATGCCTCCTCCATCATCTGAGCGTTGCAGACACCGGTGTCAGTGATGATCACGAACGTCTTTCCGCCCACGGTGATGCTGTAACCGCAGCTTCCGGCGCTGTCGTGGCTTGTGTAGAAGCAGCTGACGGTGAAGATGCCTATCTGAACAGCCTCACCCTGCTCGATGGTATTCTCGGTCTCCGGAGGCAGGTTGAGGGCAAAGTATTCGGTTCTGGCAAGACCGCGGCATTTCCTGCTGACATATACAGGTATGCGGGTTCTCCTGGCCATGGTGCCGGCGCAGTGTGCGTGGTCCGGATGAAGGTGCGTCAGGAACAGGGCCCTTACGGTCGACAGTTCGTATCCGCCGGCCTGCATGCGGATCTGAAGCTGCTTGAGGGACAGACCTGCGTCGACCATTACGGCCTGACCGTCACAGCTGAAGATGTAGCTGTTGCCGCAGCTGCCTGAACATAGGACCGAATAACGTATCACGCACACCTCCGATGACGATAGCCGGATACAAAAAAAGGCATTCAGAACTGAATGCCTTCACATTTAGCGGCGAAGGGCCACGATCCCCTGACCGATCGGATATGAGCCGATTGCTCTACCAGCTGAGCTACGCCGCCAAGACTATGACTTTATAGACCATTTACGGAAAAAGAACAATACCCCCGCCCTTTTTTTTTCAAAAAGCAATCTCTTTCATCGAGACTATCATGCCCTCGGACATCACGAAAGCCATGCAGCTTTCACCGCAGCGGACGTTTATCCCCACGCTCCCGTCGGCATTGGCATGGGACACCGACATCATGATTCCGGAACACGGCAGATGTGAGGAAAACCAGCTGTCGAACAGCTTCACCAGGGCCGCACGCACGGGCTGAGCGATACGGGACTGGGTCCACTCGAATGAATAATCCTCACCTAGGGCAGAGTACAGTGCCTTGTGGGCATCATCGCAATCTGGTCCGGCGGTCTGACCTATCACGTCATCCACGGGCAGCATGCCCTGCTCCGATGCCAGCGAGGGCAGATACGTCCTGACTGACTGCACATCGGCGGCAGACAGCGACATGGCCGCGGCGAGAATCAGGATGAACATCACAAGCGTCTTCTTTCCCATCAGCTCCATTTTGCTTCAAATCTCCGAAATGCTCAACCGTCAGATGTTTTCACGGGAAGTTTTTTGCATTATCATTTTCCGCATATGAAGCAGCCGGTTGCAAGCGAATATGACAGCTCAAAGCTCTCCTACAAGAACATAATAGACGGGAACATGAACCCGTGGGTCATGAGGTTCATAAAGGACGTAGGGAAAGGCATCAACGATTTCGACATGATCCGGGACAAGGAGAACATTCTGATTGCCGTCTCCGGAGGAAAGGATTCCCTTGCACTGGCCCTGGCGCTGTCGCTCAGACGCAGGTGGCTGCCCATAACGTATTCGCTCCATGCCGTTATGATCAACTGGATCGAACATCCGATAGAGGAATCCTACAGACCCCGCCTGGAGAAGTACTTCCGTGATCTGGAGATAGACTTCAGGATAATCGACGAACCGCAGTTCCCCACCACGATCCCGGAGAACTACAACTGCTACATCTGTGCCCGCAACCGCAGGAGGATCCTGTTCGAAATCGCCAACCGGGAAGGATACCGTCAGATAGCCATGGGACATCATCTGGATGATCTTGTGGAGACCACCATGATGAACCTCTTCTTCAGGGGTGACTTTGCCACGATGAACCCCGTTCAGGAGTTCTTTGACGGAGACCTTTACGTAATCAGGCCGATGATAGAGATCCACGAAAGTACGCTCATAAGGCTAGCCCAGACCTATGACCTGCCGGTGATAAAGCCGGTGTGTCCGTATGACCAGACCAACATCAGGTCGCAGATAAAGCCGATCCTGAAGGAGATCTGCCATATGGACAGATTCGCCAGGGAGCATGTGATGAACGCACACAAGCTCGACTGCCGGATCAGAAGGGACTAATTTCAGATTGCCTCAAATAGAAAATGAATATATCATGATAAGGTGGTATCCCATACTGAAGGAGTTAACATGGTTGCCAGAAAATGTGTCGCGGCACTGATCGTGCTGCTTGTGATTTTGACAGGAACAGCCTTCGCAGCCCCGCTCAAGCCGGCTGCAGGATTCGGAGACTCGAAGATCTATGACCAGAGCTACAAGTCGGTAAAGGCTCCTTCCGAGCTGTCCGAAGGCTACGTGATCGTGACGGAAGAGAAGGTTCTCGTTCTCGAGAATTCAGACGTCAGGATCGAGATCGAGCCTCATTCGATTGCCCAGATCATCAGCCTGAACATAAACCCCGAGTTCTATCTTCTTGACGGAAGGGCCGAGTTCAGCTCCAAGACGGGCTTCACAGTAAGGACGACCGTCACAAGCTACAAGGCCGAGGCAACGACCACCATCTACGTGATTACCGAGGAATCCGAGGAGACAGCCTATGTGGAGTACAAGTCCGCGGTGGCATCGAACCTCATCACGGGAAACGTGACCACGATCATCGCCGGCAAGTACATCGACAATGCCAAGAACGGATTCGCACCTGCCGACAAGACCCTTCAGGAATACTGGGCAAAGACAGTCGCAGAGCCCGAGCCTGCGGTCTACTCCAGCACGATTTCATACAACGGCTTTACGGCCAGGATCGAAGCTACGGTCGGAGAGGCATGCATAACCTATCCTTCGTTCATCACGAACGAGGAAGTTGCCGATGCCTTTGCGGCAGCCGCAGCGGTCTATCCCGAGCTGACCAAGGACCTTACGTTCTCGTTCGGCAATCCCGGTACCGTATACGTCTATTACCCGGAAGCATACGGCGAGGCAGAGTTCAACCTGGCGGTAGGAATCATGCAGAAGGAGCTTCCCGCATACATCGACGGTCTTCTGGCCTATTATGCCGCTCAGGAAAAGGCAGCCCAGGAACAGGCTGAAGCAAGCATGCAGCCGTTGGTGAAGGAATTCATCTACCGCGGATTCGATGCCTCCGTGACCGCTTACATAGGAACCGGATTCGTCTCCTATCCTTCATACGTCACGGACGAGGAGATGAATTCCTGTGCATCAGCCCTGGTACAGCTGCACCCCGCGGATTTCTCCGAAATCAGATACACCATCCTCAGACAGGGTCTTGCGGAAATCACATATCCCGAGACCTACGGAGAGGAAGAGTTCAGGCGCCTGACCGATATCGTGGAACAGGAACTCTACGCCTACATCGACTATGTGTGGGTCACACCGGAGCCCGTGAAGGCGCCTGAGGTTGTGGCAGAAGTCCAGCCCGAGCCGGAAAAGACTCCCATCGAGACCGCTCCGAGACCGGAGGAGCCCGTGGCCGAGCCTGTGGAAGAGAAGAAGTCGGACTTCAAGTTCGGCATTTCCGTCGGAGTCATCTACGGATTCGGACTCGGTGACGACACGTTCTCGGCCCCGCAGTTCCTGAAGCACAGGATCGGAGTATTCAAGAAGAACGTCCTTGCAATCGTCAATCCGTACATCTCCTACAAGAACTTCCAGTTCGGACTGCACCTGACGTTCGGTTTCAAGGACGGCAAGTTCGTCAGCCCGTTCAGGTTCGACAAGGACCACGGAATCACCGGTTACGTGAGCTCTGTCATGCACTACATCTCGGTGCTCAGCTACAGCACAAGCGACGGAACGTTCAGCATCGGAGCCAACAGGAACACAGATCTTGATTTCAGGAGCCCGATCTACGAGCCGTTCAGACTCGGATACGACAAGGATGACAGACTGCAGTTCACTGCATCCGTCCAGGCAGGCGGATTCGCATTCAAGGCGTTTGTCGAGGACCTCGAGTTCAAGAACAAGCTTGATGGACGCAGCGATTATTCCGGACTCAGGGCATCGTACACGTTCGAGAAGTTCGACATCGGAATCAGCGCAGTGGCGGATCTCAAGGGCGGACGCAGGAACATGGCGTTCTATCCTGGCGCGGACATCGTCCTCCCGCTTGAGTTCGGCAGACAGACACTCGAGATTTCAGGTCAGATTGCAGCCCAGATTTCCTCCGGCAAGATCAAGGCAGTGCTCGCCAAGGCTTATGTCGACACGATTACCAAGGACTGGCTGACACTCGGACTGGGAATCGGATTCAACTTCAAGTCCCACATCAACGAAATCATGAACAACGGTCCGTGCGACGTGATCGAGCAGTTCAAGGGCAATTCACTTGACCTGACACTCAGGGCAGGAATCAATGCCGGACCGGTTGAATTCATAACCAAGGTGACCGTTCCGTTCTCATTCGCCGGTGGCAGCAAGCTTGCCTACAACACTGTCAGGACAAGAAGCGGAAACATCGATTCGATTACGGCCGATACCATGGACATCCAGATCCAGCTTACGTTCGGAAAGTTCAAGTTCAACGCCGGAATGATCTACAACGGATTTACAGGAAAGGCAGCAGCCCTCTTCAAGTCCATCATCAAGTGGTCAGGAAAGAAGGCAGCCCTCAAGGCAATGCTCGATCCCGAGTACTCGACATTCTATGCAAATGCGACATTCGGAACCCAGGTAGGATCCGTGGTGATCTCGGCATTCATCAGAGCCGATCTGATGAGGGTCAACGGATCACTGGTGGTGCCTCTCTCAGCCGGTGTCGGATTCACGTACTGACGGACACAGGCAATGGCATCGATCAGGCAGCTTGATCCGATAGTCGCTTCCAGGATAGCGGCAGGGGAAGTGGTCGAAAGACCGGCCTCCGTGCTCAGGGAGCTTCTGGACAACTCGATCGATGCCGGAGCCACAAAGATAAGCGTCTATATCGAAGAAGGTGGAATCAGGAGCCTGACCGTTATCGACAACGGGTCAGGCATGTCCGCCGAAGACCTTGCCATGGCATGCAAAAGCCATGCCACCAGCAAGGTAAGCACCCTTGAAGACCTGTTCAACCTCAGGACTCTGGGATTCAGGGGTGAAGCCCTCAGCAGCATATCCGCCTGCTCCAGACTCACAATCAGTTCAAACGGAAACAGCATAACGGTAGACAACGGACAGCAGCATGACGTGGTCCCCGGCAGTGTAGCCCGGGGGACATCGGTATGCATGGAGGATCTGTTCGAGAACATACCCGCACGCAAGCTGTTTCTGAAAAGACCTCAGAGCGAGGCCACGGAGTGCAGGAAGACGTTCATGGAGAAGGCACTGGGATTCGAGGACATCGAGTTCCTGTTCTTCTCCGACGGCACGCTCCAGCTCCATTACGAACGCTCCGACAGGAAGACCCGTGCCGTGCGCATCATGGAAGCCGACAGGAACTTCATGCCGGCGGGAATCCTGGAGATGAGCTGGCAGGGAGACAACGGCAGCCTGTATGCGGTGTGTTCGGATCCTTCCTGCTACAGACGCGACAGAGGCCAGATAAAGATCCTGGTGAACAACAGGATCATAGACAGCTATCAGTTCGTCCAGGCCATCACCAGTGCATATTCGGCGGCCCTTCCGGGCGGAGCCTTCCCCTACTTCTATCTTTTCATAGAAGACAACCCGTCGCTTGTTGACTTCAACATCCATCCGTCAAAGCGTGAATGCAAGCTGCGAAACCAGAGCCAGATATACGGTGCGGTGACCACCATGATCCGCCAGGCCCTGCTGAACAAGACCTACCGGACCGATGCGCGCCAGAGCATGCCGCAGACCACTCTGTTCGAATCCGCGCAAAAGACGGAACAGGTATCCGAAACTCCTTCACATCCCTATTCCGCTTCCCCGACGGCGGATCATAAGGTGACGGATCATAAACCCAAGGCTCCCGTACAGTCCAAGCCGTTCGACCCCTCATGGTTCGACAATGCAAAGGCGATTCTGGCAAAGAAGGAGCAGAAGCAGCCTGCTGCCGAAGTCAGCACCACCAGGATCATTCCGCAGTACCGGTACATAGGACAGGTATTCAATACGTTCCTTGTGGTGGAGACACAGGACAATCTGATGTTCATAGACCAGCACGCCCTCCACGAGAGACTACTGTACGACGAAATCCGTGCGCAGAAGGACATCCAGCGCCTGATGGTTCCCTACCGGTTCGAAGTTGAACGTTCGGTGGATGACTTCCTGATGCAGAGCAGCGTGCTGTACTCTGACTTCGGAATCGAGCTCACACGCGTGGAACCGCTGCTGTGGGAGATGGCCAGCATGCCTGCCGCATGCAGGAAGAACGAGCAGGAAATAGTATCGTTCATCCAGACCAGGACCGGCGATATAGAGAGCATCCAGAAGGGACTGTTCGCAATCATAGCCTGCCATGCGGCCATCAAGGCCGGGGACCAGCTTGACGATCTGACTGCAAAGGAGCTTGTCAGACGCTGTTTTGAGCTGGAGCGCATGGTGTGCCCTCACGGAAGGGCCTTCACGTTCTCGATCAGCAGAGAGGAACTTTACCGCAAGGTAGGAAGGATTGTCTGACGGATTGCGTCAGGGTATGAACGTCAGGTTGCTGACGGAATCGAACACGGATTCATCAAGATTTCCGGGAATCACGAAGGAATCCTCATAGGAAACATCGAACTTTTCCGTGACGGTGGTACCGTTCTTGTACAGCACATCCACGGACCATGTTCCCTTGGGCAGGACAGAACCGGCGGGCATGCGGATGTCGGAACTTCCTATGTATGTCGTGTTTCCGGATTTGGCGGAACCGGCGTTGAAGCTCCACGTAAGATGTCCTGAAGGATCCTTCACGACCATCTGGACGGTCTCATCCGTTTTCGAGCTTGAGATCATGTAGAGGCTGAGACCCATGGACCCGTCCGGACGCACGTACGGCTGGGCCTGGATGTCCCAGACCGAATTCCTGTCCTTGGAGCAGGATGCCGTGAACAATACGCAGAGGACTGCAATCAAGACAAGGGCTGTGAGGCTTCTTCGCATTTCTTCTCGTTGAGCATCGAGATCACCGGATTGGCATATCCCTGGAACACCAGGTTCCTGACTTCCGGTTTCAGATGCTTGTAGTGCTTGATGAACGAGCGCGTGTTCATGTCGGCATACTCGTTCTCGAAATCATACGTGCGGTTCAGATAATCGTATGAGAAATAGTTGGTATCCCACAGCCTGTAGTTCAGGTGTATCTGCCTGTCTATCTCGCGCACTGCGGCACGGACATCCTCGAACTGTTCTCCGATGGGACTTCCCATCTGGATGTGGACGTTGCCCTTGTTGAGCCTGAGACCCCTGACCAGATCGAGGACATCGGCATACTTCTTCTTTACATATACGTTGTAGACTCCCTCGGCCTTGAGCTTGCGGATCTGCTCCTCGCTCTTGGTGATGTCGCAGGGATCGTACTGATAGCTGATGGAAACAGGTACTATGGATGCACGCCTGAGGAACTCCGGGAACGATATCCCGTCCTCGCGGTATGCCAGGTACAGCATCTTGAGGATGGCCGGACTGGTGTTGTCGATTCCGTCCTTGGACCTGCCGCTCTTCTGGGCAATCCAGATGCTTACGCCCTTCTGCTCCACCGCATACCTGATGTAGCGGCTCAGGCGCAGCGTCTCCTCACGCAGGTCTGACGTGGATGACAGGGACCTTCTGACAGTGATGGCGCCGTTGACCTTGAAGAGGTCGGTGGTGAACTGGTTGACCAGAAGGTTGTCTCCTATGACCATCTCGCACTTCTTGCGGTTGTCGCTGCGGTACAGCGCAAGGTCCAGAAGTGCTGCATCAAGGACGATGTCCCTGTGGTTGCTGATGTAGATGTGCGGAGTATCCAGACCAAGCTCGTCGATACCTGCAAAAGTAAAATTGTCGATGCTTGAGGACTCGATCATGGAGAGGAAGATGTCGCAGGTTATGAACTCCTGGAATTCGGTGTAGTTGCTTACCTGACCCATCATGTGGCGCAGGAGCTTCTTGGCGTGGAAGGACTTCCACTTGTTGACAACCCTGTTGTGCCTGGAAATGATGTCCGTGAAGTTGTCAAGCAGCTGGGGATACTGCTGCAGGCGTTCGATGGCCAGCCTGAAATCCTCGCCTTCATACGGACCTATGTCCTTGAAATCATCTTCCCTCATGAGCCCCTCCGCCCTAAGTATAGCAAATAGCAGCCTACTGGGAAAGAAGAAAGCTCCAAATAGTGGGAAAGCACAACTGTCAGTTTCTTTTTTTACAATTTCATCAGTTTACAATATTAAAATTTGACTTCAGCGAAAACCATGGTACAATTACAAGTGTAAAGCCCAGAGGGCTCCAGACCAGTTCAACCAGGAGGCTATATGCTTATTTTGATTTCCGATGCATTTGATGCATCTCTTGAATCCAAACTCAAGGTTTTCGGAGAAGTCACGTCAGACAAGACAAGGGCTCCGGAAGCAGACGTCATACTTGTCCGTGCCAAGACCATCTGTGACAAGGCCTACATCGACGCAGCAAAGAAGTGCAGGCTCATCATCCGCGGCGGTGTCGGAATCGACAACATCGACAAGGCCTATGCCGAGTCCAAGGGAATCATCGTCAGGAACACGCCCAGAGCCAGTTCCATTGCAGTTGCAGAGCTCACGTTCGCACTCATGCTCAGCGTTCCCAACCACATCGTGGAATATGACCAGGGAATGAAGGGCGGCCAGTGGCTCAAGAACATCAAGAGAACCGAGCTCTACGGAAAGACACTGGGACTTCTCGGAATCGGAAACATCGCCTCCAAGGTGGCAGAGCGCGCCAAGGCTTTCGGAATGAATGTGGTGGCATATGACAAATATGTCTCGAGCTCGGCCGTGGCCACACTGGTTCCCAGCGTAGAAGATGCCGTCAAGGATGCCGACTACATCTCCATCCACATGCCGCTGACCGATGAGACACGCGGAATGTTCAACAAGAAGCTCTTTGCAATCATGAACCGCAAGCCGGTCATCGTGAATGCAGCCCGCGGAGCCATCATCGATGCAGACGACATGGTCAAGGCTCTTGACGAAGGACAGGTCTCATGGTACTGCGCGGATGTCTATCCCAACGACCCGCCGGCAGAGGACTACCCCATCCTCAAGGCCCAGCACGTCACGCTGACCCCGCATGTCGGTGCAAACAGCGTCGAGAACCTCCTCAGGATAGGAGACGAGATCGTAGCAACAATCAAGGAACTGAAGGACAACGGTAAGATCTGATGAAGCTTGACGAGACGAACAAAGCCATAATCAAGGAACTCAGCAACGGAAGGAAGGCCTTCTCCACAATCGCGGAGAAGATCGGGATCACGGAGAACACCGTACGCTCCAGAGTGAACAAGCTCGTGGAAGACGGCGTGCTCCAGATCTCCGGCCTGGTGAATCCCCAGTACATCCCCGAGATGCAGGTGGTGGTCATGGGCGTCAAGCTCAGCACCCTGGATCTGGAGGACAAGGCAAAGGAGATGCTCAGGCTCAAGGGCGTCATCTCCGTGATGGTCGTCACGGGCCGCTACGACCTGATAGTCCAGGTGGTGACGAGCTCGGCAGATGACCAGAGCCTGCTGAACTTCTTCAAGAACGAGCTTTCAAAGGTAAAGGGAATCTCGGATGTGGAGACATTCGTGGTCTACCAGTCCCACAACTACATGATTCCCTACACCCTCTGAGGAGCAGCCTCAGTGGACCGCAACATACAGACTCAGGCGGTGGTGCTTTCCGTACGCAAGTACGGGGACCTTCACAAGGCAGTGACGCTGCTGAGCCCCGACCTGGGCATAGTGGACGCGATAATATTCGGAGGACGCAAGGGCAGGAAGACCGCCCTTGCGCCTCTGTTTTCAGTCAGTACAGTCCAGATCTACCATAACCCCGTCAAGAAGGA
>Ga0310690_10005110_pt1 | contig 18043 bp, 14 predicted proteins | sample AusTroGonzalo_MG_2_FD_207661 | JGI IMG/M metagenome (GOLD analysis project Ga0310690, IMG submission 207661) | Bovine rumen microbial communities from tropical cattle in Woodstock, Queensland, Australia - Gonzalo_04 (v2) (version 2) | ecosystem: Host-associated > Mammals > Digestive system >...
TATCGAACGTGTATAGCGAGGAGAAAGCACAGTCCTTTGCTTACAAAACGCCCGTGACCATCGCCGCCTACACCAAGACGGACGTGCGTTTCTTGGGGTGGTTTGATGAAGATAACGTGCTGGTGACCACCAACGCGGTGTATTCTTTCAATATGCCCAACTACGACTATCGGCTCACTGCCAAGTGGAATTACTTTACCATCACCTACGAATTGGACGATGGCGTCAACAACGTCGCCAACCCCGATTGGTACGACGTAGAGCGCGGCACTATCTACCTGCAAGCACCCACCAAGGCGAACGTCATCTTCTTCGAGTGGCAACAGGACGGACAGGCGGTCTCCACCATCAACCCCGCACTAGGCTACAACGTCGTGCTGACGGCGGTGTGGGGCTGTAGCATTACGTATCATCTAAATGGGGGCACCAACAGCGCGGGCAATCCCTCCACGTATTCGATGGGCGATAGTTTCTCGTTGCAAAATCCGACCCGTGATTATTATACCTTTGACGGTTGGTACACCGAGAATACGTTCTCGCACAAAGTAACGGAACTCAAAAACACTTCTTCCAACGTAAATCTCTATGCCAAGTGGACGCCCACGCAATACACCATCACCTACAACCTCAATGGCGGCACCAACAGCGGCAGTAACCCTGCCAAGTACACGGTGGAGAGCGGCGCCGTCACCTTTTCCAACGCCACCCGCGCGGGCTACACCTTTGGCGGTTGGTATACCAACTCCGCCTGTACGCAATCCACGACGGGCCTTGCCGCAGGTAGCCACGGCGACGTGACGGTATACGCCAAATGGAATACAATCTATACAATCACATACATCCTCAATGGCGGTACCAATTCACCTCAAAACCCCTCCTCTTACACCGTGGAGACGATAGGCGACGGCGTCACGCTCGCCCCCTCCACCAAGGAAACCGCCCGCAATATTACGGATTACGAGAGCCTCGGCAACGGCAACTACAGCGTGACCTACGACGTTACGGCATACACTTTCCTCGGCTGGTACGCCGAAAGCGACTTCGTCAACCAAGTGACCACCATCACCCCGGCGGATGGCAACGTTACGCTCTATGCCAAATGGAGCGAAACAACTTCTACCACTACCACTACCACTATGGAGCAAAGCTATTTGCGCGACGGCAACTATATTTACTTCGGCATATATCCACAGACCGAGGTGACGGACAGCACAATCAAAACTGCACTTAATACTATGGCGGGCACCCTGCCCACGGCGGAGAATGCGCAAGCCTGGACGAGTTATGGGTACTATATCATCGGCTCGGTATCCGACTATATGTGGTACATCGACCTGACGTACAACGGGGAGAAATACCGCGGCGTGTACTTCACCTCATATAGACCGTACTACACCACAGATAGCAGTAACAATAGCGAACAAGACGACAATGGGTACAACACGGGCAACGTGTACTGGTTCAAGTTCGAACCCATCAAGTGGTGCATTCTCAGCGAAGCGTGTGGCGAAGCCCTTATCTTGTGTGAGATGATTATAGACAGCCAAGAATACTATCCCTCGAATAGCAGTTCATCCTTCTCCCACAACGGCAGCACAGGCTATGCCAACAACTACGCACTGTCCAACATCCGTAAATGGCTGAACGATACCTTCTACAACACGGCATTCAACGACATGCAGAAGGAATTGATACTCCTCACCACGGTGGACAACAGCGCGCGCTCTACCAACCCCAATAGCAGCGCCACCGCCTTTAACAGTGGCAACGACGCCTACGCCTGCGCGAATACGCAGGACTACGTATTCCTACTCTCGGAGCAAGAGGTAACGACCGCCGCCTACGGATTTAGTAGCAGTTACAGCGACTACGATACGGCAAGACGCAAGAAAAACACGGACTATGCCATGTGCCAAGGGGCTTGGACCAGTACCTATAGTTATTACTATGGTAACGGCTGTTGGTGGCTTCGTTCGCCCAGCAATGATAGCTTCGCGTATGGCGTCGGCACCGGTGGCCGTGCCGACTACTACGACGATGTCAACGGCACTCGTTACGGCGTCGTTCCCGCTTTGAAAATTAGGCTATCTTGACGGAATTGAATCATAACCAAAACCATCGGGGATTATCCCGAAATATAAAAACAAAAGGAGAAAAATAATGGCCTACGACAACAATAAAGAAAAATTGTTTGCGCTAAAACTGATTAAAGTTGCCCGCACAGGCAAACTCATCACCTATGGTGAATTGTGCGACGCGGTGGGACTGCACGGCTATTGCCAAGCATTGCGCTATTATCTGGCAAGGATTGGACGTAAATGCGAAGAGTGCGACTTGCCACTACTCCCCTCTATCGTCGTCCGCAAAGGGGATGCGCAACCGGGTGACGGCATTTATGTCGAATTTGGCGCAATCAAGGTTAACGAAGAGCAAGCAAAGGTCTTTGCTTGTGAAGACTGGTCTTGCTTGGAAGCGGCATATTAGTCCGTTTTGGTCGATCCGATGCGTTGCTTTAGCTTATGTAATGCAATCGCCTATGACAAATACGTTAACGGCATGTGCGCCTGAAAGTTAGGCAAACAATGGGCGGTATTCATCAAAGCGAATACGCGAATACGGAGAGCCCAAGGTGAGATAATAACTATCTCAATCTATACAAAGTAACAAAGATCCGCAACGATGGATGTTGCGGTTCTTTGATAGTAGGGGCATTACTGTGTTGTTCTCTATTATTTATATCGCCCACAAGGGCAAGTACCAAGCCGTCTTGTCGTAGGGCACGATCTCGTCCGCCATACAGACGATAAGTCCCGGCATGATTTGCTGCTCATAGACGCCCAAGGCATGGAAGTTCTTGGTGGCGTGGGCGGGGTTTTTGCTCTTTTTGATTTCGATGGGATACAGTTTGTCGCCGATGGGGAGCAGCAGGTCTACCTCTTTTTTGTCGGTATCGCGGTAGTAGTACAGGTCGACTAAGGCGCCGCCGTTGTAGCGGTTTTTGATGATTTCGGTCACGACGTACGTCTCCAAAAACGCACCGTCCATCGCGCCGTTTTCGATAGTCTCCGCCGTGGGCCATCGACAAAGGAAAGCGCAGAGCCCCGTGTCCATGAAGTACATTTTGGGCGCTTTGACCAGCCTTTTGGAAACGGAAGGCGCAAAGGGGCGTACCAAAGTGATGACGCCTGAGCGCTCCAATATCGCCACCCAATTCTTGACGGTGGGCGCCGACACGCCGATGGATTTCGCTACTTCGTCATAGTGCAGTTCCTGCGCGGTACGCGCCGCCATATAGACGAGGAAGTCGTAGAATTGATTGAATTTCCCCACTTGCGCTAGGTCTCGTATGTCCCGCTCCAGATAGGTATTGATATAGTCGGCGTAGTACCTATCACGCGCAATGTCCGAGGTCACCACTTTGGGCATACTCCCGCGGAAAATGGCTTGGTATATCTCGTGCACGTTCTTTTTTTTGCATCCTTTGATTTGCTCTTTCAGTTGGGTGATTTCGGGCGAAAAAGCAGCGTAATCCCTGCCGTCTATCTCTGCCGCCGATAGCCCCGCCATATCGAAGACCGCCACGCGTCCCGCGAGACTCTCGGAAACGTCGCGCATCATCAAGAATTTTTGCGAGCCCGTCAGCCAAAACATCCCGCCGGTCTCTTCGCCTTTTAGGGCTTTTTCATCTACGATTCGTTTGATTTCCAATAGAATAGAGGGCGCGCGCTGAAACTCATCTATGAGTAGTTTGGTCCCGTATGTCTCGAAAAACAAGCCGACGTCGGTCTCGGCAAGCCTGCGTGCGTTGATATCATCCAAAGACACGTATCGCCTGTCCGCCTCTTTGATGTGATATAGCATGGTGGATTTGCCTACTTGCCTTTGTCCGCAGACCATCACAACGGGGTAGTTCGCGGACGCTTCGAGTATGCGCGTCTCCAAGTGCCTTTTAATGTACGCTCCCATATGTCCTCCTTTCGATAAATCTAAAGTGCTATTTTATTTTAATCGAATAATCGCCTTTTGTCAAGTGCTTAATTGAAGATTGGAGAAAAGTAAATAAGGGTTGAAAAACGACCCGCCGCATGACACTCGTCTCGGTGGGTCGTTGTGTTGATAGATGGGATTATCACACCCCGTCGCGGTATCTCGCATTCGCCTTGGGCGAATATAGCTTATATCGGCATCTTATCGCGGAAGATAAAGATGACCACCAATGCCGCCACCTGCCACAATATACCCAGCAGGTTGACCACCGTGAAATACCAGTGCTCGGCCTTGGTCTTATGCCGCACGATCTGCATGGTGAGGAATCCGCCTATAGCCCCGCCGAAAAAGGACAGTAGCAGTAGCACCTTTTCGGGCGTGCGCCTTGCACCACTCTTGGCCTTTTTCTTGTCCGCGGCGTACGCAATGCCCGTGATAATGCTCATTAGGGCTATATAACCCAACGCAACGTAGAAAATAATCATCGTGTCGTCCTCGCTTAGAAGCAGATTTTGTTGAATGCCGCGCGATACACGTCGCACATCTCGTAGAGCCTATCTATGCGCACGTACTCGTCCACCTGGTGGCACATCTCTTCATCTCCCGGGAATACGGGGCCGTAGGCCACCGCGCAGGGCAGAGCCCGCGCATAGGTCGCGCCGCCCACGCATTGGGGCGGGGTCGTGTCCCCCGTCACCTCGCGGTACGCCGCCAACAGTTTGACGATGAAGGGATTATCCGCGGCGATGTAGAGCGCGGGGTGCTCTTTATCCAGGCGCACTTCGGCTTGGGGCAGGGCCGCCTTGATTTTAGCGGCCAATTCGTCGTTATTCGTCGAGATGGGCTCGCGGATATCCAGACCGATATACAGTTTGCCGCCTTTGGCGTGCGCATAGCCCACGTTCATAGTCAGTTGGCCGCTCACTTCGTCTTCCAGGTCGATACCCATACCCGCGCCCGTGTATTCCTTGAGCGCTTGGTACAGCCCGTCGAGCGCTTGGTCGGCTTTGGCCAGCACAGCCAGCACTTTGATTAGGGCATTATCGCCGAGCATAGGCGTGGAGCCGTGCGCACTCTTACCCGTGGCGGACAGGGTGTATTCGTTCCCGTTTTGCGTTATACGTACCCCCGTTTCTTTGGCCAAAGCGCGCATCTCGTCCGTGCACGTTTTGCTTACTGCCTCGGCTTTGTCGGGCACCATATTGACTCTGTCGCCCGATTCCAGGTCGATGAGCACCGTGGGGCAGTCGACCGTCAGCTCGAAGTGGCCCAACCCCTTCTCGCAGTTGATGAGAGGGAAGTCACCGTCCGGGCTTATGGCCCATTTGGGCACTTCTTCGGTCGCGAGATAGCGGTCCATACATTGCCAGCCCGTCTCTTCGTTGCAGCCCACGATGAAGCGGATGCGCATTTTGGGCACTTTGCCCTCGTCCAGCAGCGTTTTCAGCGCGTACATAGAGGCCACCAGGGGGCCTTTGTCGTCCTGCGTGCCCCTGCCGTACATCTTGCCGTCCGCGATGGTGGCCGAGAGAGGGCCGTATTTCCACCCCTCGCCCAGAGGCACGGTGTCCAGGTGCGCCAGTACGCCGAACAGGTCGCCTTCGCCCACTTCGGCCCATCCGCAATATCCGTCCAGGTCGCGGGTGCGGAATCCCCACTTCTCGAATAGCGCCAGCGTGTAGTCCAGCGCTTGCCTCACGCCCTCGCCGCAGGGAGCGCCCGCCTTGGGCTCGCCCTCGACCGAATTTATCTTGACCAGGTCGGCCAAAGTGTCTATCACTTGTTGTTTGTAGTCGTCGCGCATATTATACCTCGCATATTGGTTTGGCCGCTCGGGTCCTTGGGGGATACTTGGCGGTCACACCCATTATACAATATTTTTCTGCCGTAATAAACATTTACGAGGTAAATTATTTACTTTTTGCGCCTACGTGATATATAATATGGGCGAAACTTATCAAAGGAGCAGATTATGGCAAACAACAAGGATACTCAATTCGTCAAAGAGATTGCCGATATGCAAGAGGATTTTCCCCAATGGTACACCGACGTCGTCATCAAGACGGGTATGGTGGACTACGGCCCCGTCAAGGGCACCATGGTCATCCGTCCCTACGGCTACGCCATTTGGGAGATCATTCAAGAGGAACTCAACAAGCGTTTCCGCGCCACTGGGCACCAAAACGCTTATTTCCCTATGTTCATTCCTTACAGCTTCCTCACCCGTGAGGCCGAGCACGTCGAGGGCTTCGCGCCCGAGGTCGCCCTGGTCACCCACGTCGGCAATGAGGAATTGCCCGAGAAGTTGGTGGTTCGCCCCACCAGTGAGACCATCATCGGCACGATGTACAGCAAGTGGATTCAATCCTGGCGCAATCTGCCCGTGATGATCAACCAGTGGGCCAACGTCGTCCGTTGGGAAAAGACCACCCGTCCCTTCTTGCGCACCAGCGAGTTCTTGTGGCAGGAGGGCCACACCGTCCACCGCACCCCCGAGGAGGCGCAGGAGGAGACCCTCAAGATGCTCGAGGTCTATCGTGAGTTCGCCGAGACCGTGTTGGCCATCCCCATGTTCACGGGACGCAAGACCGACAAGGAGAAGTTCGCGGGCGCAGAGGCCACCTATACCATCGAGGCCATGATGCTGGACGGCAAGAGCCTGCAGAGCGGCACCTCGCACAACTTGGGGCAGAACTTCGCCAAGGCTTTCGACATCACCTTCCTCGACAAGGACAACACCTTGCACTATCCCTACCAGACCAGTTGGGGCGTGTCCACCAGGTTGATTGGCGCTTTGGTCATGGCGCACGGCGACCAGCGCGGTCTTGCTTTGCCCCCCATGGTGGCGCCTTACCAAGTGGTCATCGTGCCCATCGCCGCGCACAAAGGCGGCGTTTTGGAGAAGGTCGCCGAGGTGGCGGCTTTGCTTAGGGAGGCCGGCGTGCGCGTCTACGTGGACGATAGAGACCAGACCCCCGGTTGGAAGTTCAACGAGTGGGAGATGAAGGGCGTGCCCTGCCGTATGGAGTTGGGCCCCCGCGACATCGAGAACGACACCTGCGTGTTGGTGCGCCGCGACACGCACGAGAAGACCCCCGTGTCTTTGGAGGACATCGCCGCCACGGTCAAGGGCTATCTCGCCGACATCCAGCGCAATATGTACCTTAAGGCCAAGGCCTTCCGCGATAGCCACGTCATCGACGTCAAAGATATGGACGAGTTGGCGGCGGCGGTCGACAGTGGCAATTTCGTCCGCACCATGTGGTGCGGCTCTCGTGCCTGTGAGGACGCGGTCAAGGAGCGCACTTCGGCGAGCTCGCGCTGTATGCCCTTCGACCAAACGCCCGTGGGCGATAAGTGCGTCTGTTGCGGCAAGAAACTGGCCAAGGGCGAGGGCTACACCATCTACTTCGCTAAGGCTTATTGATGTAGAGCATTATCTAAGGAGAGAACTATGAACCAAGAAGTTTACCATCTCTGTATCAAAGGTTTCGACACGGACCTTCCCGTGTTGCCCCTTCCTTCGGGCGTCAAAATCGCCTTTTTCAACCTGCACGGCAACACCCTTCTCACCGAGCACTGCGGCAAAGAAATCGCCAAATTGGTCAAAGGGTGCGACGTGGTGCTGACCGCCGAGAGCAAGGGCTTGCAACTTTCGCACGTGGTCGCGAGGGAATTGGGCCAACCCTTCTACGCCGTCTGCCGCAAGAGTAAGAAACTCTATATGCAGGACGGCATCAAGGCCGAGGTGCAGTCTATCACCACGGGCGACGCGCAGACGCTGTATCTCAGCAAGCACGACGCCGACCTTTTGAAGGGCAAGAAGGTCGCCATCGTGGACGACGTGGTCTCCACTGGCGGTAGCCTCGCGGGTCTCGAGCACATCGTCGAGATGGCCGGCGGCACCGTCTTCAAGAGGGCGTTTGTGTTGGCCGAGGGCGACGCGGCGGAGCGTAGCGATATTGTATACCTCGACCACATCCCTCTTTTATAGGGCGTGCAAATGAGCGATTGAGGGCAACATCCGCTCTCTCGTTCGAACCGTGTACGTCCAGTACACTGGGTTCTCTCTCTTTCGTTTGTATGTACCCTCACTCATCTCATTATCACGCCCTATTATGGGCGTGGTTTTTTATTTATATTTTTCGCAACCCGTCGAAGACGGATTTCACGCACTCTTCTCCGCGGGGCCCTTCGGCTACGTATCAATTAAAACTTTGCTCAGGGTGGCGCTCTGCGCCAATTTCTCCCGTGCCAATGGCGCGGATTTCACCGACATAAAAAAAGGCCGTGCATTGTTTGCACAGCCGTTTTTTTGTATGTCGTCATTCTACGATTGGGTCGACGAAGGTGAACGTGCGGCAGTCCACCAACCCGCGGTTGGTCAGGCGCAGCTCGGGCAGGCACGCCAGGGGCACGATGGACATGGTCATGAAGGGGGAGGGCAGGGCGCATCCCATCTCTTCCCAGGCCTTTTCGAGGGCGTGTACGTCGTGGTCCATCTCGGCGAGGGGCTTGTCGCTCATGAGGCCCGCTATGGGCAGGGCCACCTCGGCCAGCACTTTGCCGTCCACCACGGCGACCAGTCCGCCTTGCAGTTCGATGAGGCGGTTGGCGGCGAGGGCCATATCCTTGTCGTTGGTGCCCACCACCAGTAGGTTATGCGCGTCGTGCGCGACCGTTTGGGCCAACGCGCCCCGTTTGATACCGAAGCCTTTGAGGAAGCCGAAGCCCTTGGTGCCCGTCTCGTGATGGCGCTCGAACACGAAGGCTTTGAGGATATCCTGCGCGGGGTCGGCCTCTATTTTGCCGTCCACGGTGGCGAGGGTGGCGAAGCGCTCGATGGTCGAGGTGCGCGCGGGAATTACCTCAATCACGCGCACTTTGGCCGTCTCGCCCTTGTACTCGATGGCGAAGTCGGCGGGGGCGACGGGCTCGAGGTGTACCGAATGGGTGATGTCGTCGGGGTAGGTGTAGGTGCCTACCTCTTTGGTCAAGCGCCCGTCTTGGGCGACCAAATCGCCGTCAATCCACACCTTACTCACCTTACAGGTGTCGAGGTCATCCAGTAGCACCATATCCGCGCACTTAGAGGGCGCGATGGAGCCCATCTCGTGGTCGAGCTGGAAGCATTGCGCCACGTTGATGGTGGCCATTTGGATGGCCGAGATGGGGTCGATGCCCTCCTCGATGGCCCTCTTCACGATGTGGTCCATATGGCCTTGGCCCAAGAGGGTATGCGGATGGGTGTCGTCCGAGATGAGGCAGGCGTAGCGCGAGTCCACCCGATGGTTGGTCACGGCTTTGCCGACCTCTTTGAGGTCGTGCCAGGCCGAGCCTTCGCGGAGCATGGCGTACATTCCCAATCTCATCTTGGCGAGGGCGTCCTCCTCCCTCGTGGACTCGTGGCAGCAGCGCACGCCAGCGGCGACGTAGGCATTGAGCAAGGGGCCCGTGTCGGGGATGGAGAAGTGTCCGGTCACGATTTTGTCCGCTTTGAGGGTCTCGCCCACGATGGCGTGGGTACGCGCATCGCTATTGATTACCCCCGGGAAGTTCATCATCTCGCCCAACCCCGAGCACTCGTCCCACTCCATGCTTTCGGCCACGTCTTCGGGGCCAATGGAGGCACCCGTATCCTCGAAGCCGGGCACTGCGGGCACACAAGACGGCGTGGATAGGATGGCCTTGAGGGGCGTCCTCTTGGCGTCAGAGAGCATACAACGTACCCCCTCGAATCCTGCCACGTTGCAGATTTCGTGCGGGTCCATAAAGACCGCCGACGTCCCGTGCGGCACCACGGCCTTGGCGTATTCGCCCGCCGTCAACATGGAGGATTCGATATGGATATGTCCGTCCATGAAGGCAGGGGAGAGGTACTTGCCCTCGGCGTCCACCACTTGGGTCTTAGCGCCTATGCAGTGCGTGCAGTCGCCCACCATCGCGATGCGGCCCTCTGCCACGGCTACGTCGATATGCGGTATCAACTCTTTGGTGCATACGTTGATTAGGGTCGCGTCCTTGATGACGAGGTCGGCGGGGCGTCTGCCCATCGCCACGTCCGCTAAGGTTCTCGATACTTCCCACAGATGTTTTTTGCAAAAACAGTTAATCATAGTCGTTCCTTTCGCTACTTAGATTTCGGCATACTTTATCTTTGTTTTTCTCTTTTCAGTCGGCTATTTGTCCAATTTTGTCCGTCTCAGTCTTAGCGCGTTACCCACCACCGTGATGTTACTGAAGGCCATACACAACCCTGCCACCAAAGGGGGCAGTATGCCCGCAAAGGCCAACGGAATGGCGATAAGGTTGTAGCTAAACGCCCATATAAAGTTTTCGATGATGTTGCGGTAGACCTTTTGGCTGAGCCGCAGTCCCTGATACACCTGCATGAGGTTCGCGCCCACTACCGTGATGTCCGATAGGGTCTTGGCCACGTCCGCGCCCTCGCCCATTGCGATGGCGAAGTCCGCTTGCGACAAGGCCGGGCTATCGTTGATGCCGTCCCCCGCGAAGGCCACCTTTTTGCCATGACGCTGTAGGTCTTCTATCACCCGACATTTGTCCTCGGGGCGTATCTCGCTGTAGACCTTGTCGGTCTCGAGCCCCACCGCCTCTGCCACCTTGTCGGCCACTTCGCGGCTGTCGCCCGTCAGCATATAGACGTCCACCCCTGCGGCTTTAATCTTTTCGATGGTCTCTTTGGCGTCTTCTTTGACGGCGTCCGCCACTCGGTAGCGCGCCACCACCTCGTCTCCTCGGTGCAGTTGGACGGTGTCCCCGTCCTTATCAATCAGCCATTCTCCGCACACTACGCCTTTGCCCGCCACCTCTTGTGGACTCATTTCCCCCAGTACGTTAGCCCCTTTTTCGCGCAAATAGGCGCAAAGCGCCTTGGCGATGGGGTGCTGCGAGACGTGCTCCAAGGTGTAGGCCACGTCGTCCCATTCGGGCGTGGAATCGGCCTCGATTACCTCGAATCGGCCCAAGGAAATGGTGCCCGTTTTGTCGAAGCACACGCAATCTACGTGGTGCAGTTTCTCGAATATCTCGCTGTTTTGGTACAATATACCCATTTTGCCCGCGCGGGTGGTGCCCACCACGATGGACAGTGGCGCCGCCAACCCCAACGAGCAGGGGCAACTGATGACCAGCACGGCCACCGCTCGATTGATGGCCTTGGTGAGGGTGAGCCCTATCGCCCAATAGCTTACGGCGAAGCACACGAGTGATAGCACCAGCACCGCGGGCACGAATACGGTGGCTACCCTATCGGCGATGTGTTGGATATGCGGTTTTTCACTTTGGATTTGGTCGACCTTGGCGATAATCCCCGCGAGATAGGTCTCTTTGTCGGTGGCGGTCACACGGATGGTCACACTGCCGTGCGTCACCACCGTCCCCGCGTATACGTTGTCTCCCTCGCGCTTGGTCACGGGCATGGATTCGCCCGTCAACAGCGCTTCGTCTACGTCGGCTATACCCGATACGACCACGCCGTCCAGGGGCACCTTCGCCCCCTGCGGCACCACGACCAGTTCGCCCGCCGTCACTTCCTCGACGGCCACCTCTTCGGTCTGCCCGTTCGCGAGCACCAGGGCGGTCTCGGCTTTGAGTGCCATCAATTCGCGCAAAGCCGCGGCGCTCTTCACTTTGCTTCGCCCCTCGATATACTTGCCCACCGAGATGATGGTCAGTAGCATCGCCGCCGTGTCGAAATAGAGCATATGCTCGTGATAGGCGTACAGTAGCACGGTCGAGTAGACGTAGGCGGTGGTCGTACCCAACGCCACCAGCACGTCCATGCCCAGTATGCCCTGCCGTATGTCGCGGGCGGCGCCCAAGTAGTACCGCCACCCCAGTAGGCCCATCACCACCGTGCACAGACCGAACTGCACATAGTTGACCCAATGCGGATAGTCCACCTTCGCCATCATCAGCACCATGCACGCCAAAAGGGGCAGGGTGAGCACCGCCCCGACGAGTAGGCGAACCGATTCGCCGTTCACCTTGCTCTCTTTGTGCAGAGCGAACCCCAATTTCTTGAGTTCCTTGGCGATTTTGGCGCGGTTCCACTCTCTTTCGTCATAGGTAAAAACGCCCGCGTTCTCCGCGAGTAGCACTCGGACGTCTATCCCGTCCAACTTGCCGAACGCACGCTCCACCGACTTGGAACAGTTGGTGCAGTGCATTCCGTCAATACCCAGTTTTTCCTCTATCATTCTACCGTAAATCCCGCGTCTACGATGGCGGCTTTCATCTCTTCCACCGTCACCTTTTTGCCGTCGTAGTTGACAGCTACTTGCTTTTTCTCTCTGTCGGCTTTCGCTTTTACGCCCAATGCCGCCAATGCTTTCTCCACCGATTGCTCGCAATGCGCGCACATCATATCGGTTACCGTTATCGTCGCACTGTCTTTTTTCATAATTCACCTCATACTATGGTATTTCCATTATATCCTAAGGCATTCTTCCAAATCAAGCGTTTTATCCTCACCCGTTCCCTATATGTTGAATTATCATTCACATTTCCCTGCCCGCGCGTCTGTTTTCCCCATTTGCGCTTTCCGCATTGACAGGGGTAGGGCGCATAGGGTATACTGGAATGGTACGGTATGCCATAGGCATATCGCAATCACTGTGAGGTATCGCTATGGCTATTGTCAACATTCCCGATTTGCTGTTACCCAAGCGTGACTATGACTACCGGAAGTGGTCGGTCATCGCTTGCGACCAATTCACGTCCCAACGTGACTATTGGCAGAGATTGGACGCGCGTTGCGGCGACGTCTCGGCACTTAGACTGATTTTCCCCGAGTATTATTTATCCGCGTCCTCCGAGGAGCAGATTGCCGCGCGCATCGAGGCCATTCACACGCAAATGGACGCCTATTCGGCCGCCGATATCTTCGACAGCGTTAGGGATTTCGTCTTGGTCGAGCGCAGTCTCCCCACGGGCGGCGTGCGCATTGGGTTGATGGTCGCCATCGACCTCGAGGAGTACGACTATCGCCCCGAGGCGAAGGCTCACATCCGCGCCACCGAGGCCACGGTGGAGTCGCGCTTGCCCATTAGGGTGCGCATCCGCGACGGCGCCTCGCTCGAGCTTTCGCACGCGTTGCTCTTGGTGGATGACAAAGAGGAGGGCATCATCGAGCGCCTGAATGCAAGGCGCGCAACGTTGCCTCTTCTCTACGACTTCGAGCTCAATATGGGCGGGGGCCACCTGAGGGGCTATCGCGTCACCTGCTCCGAGGAGGTATTGGCCGAGTTGACCGCGCTTACCGCCAATCGTGACTTCCAATACGCCGTCGGCGACGGCAACCATTCCATCGCCTCCGCCAAGAAGTATTGGGACAAGATAAAGGGTAGTTTAAGCGTAGAAGCGCGGGCCACCCACCCCGCGCGCTATGCCACCGCTGAGCTCATCAACCTGCATTCGGACGGCCTCACCTTCCACCCCATTCACCGCGTGGTGACGGGCGTGGATTTCGCCGATTTCTTCGCCTCTCTCGAGGGCGCATTCTCGGGTGACGGCACCCTCACGGTCATCTATAACGGGGGTACGTATACCCTTAATTGCTACCGAAACGCCACCAAGGTCATCGAGCAAATGGCGGTGTTCCTCTCTGCCTATTGCGCCACGCACCCCGAGGCTGGCGTGGACTATATCCACGGCGAAACGCACCTTCAATCGGTCTGTCGCGAGTATGCGGGCGTGGGTATCGTGATGCCTTCTATGCAGAAAAAAGACCTCTTCCCCTACGTGGAGGCGCACGGCGTCCTGCCCAAAAAGGCGTTTAGTTTGGGCGAGGCCGAGGAGAAGCGCTATTATATGGAATGCAAACGCATCAAATAGGAGCGAGTATGGAAATTAACGCCAAAGACATCAATCCCACCTATCTTAAGACCCTCGATAGAGAGGCGCTCAAGGATTTGTGCGCCATGCTGCGGCTTGACCTCATCGAGCGCGTCACCGCGACGGGCGGCCATATCGGCTCCAACTTGGGTCTTGTCGAGGCGACCGTGGCTCTGCACTACGTCTTCGATTCTCCCATCGACAAGTTCGTCTTTGACGTGTCGCACCAAAGTTACGTGCACAAGATGCTCACCGGTCGCTACGACGCCTTTATGGCGGGCACCACGTCGGGCTATACCAACCCCTCTGAGAGCGCGCACGACGCCTTTATGGTCGGGCACACCTCCACCGCGGTCAGTTTGGCCGTGGGTCTTGCCAAGGGCCGCGAATTGATGGGCGGCACCGAGCGCATCGTCGCCGTCTTGGGCGACGGCAGTCTGTCGGGCGGCGAGGCTTACGAGGGGCTGGACAATGCCGCGCTGGTCAAAGGCAATTTGATTATCCTCTTTAACGACAACGAGATGTCCATTGCCGAGAATCGCGGTGGCATCTATGCGGGGTTGGCCCGTCTTCGCGAGACCAAAGGGCAAGGAGAGCTCAATCTCTTCCGCGCGTTGGGGTTGGACTACGTCTACGTGGAGGATGGCAACGACTTGGACGCGCTCGTCGACGCTTTTAACACTGTCAAGGACTACGACCACCCCGTCGTGGTGCATATCCACACCCAAAAGGGCAAGGGTCTTGCGTGGGCCGAGCAGTACAAGGAGCGCGGCCATTGGATTTCGCCCGCCTCCTGGACGGCCCCCAAAGAGCCCTCGCTCCCTGTGCAAATCGCCGATTATTTGGAGAAGAAGATGGCCGCAAGACAGGATATCGTGGTGGTGAACGCCGCTACCCCGGGGGCTGCCGGCCTTCTGCCCGAGTGGCGCCAAAGGGTAGGCGATAGATTCGTGGACGTGGGCATCTGTGAGGAGCACGCCGCGGCCTATGCCTCGGGCATTGCCAAGCGGGGCGCCAAGCCCGTATGGCTCGTCCTCAGCTCGTTCGTTCAGCGCACCTATGACCAACTCATGCAGGATGTTGCCCTTAACGGTAATCCTGCCGTCGTGTTGGTCTATAACGGCGGCTTCGGCAAGAGCGACCCCACGCACGCGGGCCTCTACGATATGTCCATGATGTCCAATATCCCCGGGCTGCTGTGCTTGGCCCCCACCACCAAGGAGCAACTCTTTGCCGCCTTGGATTGGGCCCTCGAGGAGCGAGAGACGCCCGTGGTTATTCGCGTACCCAACGCGTTGCCCGATTTCCCCGCGCCCAAGACCTTCAACGGTTGGCAAATTTGGCACAAGGGCAAGGACGTCGCCATTCTCGCCTTGGGCGATATGGCGCAAACTGCCCCTAACGTATGCGACTTTTTGCGTCAAAACGGCCTCAATCCCACCTTGGTCGCCTGTGATTGCTATTCGGAGGTCGACGCCTCGGCGTTGGACGCACTGATTCCCGAACATCGCCTCTTCGTCACATTGGAGAGCGGCATTTTGTCGGGCGGCTTCGGTCAAAAGGTGGCGGCCTATCTCGCCGACAAAGACGCAAAGGTGCTCCTAAGGGGTGCGGATAAAGCTTTCGTGGACCGCAAGACGACTTTAGAGCAACTGGCGGCTTGCCGCATGACTCCCGAGGCAATCCTCGAAGACATTCGCAAGCATATTTAATCAAATTCACAACGTTCGCCTTGGCGAACACATCGAGCGCGAAGCACACATATCTCCTCGTGCCTCGTAGACGATGTTGCGCTCCCACCGCGGGTGATGTCAAACTTCGCTCATACTACGCTTGCGCGTTCAAAAACAAAAGCGACTTGTTAGATGACGACTCATCTTCCAATCCGCTTTCGTTTTATTGTCCTATGGACAATCCGTATTCGCTCGTTTGCATTTAAAACATATCGAGCGCGGAGCGCCTATCGAGTATGGCAACGCCATACACATCGAGCGCATCGCGCACATCGAATACCCCAGAGGGGTTTACATCGAGAGGGTGTTAAGAAACGAATTTCTTAACACCCCTTTTTGGTTGCTTGTACGATAGATTCGCCGATACTTTGCGCTAAGTGTGCGCTCTCGCACTCCACCATGACGCGCACGACGGGCTCGGTGCCCGAGGGTCGCACCACCACTCTGCCCGTCCCCGCGAGATAGTCCTGCCACTTATCCCTCGCCACCAACGCCTGCTTGGCGGCGTGCGGGGTAAGGGCGATTTGCGTGTGGTATTGGGGTAGAGGCGTATACCCCTCGAGCAGTTCGTCCGGGTCGTATTCTGCGGCCGCTTCGGCAAGCAGTAGCCCCGTATATATGCCGTCTGCCACGTGGTCGGCTGTGAGGATATGTCCCGACGGTTCGCCGCCCAACGCCAATCCTCGCTCGCGCATGACTTTGGCTACGGATACATCCCCTACGTCCCCCCGTATCAGGCGCAAACCGAGCGCCGATAATGCTTTCGCAAGCCCCCCGTTCGACATCACGGTGCCCGCCACCGCGCCCCCTGTCGGCAGGCCCTTTAGGACATGGTATTTGGCCAACAGATACAGGATGCCGTCCCCGTCCGCTATACGCTTTGCTTTGGTCACCAGTACGCACCTGTCCCCGTCCCCGTCGAGGGCGAACCCCATATCCGCGTCCATCTCCTCGGCGAGAGAAAGGGGGTGCAAAGCCCCGCAGTCTCGGTTGATGAGTTTCCCTTCCCCGTGGTGCAGATACTCTGCCTCCTCGACGTGCTTGGACAGTACGCGCTTGACGATGGGGTAGGCGGCGCCGTTTGCGCAGTCTACGGCCACCTTGAGGGGCAAGGTGCCGAAACGGCGGAACTTTTCTATATACGCCTTGGCGAGGTTGTCCGATGGAGTGGCGGTTTGTTCTTCCCCGTGGTAATCCAACCCTTCCATCGCCGCCTCGAGGGCGCCCAACTCCTCCTCGCTCGGTTTCTGCCCGTCTTGGTTGATATATTTCAATCCGTTATACTTGGGCGGGTTGTGCGAGGCCGTCACCATGACGCCCCCGTCCGCCGTGAAGTATCGCACCGCGTATTGCAAGGCCGCTGTGGGCATGACGCCCCCGTACAGTACGTTCACCCCCGCCGCGTCCAACCCCGCCAGTAGGGCTTTGACGATGCGCCCCGAGGTGGGGCGGTTATCCTCCGCCACCACGATGGTGTCTTTGCCTTTTTGCGCCGCGCCCATTCGATAGGCCGCCTCGCTGAGTGCCTCCGTATCCTGAGACCGTATGCCGTCCGTTCCGAATTTCATATAGTTCTCCTTGTCGTTTTTTGTTCTAACGTATGCCTTTGCCCCTCGCACATATACCTGCGCGTAAAAGATAAGTACAAGAATGAGCAAAAAAATAATTGACAAGAGGGGATGAGTTGGGTATAATAGGGAAGACTATTCGCGATGGATAGTTATTTTTATGACGAAATTTACAAAGTGAGGATAGATGTATGGCAATGTTCAGAACGTATCAACCCAAGAAAAGACACCGCAGCAAGGTGCACGGTTTCCGTGCCCGTATGGCCACCACCGGCGGCCGCAACGTATTGGCCCGCCGTCGTGCGAAAGGTAGAAAGAAACTGTCCGCCTAATGATGCAAAAGGTCTACAGACTGCGCCGTAGGAGCAGTTTCGACTACGTCTATAGACGAGGCAAAAGTTATTCGGACAACCATCTGGTGCTCGTGTGTTTGGACGGCAAACTCCCCCTCCCCAAGGTCGGCTTCGTGGTCGGCAAAAAGGTGGGCAAAGCCGTCGTCCGCAACAAGGTCAAGCGCCGTCTGCGCGAGATTTTCCGCGCGTTGTTGCCCGACGTCAAAGGACACACCTCGTACATAGTCGTGGCGCGCAGTCTGGCGGCTGACGTCAGTTTCGACCGATTGCGACAGTCGCTTATCGCGCTTCTTGTTAGAGCGGACAAATTGCAACGCCCATGAAATGGCTAGCGCGCGCTCTGTTGCGTTTTTACAAAAAATACTTGTCGCCGGCAATCGCGGCGCACTGTATCTATGTACCCACTTGTTCCTCTTATACCTATCAGGCCATAGAGAAATACGGCTTTTGCATAGGATGCTTTTTAGGTGGCTTACGCATATTGCGGTGTAACCCGTGGGCGAAAGGCGGTTTTGACCCCGTGCGCGAAAATTATAGAGGAAAG
>Ga0310690_10005111_pt1 | contig 18036 bp, 15 predicted proteins | sample AusTroGonzalo_MG_2_FD_207661 | JGI IMG/M metagenome (GOLD analysis project Ga0310690, IMG submission 207661) | Bovine rumen microbial communities from tropical cattle in Woodstock, Queensland, Australia - Gonzalo_04 (v2) (version 2) | ecosystem: Host-associated > Mammals > Digestive system >...
GTCACTGGTTCGAGTCCAGTAACGCCCACCATCTATAGTTCCTCCCTCTCTTTCATGACTCTCTGCTGCTGGCCCGGATCGAGCCTATCCAGGAACAGTATCCCGTCCAAGTGATCCGTTTCGTGCTGCAATACCACGCTCAGTACTCCGCCGTCCGACTCGATCTCGACCGGTTCGCCGGCTTCGTTGAAACCTTTGGCAAGGACGTGCGCGCTTCTTACTACTTCGCCCCACAAGCCCGGGCAGGAGAGGCAGCCTTCGTCCCCTCTTATCTCCCCTCTCATCTCTGATAATTCAGGGTTTATAAGGACCTGAGGTTTTCTTCTCTTCGTGGTCCTCGGGTCGAAGACGATGATCCTAAGGTCGCTTCCGACCTGCGGAGCCGCCAATCCCACGCCTTTCTTGTAGTACATCGTCTCGATCATGTCGGCGATGAGCTTTTTGATGGCCGGCGTTATTTTCGTAACGGGCTTGCAGATCACTCTCAGCCTTTCGTCACCTTCGGTCAGGACTTTCAGTTTCATTTTTCCTTCCTTACGGTAGAAGTGAAACCATGAGCCGGAAGCTGTTCGTATTTTGAAAACACTTCCATCGTTTTGGACATGTTGGCAAAGCCTGTCTCGTCCGCTTTCATAACGCTCATGCGCTTCAGGAACGTGGCGGTGGAAAGCCCGCTCATGAAGGCGGCCGCGGCGCCTGTCGGCAGCACATGGCTGGGGCCGAAGGCGAAGTCGCCCATCGGCACGGGCGTCCATTTGCCAAGGAAGACCGCGCCGGCGTTCGTTATGTGCGCGAGGACAGCCTCGTCATCTTTCGTCATGATCTGCAGGTGTTCGGGAGCGATCGCGTTCGAAGCCGCGGCGGCTTCCTTAAGGTCCTTGACGACAACAGCGGAAAGATTTTCAAGCCCGGATTTTTCGACCGCGCCGGCCAGCTCGTTTTTGTTGAGCGATCTCACTTCCGCGAACACGGCTTCAGCCAGCTTTTTGCTCGTCACGATCACATAGGTCTTGCTGCCGTGATGCTCGGCCTGCGACATGATGTCGGCGGCGACGAAGCGCGGCTCGGCCGTTTCATCGGCAATTATAAGGCTCTCACTGGGGCCGGCGATAAGGTCGACGTTCACGGCGCCGAAAAGCTGGCGCTTCATTTCCGTCACGGCCGCGCTGCCGGGACCCGCTATCACGTCGACTTTCGGAATAGCCCTGGTGCCTAAGCACATGGCCGCGACGAGGGAGGGGCCGTGGCCGCGGTAGAGTTCCTTGACGTTAAGGAGCCTGCAAGCCGCCAGGATGCCGGGATTGACCTTGCCTTCCTCGTTGCAGGGCGTGGCAAGGCAGATGCTCTTCACTCCCGCGACCTGGGCCGGGATAACGCTCATCAAAACGCTGGAGACAAGAGGCGCGGTGCCGGCGGGAACGTAGACGCCCGCTCTTTCGACAGGACGGTACACTTCGCCGAATTCACCGCCGAAGGGAGCTTTCTCCCGCCACTCTGAGCGGAGCTGATGCTCGTGGAAAGCGCGGATGCTCTCCGCGGAACGCAGGATAGCCTTTTCAAGGTCGGGAGGGCATTTCGCGTTCTCGATCTCCCGTTTGCTGACCTTGAGCTTGCTGGGGCTGAGAGGGCATTTGTCGAACTGCTTCGTGTATTCGCAAATCGCCGCGTCGCCTTCTCTTATTACGCTCTTGATGATCGAGCTGACGATCTCTTTCAATTTTTGGGAAGGCCTGCTGCCTTTGCGCTCTTTAAGGAGCTCTTCCAGGGCCTCTTTAGTCTCTATGATCTTCATGAATTTATATGGAAAATTATTTTCATCATTATATCAAAAGGCGCTTCTACCTACGCTTTGCTTTCTCAAAGGAAAGCTCCGCTTCCTTTTTGACCGCCTTCTCTTTCAATGCCGCGCTCTTGTCGTAACTGTGCTTGCCTTCGCAAAGCCCCAGTTCGACTTTCACCTTGCCTCTCTTAAGGTAGAGTTTCAGAGGGATCAGCGTCAGGCCTTTCCGCTCGATCTTCTGGCTGAGGCGGATGATCTCGTTGCGGTGCATCAGGAGCTTCCGCGGCCTTTCCGGGTCGTGGTTGAAGCGGTTGCCCTTGTCGTACTCGTTGATGCGGGAGCCGATCATCATAAGCTCGCCCTTCACCGGCTTGCAGTAAGCTTCCTGGATACTCCCCTGCCTTTCCCTCAAGGCTTTCACTTCCGTTCCCACGAGCTCCAGCCCGGCTTCGTAAGTTTCCAGGATATGGTAATCGTAGCGCGCCTTGCGGTTCTGGACCAGAATCGGCGAAGCGTTCTTTTCTTCCTTTTTAGCCATTTTCGCCCCGCTTCCTCGTTTCCAAAAACTCAGATGCGAATTCTTTGAAGCTGTCTTTCAGGATCGCTTCGCGCATCTTTCGCATCAAGCCGAGATAGAAATAGAGATTGTGCACGGTAAGGTAATAGCCCGCCAGCGATTCGCCGACGTTGAAGAGATGCCTCAAGTACGCTCTCGAATAGCGCTGGCAGACGGGGCATGAGCACCCCTCTTCCAGGGGCCTTTCGTCCAGGGCGTAGCGCCCGGCCTTCACCGGCACGTTTCCGTAAGTCGTAAAGGCCGTGCCGTTCCTGGCGTTCCTGGTCGGCATCACGCAGTCGAACATATCTATGCCAGCCATCACGCAGTTCACAAGGTCTTCCGGCGTTCCCACGCCCATCAGGTAGCGCGGCTTGTCAATTGGCATATGTCCGCCGCACAAAAAAGAGCAGACGCGGTACATTTCCTCCGGCGGTTCGCCGACCGCCAATCCTCCGATGGCCAGGCCCGGCAGATCGTACTCCATCAGCCCTTCCAGGCAGCGCCGCCTTTCGTCGTCAAGAACTCCGCCCTGCACGATGCCGAACAAAAGCTGGCGGGGAAAATCTCCGCCCTCTTTCTCATTGAATTCCTTGTTCGACTCATAGCAGATCTTCAGCCAGCGCAGCGTTCTGTTGACGGCCTTCTCTATATCCTTTCTCTCCGACAAAGCCGGCGGGCATTCGTCGAACGCCATGGCGATGTCGGATCCCAGGACTTGCTGCATCTGCATTGATTCCCTAGGACCTAGGAACATCTTCTGTCCGTCGATGTGGCTCTTGAAGGCGACGCCTTCCTCGCTTATGTCGCGCAAACTGGCCAGGCTGTAAACCTGGAACCCGCCGCTGTCGGTAAGTATCGATCTGTCCCAGGACATGAACTTGTGCAGGCCGCCAAGCTGCGCCATCGCCTCGATCCCCGGCCGCGTCATCAGATGATACGTGTTGCCAAGGATAATGTCGGCGCCCAAAGATTCCAGGACGGAATTCGGAATAGCTTTGACAGCCGCCCTCGTTCCGACCGGCATGAAGCGCGGAGTCGTGAACGTCCCGTGGGCCGTTCTGACGATCCCCGCCCTGGCGCCGCATTGCGCGTCCTTATGTTCCAACTTATAAATCATATTTTTATTATACAAAATCCCCAACTGACCAACAGCTTATCCCCTGTTTTCTCCGACCTTTTTCAACACTTATCCCGACCTTTTCAACAAGTTGTCCACAACCTGTCTTCAGATCCTTCTGCTGAACTGCAAAAGATAGAGATCGTAGTAGGCGCCCTTCCTGGCCATCAGTTCGGGGAAAGGTCAAGGACAGCCTGTATACGATATCTCTCGCTTAAAACAGATGTCATTATCTCTTTTCTATCCTCGTCGTCTTTTTGATTTTTAAGCCAATTGTTTAATTCCGAGCAATATAAATAAACAAAATCCAAATCGTCGCAACTAAGGAAATTGGCAACGTGTGCTAAGAAACAACGAACGACAAATCCTCTTGAGTCATAATTAGTTCTAAGCCAATTAATAATACCGAACTTAATGTCTTTTTCAGTTAAGTCCGAATAAAACAAAAGAGCAAAATCATATATTTCGTTCTTCTTGCCCTCATAAATTTTTAAAAATTGCTTCATGCTAGATCTACAAGTATTTCTTTCCAAACACGCATAAAGTAAATTGATAAAGTCAAATTCAGAATTTTTGTCATACAAAACAAGATTTCGTAATGTCTCATCATGCAATTTTATATCACCTAATGACCAATAATAAGCCATAAGCAATCGATACAACTCAGCACAAAAAGGCTTGAAACAATTGTCATTTAAATTTTCTATAAGCAAATCATTGATTATGTCAGGAATACCAGAATCATCACTTTTTTCATTAAAAAGATACAAAACATAAGCATATCCTAAAACTAGATTGATTTCAGCTCCACAACTTAGACAATCATTACTCAAGTTTTGATAAAGACCCTTTAGAATCACAGCAGCTTCTCGCCATTCTTTTCTTTTTGCTAACACCTCGGATTTCCTTACTGAATCAAAAATTAAAGAATCTTTAGATAAATGATTAGAAACCACTACCACTCCGTCTTTTTTATCGCAAGCAAAAGACATTAGTGAAAACCATGCGATAACAAAAAGCAAATTATAAAAATTTAATCGCATTTAAATCCTACGCATTTTAATATCATTAACAAAAAGAAGAAAATAAAAAAGCAGCGAAACGAAGAAGCTGGGCTCAGGAATTTCGGCTCTTAAATATGGAAAACTTTCCCCTTCATCAATGTCCCATGTGTTTTCAAAATCCCAATTCTCAAACGTAGAAGCTTTTTTCATCTCATCTTCTGTTCTGCCTATAGCAAACTGATCTTCTTTCTCAAATGATGTTAAATTATAGTAACAATTGGTTAATGTAAAACTGTTGCTAAAAGCGTTTGCAACTAATTGCAAAAAAGGACGCATCATAGATTTGTTTGGGAATTTACCGGTTGAATAACAATTGACTATTTCAGCTATAAAGAGATTTGTATTTCCTCCCAAAGAATTAATAAATCCTCCAGCCTGACTATATTCTCCATAAATATTCGAATTACTATATGAATCACGAATGTTTACGCTGCCATCATTTATGTACAATCTCTCTATAAAGCCTCCGGCATAATTATAACCATTATTCTCCTGTAAATCAGAAATTGATCCACATTTGCATATGTTCAATTCGCCCGAAGTTGTGACCTCACAAATAAAACCTGCGGAATAAGCTGACTGAACAGACGTTTTAGAAAAACAATTGCTAATAGTTATAAATGCATCTTTTTCTATATTTGCAATACCAATCAATCCACCGCACATTAAACCTGTCCCACCTTGCATTTTTATGGTGCCAACAACCCGACAATTTTCTATATATGAATTTTTGTCTCTTGATGAAAGTAACCACCCCACAAGACATCCTGCATAATCTGTTTTGCCTCGTTCAAAAAAAGCATTTTCAATAACTATATTTCTTAGATGAAAAAAACCTCTAGTGAATATTCCCATAGTAAAATCATTCCCAGACCTTCCCATGTAGGGATTTATAATAGAAAAATTTTGCCCGTCATAATCCAGTAAAAAAGATCCGTTTGATAAAAGCGTATTTATTGGCTTCCAACCATAGTATATATCCGTTTCCGGATCATATCCCCTCCTAGTATCAGAAGCATCTATATCAGAGATTTGTTTACAATATACGATGCTATCGCTCTCAAAACATCCAGTATTTTCACTAAGCCAAAAGAAATTTTCATACCTTTCAAAAAGAAAAGGCGATTCGGCAGTACCATCTCCTTCTGGTTTTATTGGTTCGTTTGAGGCCAAAACGTTGAAAGCGATTGAAAAAAAGAAGCACAAAGAGCAAATGTTTTCTTGTAGTTTCATGATTAAACCTCTCAATTAATCTCTAACTTTAATTGATTTGCTATTTGCTTCCCAAATTTCGTCATCTGAAACTTCATCTTTATTGGGGATTAAATAGTACCAATAATTATCGCTATTGCCTTCTTTAGAATAGTATTCTTCAGCCATTATATGCCATACTGGCATTTTTTCCAATAGCCAATTACCAAATGGGAGATTCTTGGTAGAAATCATTTTATCAATATGTTCCCACCCTTTTGGCTCCGGCAGTGTATACATTTCATTATTTTTTTCCCACCACGTTATAAAATCGCTCTGCACATTCTTATAAATGACAGGTTTTGATGAAGAGAACAAAGCATTTAAACTCATATCACCAGATTTCATAGCCAAGTAAATATAAGGGAAAAAATAATAACCTAATCTAGTTATATCATAAGCCAATCTATCTAATATTTTATCACGTGGCTTTTCTCTGCTATTTTCAATTTGCCAGCATTTGTACCATTTTTCCCAAATTTCCGGAACATGTTTTCTATCATAATTCCACCAAAAATAAATAATCTCAATGCTGTTAAAAACCCTATCTCCTTCTTTGTGTCTCAGCCAGGTAAACGCGACATTGCCATACGTTTCTAATCCCAGTTGCAATCCCCCTTGAGAACTAATTCTCTTATATACTGCTTCCATCAAAGAATTGGTCTTATATCCTATATTCTCGCAATATCTTACACATGTTTTATTACTTATCTCTCCGCTTTCTAATAAAGAAAACAACATTGATAATTCTTTTGATATCCCAATTTCTGATAATTGTTTTTTCGCTTTGAGCCCGTTTATAAATTTAGCTTCAACGCCATTGGGATAATTAGACCAGGAAAAATCCTTTTTTTCTAAAATAATAAAAGGTGTTTCTTCAGATGTTTTTATCAAATTCAAGTAGTCAGATATATCATCTGAGAAACATGAAATAGATATAGTTAATAACAACAAATAAAATTTCATAATTATCCTCGTTATTCAGTTTCTTCCAAATTTGGGATTAAAACGTATTTATGTAAAATTAGTCTGTTTTGCTCCAATTGATTGGCTCTATGCAATAACTTTGGCTGACCAAAAAACCTACTTTTAAACATTGCCCATGAACCATAGCAATATAATCTTTCTGCATAAGTTGCTGCTCTTGCTGCAAAAGGTCCTGTATAATATAAAACCTCTGTTTGAGTTAAATAAACACTGTCATTCTTTAAAAAATGTTGTGGCCAAATTAAACTTTGAAAAAAAGCGTCTGCATCGTCATCAATGTCAAATATCAAATCCATATTCCAAAAGGAATCCATGCTTATACATTTACAAGGATAACCATTATATGTATAAGGCACTAAAGTATAGATATTGGGCGCCAAAGGTTCACTGGCTGTAACAACAAAATGTTCACCGTAAACATTAAAATTTGGATCGACGGTCTCTGAAATAGAATTAATATCCACTGGAAAACCTTGTAATCCATCTTCAATACACCATTGGCAACCTACTAAATTACACATTTCCTCAAAATCTTCTCGTTCGGAAGGAAAAGGCTGCCTCCCTGCGGTTGCAGCATATCCTTTATATTCAAAAGCACCAAACTCTACGTCATTACAATAAAATTTAATTCTTGCAAATCTCGTTTCATCCAAGTTCCCGCTCCATTCAACAAAAAAATTAGTGTCACGTACATTTTTATAGATCCATTCTGATATGTTACAGTTTATAAACTCGATTGTGTTACCGCCCTTGCTCCAAAAATGCTCCTTTTTTTGATCTTTCCATATTCGAAGAGAAGATGGCACTTGAATTTTAAAATTACAATCAGATGTATCTAACTCGGTATTTCTAATTTTTGCTTCAACATATAGAAGATCATCATCAATTTTATCAATAGCATTTGTTTGAAGATAATCAGCGCCAACAGATGTAAAATCAACTCCTGAATTATCATCATCATCAATATTCCAGTGTATAGGAACTTCAGAATCTGCAGTATAGCTGCGATCAATTCCTCGCCTCTCAGCTGAAATAATTGGTTCCCTGATAAGAATGTCTTTGGTTATGGACATAAAATGTGGTTCCAAGTTTCCGTTAACTTCTTTGGTGTAATATATACCAGCATTAATTCTAAATTCTTCTTGCGTTGTTGGAACTTTTATAATGTTTATTGGCGTGTAAACATCAGAAATATATATGGGTTCGCCATCATCTTCTATATAAAAATAACTGCCTCCAATATTGCCATCACAGGAAAAACTAACATAATAAGTAACATTGCTTTTCCCGACTGCAACACGAAAAGCATCGCCAACAATGTCTATATAATTGTTCTCATTAGCATTAACATATTCGGAAAATAATAATAACAAAGCAATAGATAAAATTTCCAATAATTTCAATTTAATTGATAAACAATTCATTTTACAATTCTCCCTAAAATACATTGTTGTTTAATAATCTATTGGTGGCTATGTTTTGTGGCAATGAAAAAGCATTGGGCCACTTTTTTGTTACTGCATGATAAAAAAGATCTTCTATTTCATTGTTTTCAAGAGAAGAAATTTCTTCAAGCGAGCTTTGAAGGATTTCATATCTATCAAATTCATTAATGGGATTATTATTGCAATAATCCCATAATTCTTTGGATACTTTTTTCTTTGCGTTGAAGTAAAGTGTATTCCTGGATTGCTCTTCATTTGAAAAGCGGAGACACTCTTGAAGATTTTTCACATAATTGGTTAAGGAACATGCTGCCAATGAATAATTAATAGCTTTTTGATGTTTTCGTTGTTTAACACTAATATAATCAATACTAGGAACGTCAATCATACAAAGAAGAACTGCAGAATTAAAACAATTCTCATTGAATAATATTTCCGAAGCCATAATATAAGCATATGAAATATACGTAAGACACGTAGGATATATAGGAACAGCAAGCAAATATTTTAATGCATCTATGTTTCTTTTTTCGTCATCATAGAATAATTGATTTTCATTTAATTCATGTAACATTCGTCCCAAATAAAATTTAGATGCTCCTATAACAAAACCATCATTATTCTCAGGTAATAACAAAAAATTAAGTAGCCTATAGGCTTTGTCATAATCAGATCTCCAAAAAAGCCTTTCAACAAACCAATATAATCTGCCTGGAACACCTTGCAATAGCAAAAGATGTTTATATTTGTAACAGTCATGTAAATCATCATTTTTATCGAGAATCCTTTTTATTAAAGAATCGACGTCTGTGGCAGCCGATAATGCTTGTCCCAACGAAAGTTTATTCCCAACTCTTTGTCTGTTTCCGGAACTCCAAAGATAGCGTAACATTTCATCTATAGAATTAAGATTAAAAGAACACATATTGTGATTGTTTAAGAAAATGTTCCAATCGGCATGAAGACTCAAAAAAAGTCTGGAAATCTTATCTCTATTACATCTTATGTCAATATTTTGCTTAAAGATATAATCATCAATTAAATTCTTAGTATTTATGGAACTTGCAATAACAGACATTCTATCATCTGTATTTTTTTGTTTAAGGGCGACATCTATCATCAAAGAACGTGTCATGATAATTAAATTTGTATTCAAAGAATTTGTAACACAGCAAATCTCATTTATGCATTTGCAAACAGAATCAGAACTGTAATGAAAGTTTGTTCTTAACCATTTTGATAAAAGTTCAACTTTTTCCTCAGAACATAAATTCGTTTTAATAATTAAATCTAAAATAAGTTTAGGAGAAACTGTATAACCATTCTGTATTAAGTCGTTGAAAAAATCAATAATTTTAGGGATGTACTTTTTGTTTTCGTCAAAGCTTCCCCATTTTATTAGAAGTGAAATTTGATTGCTATCATATATGTCATATAAAACACAGTCCTTAAATAAATCAAAAGCTTCTTTTTGTAATTTGTTTTTTATGTAATACGACCGTAATGAATGCTGAACATATTTATAACAATAATACCTTTTCCCAGATGCAATCTTTTTATATTTATTTAAAATAGCATTTAATTTATCTGTGCAAATCCTTTCATCGTTTTCATATTTAAATAAATAAACAGCACTCATACATTCCAAAACCATTGCAAACGGCTCCCCGTTAGCCAAATAACTTCTCTTAGCAATATTTTAATTTGAAAGGTCTTTTGCTAATTTTGCAGACATCTCCCAGCATTTGTTATTTGCTAAATCTTCTATTTCAAAAACTCGCTCAAGCAAGTAAACACTCCCTGTTACATGAGGATGTAAAATCCATACATCATTTTTGATATCTATGGTCGCAAAACAAAGTTTTGCGAACAAAAAGAACGCAAAAAATGCAATACACGGAGCATATATATGTGTCATCATACTAAGATGTTACCAAATACCAATCGGTTTTTCAATAGTATCTTAACTTTTTTATATCCTTCTGCTGAACTGCAGAAGATAGAGGTCGTAATAGGCGCCCTTCTTGGCCATCAGTTCGGCGTGGCTGCCTCTTTCTATGATCTTGCCGTTGTCAAGAACGAAGATCTCATCGACTTTGTGGATGGTGGAGAGACGGTGGGCTACGATCATGCTTGTGCGGCCGATCATAAGTTTGTCGATGGCGTCCTGAATAAGATGCTCGGTGGCCGGATCGACGTTGCTGGTCGCTTCGTCGAGGATCAATATCCTCGGGTCGTGGGCCAGAGCGCGGGCGAAGCAGAGCAGCTGTTTTTCGCCGGCGGAGAGCGTCGCTCCGCGTTCCGCCATCACTTCGTCGTAGCCGTGCGGCAGTTTCTCGATGAACTGGTTGGCGCAGACCGTCTCTGCGGCTTTGATGGCTTTCTCCCTGGTAATGGTTGGATCGCCCAGGGCGATGTTCTCATAGATGGAGCGGCTGAAGACAAAAGTGCCCTGCAAAACGATGGAGATGTGCTTTCTCAATTCCTCGTTTGACCAATCCTTGACGTCCACGCCGTCCAGGAGGACTCTGCCCTTGTTGGCGTCGTAGAAGCGGCAGACCAAATTTATGAGCGAAGACTTGCCGGCGCCTGTCGGGCCTACGATAGCGATGCTCTTGCCCGGCTCGATCTTGAAGGAGACGTCCTCCAGGACCTGCTCGTTCTCGATGTAGGAGAAGTCCACGTTCTGGAATTCCACTTCGCCTTTCGGGTCAGCGACGATCACGGGATCTTCCGGCTGGGCCACTTCATTCTTGGTGTCGAGGAGCGTGAAGATGCGTTCCGAAGCCGCCAGGCTGCTCTGCAGCTGCGTGATCTGGTTCGATATCTGCATCAAGGGATTGCAGAGGTGGCCGAAGTATGTGATGAAGGCCATAAGGGAGCCCAGCGTCAGATCGCCGTCCAGAACGCAGATGCCGCCGTATAAAATGATGAGCGCCGTGCCGAAATGCCTGATGAGGTCGAGGATCGGACCGAAGACGCCCATATAGATGACGTTCTTGAAGCCGGCCTTGTAATAGGAGGCGTTCACTTCCGCGAACTCTTCCCTTCTGCGCTTCTGCTGGTTGAAAGACTGGATCATCTTGATGCCGGAGAATTCCTCCGTCAAAACGCCGTTGATCTTTGCCAGGATCCTTCTGAGTTCGCGGTGCACTTTTCTCACCACGATGCGGAAGATGATCGTGATGACGACGCAGAAAGGCAAAACCGTAAGCGAGACCAGCGTCAGCTTCCAGTTGATGTACAGAACGATGATAAGGGAGCCGATGAACATGCCGGCCGAAGCAAGCATCTGGACAGCGACGGTCGAGAGCATGGAGTTGATGGCCTCGATGTCGTTCGTCACCCTGGTCACGAGCTTGCCAATGGGCGTCTTATTGTAAAGCGAGACGGAAAGACTCTGCAGATGCTTGAAGAGCGCCATTCTTAAAGCGTACATCGTGCGCTGGCTGGCTATCTCAAGGGTTAGGCGGTGGAAGTAGTCGGCGATAGCGTGGAGGGCCAGGACGATCAGGAAGAGGCAGAACATCCTCTTCAAGCCCGTAATGTCCGTGCCCCTGATCTTCGTCAGGAGCGTAGGATCGATGTCCGCGAACTCTTTGTCGGGAACGAACCAGTTCTCGCCGTAAACGAAGCCGTGCGTCCCGTCGAAACTTTCCTTCTTGAAGATGTAGTGGTTCTCGCCCTTGTCCTTTATGGAATCGCTGATATCCTTGTTCTTCTCAAGGAAGCTCGTCGGCACCGCGACCGTGTCGTCGCCGGCGGGAATAGCAACTTCATTAAGCTTGGGATACTTCTCCAAAGCTTCGTGTTCAGAAGGTATGAAGGTGTAGAGAGGAACGAGATAGTTGTCTATGCTCTTCCTGTAGATGTTCGGCGTGATGAGCTGCGTGGCGGAGCTGAGCGCCAGGAAAAGGAGCGCCAGGAAGATGAAGAGCTTCTGAGGCGCCGCGTAACCCAAAAAGCGCCTGATGTAGCTTATGTCAAAGCCGCTCTTATATTGATCTTCAGCATCAAAATCTTTGTGGCTGTGACTCATTTTCCATCCTCTATTACGGCGCTCTGAAGCAGATAGAGCTCTTTATAATAAGGCGACCTGACTTTCAATTCCTCATGCACGCCTATGTCTTCAATTTTCCCGTGGTTCAAAACAATGGTGCGGTCGGCGTTCTTGACGGCGGAGAGACGGTGAGCGATGATGATATTGGTGGACTTGCCCCTGATCTCGCCGAGTTCACGGAGGATCTCGCTTTCCGTTTCCGCGTCCACCGCGGAGAGCGCGTCGTCCAGCACAAGTATTCTAGGACGCAGTGAGAGCGCCCTGGCGATGGCGATCCTCTGTTTCTGTCCGCCGGACAAAGTCACACCTCTCTCCCCCACCCAGGTGTCGTAGCCGTCGTTGAAGCGCATGATGTCGTCGTGAATGAAGGCTTTCTTCGCCCAGTACATTACTTCCTCGTCGTCCATCTCCGGCCTGGCGAAACGGATGTTGTCTTTAATCGTCATGCTGAAGAGGAACGGTTCCTGGGGCACGTAGCCGAAGACGCCCCTCAGTTCGTCGAGCTTGTATTCCGCCACGTCCTTCCCGTTAAGGAAGACCGTGCCCGGAGGAGGACTGTAGAGGCGCATGCAGAGATCGACCAGCGTCGTCTTTCCGCAGCCCGTCCTTCCCACGATGCCCAAGGTCTCCCCTTCCGCCACGTGGCAGGTGATGTTTTCCAGGGCGTTCTTTATAGCGCCGGGATACTTGTAAGTGAGATCCTTTATTTCGAGGAGCGTTTCTCCCTTAACTTCTTCGCTGCCGTCCTTGATGGCGCTTTCCTCCTCAAGGATCGTCTGGATGCGCTCAGCGGATGCGCAGCCTCTTTCCAGGTGGTTTATCACTTCGCTGATGGCGATCATGGGCCAGGTCATAGTGCCAAGGTACATGTAGAATTTCGTGAAAGTGCCCAAGGGCATTTCGCCCATTATGATGCGCTTTCCGCCGAACCACAATAAAAGCGCCATGCAAAGGTTGGAGACCACCATGATCAAGGGGCCCATCATCGCCCATTTCTTGACCAGGGCGATGCTGTTGTCAACGTAAGCTTTTCCTTCTTTGCCGAAACTCCCCAGCGAAGCCTCCTCGTCGCCGTAAGCCTTGACCACCATGATGCCGGCGAAGATCTCCTGGGCCCGCTCGTTCATAGCGGAGAAGGATTCCTGGACTTTGCCGAAGAGGATCCTGATCTGGCGGCCTATCACCCTTACGACGATCATGATGATCGGCGCGGGAATAAGCACGAGGAGCGCCAGCTTCCAGTTTTCCTGGAGCATTAGAACAATGATCATTCCGCCCATGACGAGAGAGTCGGCGCCCGCCAGCATGCCGAAGGCTACGGAGTGCTCGACCGCCTGCACGTCGTTGGTCATGTGCGCGGTCAGATCGCCCACTCTGTGCTTGTCAAAATACTCGGGCGGCATCGTCTGAAGATGATCAAAGATCTTCTGCCTGAGATCGCGGTTGATCTTTAATCCCACGCCGGAAAAACAATAGCGCCAGAGGAAGCGGAAGAAGATGCCGCCCGTCATGATCGCGATCATGGTGAGGCAGAGCTTTCTTAAGAGTTCCCTGGTGGCCGTACCGTCGGAGAGCGCGTCGAAAGCCAAAGCGATGAAGTGCGGCATCAAAAGAACCGCAAGGTCAATGCAGGCAAGCCCCAATACGCCCAGAAGGAAACGGTAGCGGTACTGCCACACGTACCCTAAGAGGATCTTCATCCCCGCTTTGGTTATCCTGTCCCCTTGACTTCCGCCGTGAAAATGTGGAGGCATAGCTTTAGCTGCGGTTGCGGTAGAGTTTGGGATCGACCACGGCCTTCATAGCGGCGGTATCCATTTCTTTTCCAAGGAATGCGGCGATCCTAGGCACCCAGTCCTCGGGATCGCGCATAAGGTCGTTGTAGTTCACGAAGAAGACCGTGAAGCAGGAATTGGCTTCCAGAAAATTCAAAACTTCCGAGAGGTGCCGGTTGTAGGTCGTGATCATTTCCTCGTCGGAGATCTTGTCGGTGCTCTCTCCCCTTCTTATAAGCATTTGCTTCTGGCTCTTCATGATCTCCTCAATATCGCGGCGCATGAAAAGCACTTTGTAGCGGTAGCCCTTCAGGGGAAGCTTGGTCAGAAGAAGAGCTATGATCTTGACCGCCTTGCCGACCGCCTCGGGCATCCAGGCCGTATCGTTAGGAAGCTTTTTCACCCTCTCGAATTCGTAGTAGCCCTTGGGATTGTCCTCGTCGGCCGTCCTGATGTTGTCCTGCAGCGGAGGAATGCCGCCCGCTTCCAGCATCTTCATCATCATCGACGTCCCGGAGCGCGGCAGCCCGGAGACCACCACAAGTTCTTTTTCGAAAAGCTTGCTTAAAAATGAAAAAGCCATTTTACTTCTTTTCCTTGCGCACCATGACCGCCACCGGGCAGTCGATGTATTCGTCGGAGAAAAGCACGTATCCTTTCATGACGTCGGTCACGTCCATACTGGCGACCGCCAGGTCAACTTTGCCGGTCCCGGCCGCTTCATAGAGCTTGTCGTAATCCATGACGACGATCTCGGGCTTGACGTTGAGGTAAAGCGCCAGTCTCTTTATGAGCTCGATGTTGAAGCCAACGAGTTCACCCTTCTCGTTCAGATAGTTCATGGGCGTGTTGAGCGTTTCGGTCGCGAACTTGAGCGTGCCCTTGGGATCCTTCGGCTCCTTCAGTTTCGGCATTTCAGGATGGCCGGTCTTCACCCAGCGCTTGTACATGTCATCGTAGGTCCCGTCCTCTTTATATTTCTTGATAAAAGCGTTCACTTGATTCATCAGCTCTTTCTTCTGGTGAGAAGAGGCGATGGCGACGTGTCCGTCGGCCAAGGACTCCGGCAGAACGACGAAAGCTTCCTTATAGAGGCTGGCGGCGTGGTCGAGGCTCGGCTTGTCGAAGACCACAGCATCAACCTTCTCTGTCTGCAAAGCCGGGAAAAGCTCCTCAACTGAGGAGTACGGCACCATTTTCGCGTACATGAAGCGCTTCTTGGCCGCGGCGTAGGATTCCGTCTGTTCGCTTCCGCCCACTTTATAGATCGGGTTGTTGAGCTGATAGACGGTCGTGATCTGCGTAGTGGCGTTGGCGCAGCCGAAAAGCAGTACAGAAAGAAGAAGCAAAGATAATTTTTTCATCTTAATCACCGACATTTATGAGTTCATATTTTCTGGTTCCCAAACCGATCTTTTCGCCGTGCTCCAGCTGGATCCTCCAGTCCGTGTCCGGGGAGACCTTGCCGAAGTGGTCTCGGCCTTTGACCTTGCTCTGCCCAAGATAGCTGTTTCCAATGACAGGCTGCGCCAAAACGGCGTCCACGCAAGCCTGGTCCACCGCCACCGGATCAAATGAGGCGAAGATGCCGACGTCGGGAACGATCGCCGCGTCGGACTCCCCATGGCAGTCGCAGAAGGGCGAGACATCAATGACGAAGTTGATATGGAACTGCGGACGGCCCTGGACGACCGCCTTGGCGTATTCCGTCGTCTTCATGTCGACCGAGCCGGCCTTGGCGCTCCACATGGGCCCTATGGCGTCCGTGGGACAGACTCCGATGCAGCGGCCGCAGCCTACGCAGACGTTCTCCTGGATCTTGCATTTCCTGTTCGTGATCTTCGGCGCTCCGTGCGCGCAGATCTTGAAGCACTTGCCGCAGCCAATGCAGCGTTCGCCGTCCACCTGGACAATCCCGTCGCTGTGCATGACTTTTTTCCCGGCTCTGGATCCGCAGCCCATGCCGAGGTTCTTGATCGCGCCGCCGAAGCCTAACATCTCATGCCCTTTGAAATGGGCCACGGAGATGATGGCGTCCGCGTCCATGATCGTACGGCCGATAATGGCTTCCTTCAGGACCACGCCGCCCTCGATGGGGACCGTCACGTCGTCCGTTCCCTTAAGGCCGTCGCCCATGATGACGGGGCAGCCCGTCACCGCCGGGACGTAGCCGTTTATCATGGCGGTCTCCAGATGCTCGATGGCATCCTTCCTGGAGCCCACATAGAGCGTGCTGCAGTCGGTCAGGAAGGGCTTCCCGCCCATTTCCTTGACCTTCTCAACCACCACTCTTGAGAAATTGGGCCTTAGGAAAGCGAGGTTTCCCCTTTCTCCGAAGTGGATCTTGATGGCCACGAATTTCCTTTCCAGATCAAGTTCCTTGAACCCGGCCTTGTCTAAAAGCAGGGATAATTTGTCCAAAAGGCTTGTGCCGACTTTCGTCCTGACGGACGTGAAATATACTTTTGCTTTTTTTGCTTTCGGCATAAGAGACCCTCGTTTTGAAGTTAAATTTTACTATCTTTATATTTTACCAAAATGGTATAATTTCCAAAGTGTGTTCGTGAACAATCAAAAAGGAAGGATATATGGATTATTTCTCTCTGGCGCTTCAGAAGCATGAAGAATGGCGCGGCAAAATAAGCCTTACGCCTCTCTGCCCCTTGGAAAACAAGGACGACCTCAGCACGGCCTACACTCCCGGCGTGGCCGCTCCCTGCCTGGAGATCAAGGATGATCCCAGTTTAGCTTACCGCTACACCAGGAAGTGGAACATGGTCGCCGTCATCACGGACGGCTCCGCGGTCTTAGGCTTAGGCAACATCGGCCCCTTAGCCGGTCTCCCCGTCATGGAGGGAAAATCCGTCCTCTTCAAATCCTTCGGCAACGTTGACGCCTTCCCCATCTGCGTCAACACCCAGAACGTCGAGGAATTCATCGCGACCGTAAAAAACATTTCTTTAGTTTTCGGCGGCATCAACCTTGAGGACATCTCCGCCCCCCGCTGCTTCGAGATCGAGGAACGCCTCATAAACGAACTTGACATCCCGGTCTTCCATGACGACCAGCACGGCACCGCGGTTGTAACTCTCGCGGCCCTCTACAACGCCACCCAGATCGTCGGCAAGGAGATTGAGGACCTCAAGATCGTCATCAACGGCGTGGGCGCGGCCGGCACCGCCATCGCCCGCCTCCTCTACGCCAACGGCGCCAGAGATTTCACGCTTCTCAACACCAAGGGCATCATCAGTAAAGAACACATGACCCTTGATCCCAAGAGAGCCGAGCTTCTTGATTTCGCGGTCCGCGACAAAGGCACCGGCGGACTCGCGGAAGCCGTCAAGGGCGCCGATCTCTTCATCGGCGTTTCCGCCCCCAACATCCTGACAGCCGACATGGTCAAGACCATGGCGAAAGACCCCATGATCTTCGCCTGCGCCAACCCCACTCCCGAGATCGATCCGGAGCTGGCCAAATCCGCCGGCGCCAAGGTCGTCTGCACCGGCCGTTCCGACTATCCCAACCAGGTCAACAACGTCCTGGCCTTCCCCGGCATCTTCCGCGGCGCCCTCGACGCTAGAGCGCCCAAGATCACGGAAGAAATGAAACTGGCGGCCGCCCAGGCCATAGCCGGCATGGTGAGCCCCGACGAGCTGAAACCCGACTACGTGATCCCGCCCGCCCTGGATAGAGAGGTAACCAGAGCCGTTGCCGAAGCAGTATACTGCGCAGCAAAGGGTAATGTAATATAAGCAAGGGCAGCATATATCCCTAAGCGAACTCACGGAGGACGCTAATCAAGGCCACGCACGCGTAGTCCGTGAGCGAGGGATTATATGCTGCCCTTGCGTTATTATTTCCATTCGCTGCGTAAAATGCGCATAGTTTAGGCATCGTCTTCTTCGACGTCTTCAAGAGCATCGAAAGGATTGGCGGGCTTCTCAGCTTCCGGTTTGTCCGACTTCTCGGGCTCTTTCAGCCCTTCCTCGTTGATGAAG
>Ga0310690_10005113_pt1 | contig 18032 bp, 29 predicted proteins | sample AusTroGonzalo_MG_2_FD_207661 | JGI IMG/M metagenome (GOLD analysis project Ga0310690, IMG submission 207661) | Bovine rumen microbial communities from tropical cattle in Woodstock, Queensland, Australia - Gonzalo_04 (v2) (version 2) | ecosystem: Host-associated > Mammals > Digestive system >...
CACGCGGCCGTCCTCGACCCTGAACGCGGAGCGGAAGTGCTCGCGGACGTAGCTCTGGTGGATGGGGTCTTTGGACACCTTGTCGCGGATGAAGGCCGAATCGGCCAGGGCGCGGTCAACCAGCATGGAGTCGTAGCGGGCTTCGGCGTCCTTCAGCTTCGCGGCGAGTTCGTCGCGCTCCTTCTGGACGGGGCCGAGCCTCTGCTGCACATTCTGCTCCCACTGGGCCTCGCGGGCCTTCTGGTCTTCGGACATGCGGGCCACCTGATCCATAGCCTTTCTGGCGGCGTCTACGTCAAAGCCGTCGTACTTGGCCTGCAGAGCCTTCAGCGCCTTCTCGGCGGCGTCTGCCCTGCCGCGCTCCTTCCCCAGCGCCGAACTCAAGCCTTCGATCTCCGAAAGCGTCTTGAAGCCGCCGTTGACGTCGAGACGCCATTTGCCGGAGGCCGAGTCCTGCACATAGAGGGGGGCGATGTTCTGGTCGAGCCCTTCCACGGTGTCGAGCTGTGCTTCAATTCCCATATTCGATTTTTCTCCTTGGGGCCTCTCGCCCCATCATAGCTCGGAAATCTCTTCCTTTGAGCCGTTTCTGGTTGTTTTTTTACTGTTTGCCGGAACGCCTGTCAATTCGGGACAGTCCCAACTCCTTGAGAGTGCGGAACTTTCCGTCCTTGTCGGTCAGGTCGCTCCACGAAATGCTCCCGTTTCTCAACGCATTCGCCCTCGTCGGCCCCAGAATGGAATCCTGAAGGTCGGGCCGAAGATGCGGGAACCACTCCCCGAACCAGCGGTCGGTCTGCTGGACGTCGAGGATCTTGCGCCCGCCCATGTCGATGTTTCCTTTCTCGCGCTCAATCCAGTTGCGGGAGAGGCGTTGCACGTCCCTGTCTGGAATGCCCATGTCGATATATTTCTTCAGAACCGGCGCTGCATTGCATCGGCAACGAATATGTGCAGGGAGCTTTAATTCATCTGAAAATTCATAGATTTTTCCGTCATTCGCCGCACATTGCGGACATGTACGATTGTCAAGCTTTGCAACCCATCTCCATTTCGCTATCAGGTCGCGGTTTTCCCTGTAGACTTTGTCCATCGCCTGCACTGCTCCAGCCTGAATTGCAGTGCGGACGATTGAGACGGCCCCGCGCTCCGTCATGCCGAAGCCTGCTTCCATGGCGTCCCGCAGGAGCCTGTCCACGGACTTCCTGACGCTCTCGCCCATAGTGACGCTGGCCCGCAAGCTGTCGAGGATAGTCTGCTTGGCGTGCATCTGCATCCCGCCCAGAAGGCGTCCCATGGTGTAGCCGTCCACCAGCTCGGCGGTCTCGCCGTACCACACGGCCACCTGCTCCCGCGTCAGGCCCACGTCGCGGAAAGCGGAGATGGCCCCGTCGAGGTTGAGCATGGCAACGGTGGCCGTTGCGGAGGCTAGCGCGGAGCTGATGCCCGCCTCGACGGCGATGCCCTCCGTGATGGAAGACGCGGCGGCCGTCACGGAATCAATCCACGCCTCAAGGCGCTCCAGCCGTTCCTTGTCCAGCAGGTCGGCGGGGCTGGAGAGGTCAAGCTCCGCAATCTGGGCCTCGACCTCGCGCCTGATCTGGCGCATGGAGCGCAGAAGCTCCGCGACCACGGAACCATCGAAGGCCTCAAGCTCCTGCTTCCAGAGCTGGCCCCGCGCTATCAGATAGGCTTCATAGTCCGTCACGGGCTAGGCCTCCTGCTCCTCCTGCGGGGCGCTCTGCTTCGGCTCCTCCGGCTCCGGCTCCTTCGGCTTCCCTCCGTTGAGCATGGACGCCAAAGACGCGATGCCCGTGGAAGCGCCGTTCATCATGGTGCTCCGCGCCGTCTTCTCGGCTTCGGCCTCTATGTCGAAATCGTCCGGCAGGGTGCCAGTTTGCTTGAGCAGGGACAGATAGCTCTCCAGCGACACGGCTCCGGCGCGGTACATCTCCAGCAGATAATCGTCCTTCGCCTGCCTGCTGAAGACGTTGTTCACGGAGCAGGAAGGCCCGTCATCCATGCCCCACCACAGGGCCACGTCGTGCAGGCAGTTTTCGAGCGCGTCCTGAAACTTGAGCGCCCACGCGGCGAGGGTGCAGTTGTTCTCGCTGGCAGAGCGGTCAACCTCGGTCGCCGTCTGCTTGCCGTTCTTCGGCTGGAGAAGCTGCAGGCCGTACATCGCCATTTCGTTTTTCAGGCTTTCCAGCTCCTGCGCCGAAGCCGTGACGGCCGCGCTGTCCACGCCAACAGACTTGAGGTCGGCCTGCGGGTCTTCGGCTGAAATCATGCGCCCAGCGCCGACCACCACATCGCTTTCCGTGCCGTCGGGGTTGCGGATGCGCCCAATGGCCCGCCCGAACCACACGGGCCTGCGGACGTACTCCATGAGTTCGCAATGCCCGCATGACGCGGCCCAGTGCCTGCGGTTGAGATCTGCCAAGTCGGCAAGGGCAGGGCGGGCAGAACTCGGCCCCGCCTGCTCCCCCGGCATGAAGACGGTCACGGGGACGATGCCAAGCTGGTTCGGCCCTTCTGTCTCAAGCTCCCATTGCCCAGAGACGCCGTGCTTGACGTACTTCTGCCAGCGGTCTGCCCACCACGCATGAATGCGCCAGACATCCTGCCTGCTCCAAACGGAGAGAGGCGACGGCTCCAGCCCGTGCTCCATGTAGCGAAAATGGGTCACGGTATCCCTGCCGTCCTGCGTCTCAGTCCACACGTCCAGCACGTCTCCGGCCTCGACCCGCACGAGGTAGGGCGACCAGCCCTGCTCGGCGTCTGCCTGCTGGGTCTTGGGCCTCCACTCGCCCGTGGCTTCGTCCAGCCATTCCACGGCCCCGCTCTCGGCGGTGCGGAGCTGAACGCGGGAGTAGTCGGCCAGCACGAAGACAACACCGTCCCGCAGGCCAGCCTCGAAGGTCTTGGCACCCCACGTCGTGAGGTTGTTCCCCTGATGATCAACGTTCTCGGCCCATGCCTCGAAGGCTTCTCCGGCATCTTCGCCAAGGCTCACGTTGCGCTGGAAGACTTGCCCCCGCATGTATTCGATGGTGCGCTTGAAGCTGTTGAGCAGGGCAGGGCGGGCAAGGCGGGTCGCGTATGCCTTGGCGCTCTCGCCGTCCCCGCGCTCGACGTACTCCACGCCTGCCTGCCTCATGCCTTCGGCTCCGGCATAGAGGTCGGCGCAGATTTTCATCCTCTGGCGCTGGGCCAGAAACTCGGGGCTTACGGTGTCCACGGAAGCGGCGACCTGGCTGGAGGCCGATGCGGAAATGTCCATGGCGGTGCTCCTTTCTGCGCTCACCAGCGCAGGGTTGACGTTGTAGAGACGGAAGTCCCGCGCCTCGCGCAGGAGAAGTCGCGGACGATGTAGTAGCCTGCCGCGTCGTTGACGTGATCGTAGCCGGAAGTCTTGTCCGGCTCCCCGCTCTTGTCCCACGCCTGTTTCTCAAGGGCCTCGGCGTAGTTGGGGCATAGGCTGGCGTTGACGAAATACCGCCTTTCGCCCTTGGCGTTGCAGAACATGGCGTTCATGCTGTTCACCCTGTCTTTCACGGGCGGGTTGGCAGAGCCAGCGGAGACGGCGAAGCCTGCGTTCTTGAGCAGGGCAATGTCGGAGGTGGAGGCGTTGACCGACTTGCGCGACCCGCCGGAAGCATCGGGATAGACGCGGATGGAACGGGTCTGCACGAAGCGGGAGCCGTCGTGCCTCCAGAAGCGCTCCTTGAGCCTGCGGATCATGTCCGGCGTGTCGTAGGCTCCCGTGATTTCGTCCACGGCATGGGGCTGGCCCTCGCGCAGAACGTGGATGACGCAGGCCATGCGCCCCACGTTGAAGTCCATGCCCACGAAAATCGGCTCCCCGTCCTGCACGGACTCGCTGGAGGCGTTCAGAGTGCGGTCGTAGGCGCTGTAGACAGTGCCTGACTGCAAGTTGACGAACTGCCCGTCGATGTAGGCTTCGATGAGCTGGGCAGGGTAGGAGGCCATGAGGCTCGGGATGTAATCATCGGGCAAGTTGGCCGCATTATCCCATGTGGAGGCGTGGACGATGCCGTAGAGGCCTGCAAGCTCCGGGCGCTCCCTGACTTGGCGCACAAACTGCTGGTAGGTGAAACGGAAGCCTTCAGGCGTTGTCGTGACGCGCACGGCGTTCTGCAGGCCTTTCCGCTTGTAGCGCATTCTAGCGATGATCTTGCGCCAGACGGCCTCGGCCTTCTCGGCGGGGAGCGTATCCAGCTCGTCCACGAGGGCGAAGCCTATCTTGAAGCCGACGATGCTCTCCGGCTTGTCCATGCTCCTGCACTTGACCGTTCCGCGAAAGCGCCCTGCGCCGTCATAGACGTTGACGTCATGTGCCGAAGTCTTTATCTCTGCCGTCAGCCCCCATTCCTCAAAGCATTCCGATGCAGTCTGATAAAAGATGTCGCGGATCTGAGGATACGTTGGGGCAAAGTAGCCAGCATCGACTCCTGGGAACTCCCAGAAATGCTTTGCCAATGCACAGCATCCTGCATGCGTCTTGCCTGAGCCGTAGCCGCCGCAAAAGCAAGTAAAGCGCTGCTGCATTGAAATAAACTCGGCCTGTTTTCTGTGCAGGCGCGGCTGGATGACCTCGCGGCTAGGCATCGGCTCCTGCTTCCTCGGCCTTGGTTTTGGGCTTCTTCCCCGCGTCCTCGACCTTCACGCGCACGGCGGGAACGGCCTGGTCCTCCACTTCCGCGGTGATTTCGGTAGACCAGCGCATCCGGCACTTCGACCAGAAGATCAAGGCGGTGGTGTCCCCTTCGTCCACGGCCTTGACGTAGAGGCGCTTGGCGACCTGCAGGTTCGCCCTTGCCGCGCCCTTGGTCAGCTCCACGCTGTAGTATTTGTAGAGCGTGTGCTTGCTCATATCCACGACCGCGCAGATCTGGTCGTGCGGGAGGCCGAACTGGGCCATCTGCTCGACCTGGCGGGCCGTGGTCTCGTCGTAGCCCTTCGGCTTGCGGCCGGGCTTGCCCTTGGGCTTGGTTTCAGTGTCTGCCATATTGTCACCTCCCTATCATTCTTAGGAACTCGGCTTTCATTGAAGCATCGTTGAATGCTCCAGACTTTGCCAGCGTTGTTGTGGAGCACCCGTCTTTCTTGATGCCTCTTGCCGTCATGCAGGAATGCTCTGCCTCGATGTATACGGCAGCATTTTTGGTGCCGCAAGCCTTGCAGACGATGTAGAGTATGTCTTTCCCGATGCGCTCCTGTATCTGAAGTCTCCGGCACACCATGTCGGCAATGCGGGCCAGCTTGGAAAGTCCAAGCACCCTGCCTGCCGGAAGGTACCCGATGGAGATTTTCATGTTGTACATCAGCGCCATGTGGTGCTCGCACCATGAAAAGCAGGGGATATCCCTTACCACAACAATATCGTTGGAGACGTCTTCCTCGAATGTCTTGGCGAACTTCTCCGCGATCTGGTCGTTAGTTAGGGCAATGCCTGCAAAAATCTCCTGAAACATGCGGGCCACGCGGGCAGGCGTCTCCACCAGCCCCTCGCGGTCTGGATTCTCGCCGATGCCGACAAGGATCTCCCGCACGGCGTTCTCGATTTTCTGCGAATCCATGCTACACGCCCCTCCTTTCCGGCCCCCAGACAATCTTGTGCATCTGGAGCTGGAGGCGCACGCTATCCATGTCGCGTCCTGCGTCGGCCATGGCCCTCATCAGCTCCACGATCTCCGCAGGGTCTATCTTGCCAAAAACGGGGGACAGATAGACGCGGGTTTCCGGCCTGACCGCCTCCAGCACGCCCCACACCTCCGGCAGATCGCCCCGCGCCAGCACCAGCTTGAGGCAGTCGCAGGGCCGGAGGATGGAGAGGTTGGCTGGCCTCATGGAGCCGGAAGGGCACCCGCTGGACGGCATCTTCCAGTCCATGGTGACAGAGCACCCCTTCAGCGCCACCAGAGGCGCGATGTCGAAGGAGCCGTTGGTCTCCACCTCTACCTCATGCCCTACACGCAGAAGCTCCTCCACAAGAGGAACGGCGTCCGGCGCGGCAAGCGGCTCCCCGCCCGTCAGGGTGACATGCCTGCAGGCAGTGCGCCGAAGCACCGCCTGCGCGTCCATTTCTTCGCCTGCACCAAAGCTCAGGGCGTAGGGCGTGTCGCACCACGCGCAGCGGAGGTTGCATCCGGCAAGACGGATGAACGTGGAAAGCCCCCCGGCATGAGGGCCTTCCCCGCTGATGCTGTCAAAAATCTCGACAACGCGCATCAGTCTGCCTCCCAGACGGCGAGATTGCCTTCGGACTCCTGCACAGCCACGCGCCAGCACTTCGGGCCGAGCTGGCCTGCAATCCATCTGGCGATGTTCTCGGCGGTCGGGTTGCATGGCAGGATGTCGTTGAGACACTGGTGGTCGAGGACGCCATGCACCGCCTGCCTGATGCGCTTGAAGTCGATGACCATGCCGTTCTCGTCCAGCTCTTCCGCACGGCAGCAGACGGTCACGCGCCAGTTATGCCCATGCAGGCACTGGCAGGGAGAGTCGTAGTTGAGCTTGAGCCTGTGCGCGGCCGAAATTTCAAGATGCTTCTCGATGTAGTACATCAAACCTCCCACGGAAAAACGATCCATTCGTCCTTCTTCTCGTACATGCTAAAATCAGGAACAACGGAAGACTGACGATGGTAGAACATTGTCGCAATAAAATGCGAATCCTTGTACTTGAAGAGCGTCGCCCCCGTGTCGGCTATGTCATCCACAAGGAGAGCGTCTTTGGCGGGGGCCAGAAGAAGAGGCAGGCCTGCGCGGTGCGAAATCCACACGGCGAGCGGAAGCCCTCCGCGCGGGAACCCGTAGACGCCTGCGAAACGCCTTTTCACGCAGATGCCGGAGACTGCATCCACGAAGCGGCCCACCATGTCCCACGTCACGCTCATGGCCTGCCCCCTTCTTCCAGTGCGGGATCGGGAACCCCGTTGGCGCGGAACGCCTCGGCGCGGTCGATGCACGTCCCGCACTGTCCGCAGGGCTTTTTCCCGCCCTCGTAGCAGCTCCACGTCAGATGGTACGGCGCTCCAAGGTCAAGCCCAGCCTTCACGACCTGGGACTTGTTCATGCTGGAAAGGGGTGCCACGAGGATTGCTTTTTCGTCTGTGCCGAGCGCCAGCGCCATGCCCATCTCGTTCAAAAAGTCCTCGGAGCAGTCGGGGTAGGCGTTGCCAGCCGCGTCGTCGGCGTGGGCACCGATCCAGACGCCCACATCCTCGCCCGGAAAGACGCCCATGGCGAAGCTGGCGGCTGCAGAAAGCATAAGCCCGTTGCGGAATGGGACATAGGTGGCCACCACGCCCGATGCCTGTCTTTGCTGCTGTGCATAGCTCCCATGGGGGACGGCCCCGCCGGACTGCGCCAGCAGAGGGCACGCGCAGTCCTTGAACACGGCAGACAGGTCGAGAACCCTGTGGCGCACGCCGTACCATCTGGCAACGGCTTTGGCGCTCTCAAGCTCCCTGGCATGGCGCTGGCCGTAAACCACTGAAAGCGCGGCCACGCTTTCGGCTCCAGACTGCTCAACCGCCATGGCGAGGCATGTCGTGCTGTCTATCCCGCCGCTTGAAAGAACGACTGCTTTCATAGATATTTCCTTGCGTAGATGCAAAACTTAGTCCATTCGTCAAAATTATTTATCGCAACAGACTTTGAATCCTTGAGTTTTTTTCCAGCCGGAACATTATGTTTGACTATTGTCTTGCCGTTGAACTGGTAAATATGTCCGAATTTGTTTCCAGACAGCCAAGCTGTTGAATCAACAGAGTCAAATTTATATTTCGTCAACCCATCAAGATTTGTAAATCCAAGTCCATGTATTTTTGCTCCATATTTATGAGCTGTAGCGATAAATCTTGGGAAGTGCTTGTACTGGTCGCGTGTTATTTCTTGGGAAACGATACCGCCGATAGCCACGTATTTGTACTGTTTGCACATTTCAATAAAAACATCTAATCCCCTAGATTTGTGCCATACAGGAATACACTTGCGGTTAGCGAGTTTCTCCAGTTTTTTTCGATATTGCAACACTTTTGCGTATCCAACAAGTTTATCAATATCCAATTCAAAAAACAGCTTAATGTCGTTTTCTTTTATATAATCGGCGTATCGCTCTATATACTCATCCCAGTTAACATGCTTGCCTTGAGAAAAGAAAGTGAAAGCTCCACTGTCAAGCATAAAGCTGTTTAGATAAGGAATTGCCTTTGTTTGCCATTCATCAACATAACAAAATGACTCCAATATATTTACATCAGCAAGACGTATTTCACGTTCTTCTTTACTCTCTCTCTCTCTCTCTCTGCAACGCACCACGGTCTGCTGAACGATCCTGCGAGGCATATTTCCATAATTCTTTCTCTGCCTGTCTGACGAGCGGAGGTAATGCGTGTTTCCATGGTGTGCTTGTGCCTGCAAGGTGAATCTCCACGCTTCCTCTCTCTCTCTCTCTCTCTCTCGACTGCCATCATGTCGCGAGGGATTGCATAAAACGTTGTTCCGGCCAGAAACACTTCCACTCTCACCAACCTTGAAAAGCGATGGAAGAACCCACATCCACAAGCCATTTCCTGCGAGATGTATCTGCATTCTACTCCAACTCAAATTCTTGGCCACAGTGAGGGCAAACAGCCGTCTTCTTTTTCTTCTCCTTTTCTTCGTTCTGGTCTGCAAAAAAACCGTCAGCATCGAAGCCTTCGCCCTCGACACCAGCGTCGAGCACGTCTTCCATTCCTATCAGTTCAAGGTCGAAGTTTTCAGCTTTAAGGTCTTCCAGCTCTAACGCTAAAAGCTCTTCATCCCAATCCGCCCATTCAGCAGAGCGATTTACTGCAATGCGAAACGCCTTAACTTGTGCTTCTGTCCATTCATCTGCCAGAACAACGGGAACCTGTGGCATTCCAAGGTGGTTTGCGGCTTTCAGACGAAGATGTCCGTCAATAACAGTACCGTCAGAACGGGCAACAATGGGCACCTTGAACCCAAATTCACGGATAAGACCAGCCATTTTCGGTACTGCTTCGTCGTTCTTGCGCGGATTTCTCGCGTATGGCGTAAGTTTTTCAATAGGCCATTGTTCAATTTTCAGTCCAGCCATCTTGTATCCTCCTAGAACTTCCTGAACGCCCCGTCATCCTTGCGTTCCGGCTTGTCGATGATGTCCAGCGCCTCGTCCACCTTCTTCTCCACGCCGTCGTTGAGCCTCTTCAAGACGCGCTTGAGAAAGCGCGGAATCGGCAGATCCAGCGCTTCGCACTTGGTCAGCAGGGACAGGGCCTCGTGCATCGCGAGATAGGCGCAGACCCACAGCGGGGCCGGAACGGTCTGCCCCAGCACGGCCTGCAGGACGTACTGGCAGAGCCAGCCGACCACGAGGAGCAGGGTGTAGACGGGGATCTTCGCAAAGCCCCGCGCGAACTTGGACAGGCTGAAGGTGTGCCGTTTCGCGGCCAGCCAGATGCCAAGCACGAAGTCGCCCACGAACAGGCCCACGAGCACCCACACGAGGTCGATGGGCAGGCCCAGCGCCTCGCATCCGGCGAGGACGCAGGCGGCACCTGCCTTGAGCCAGGGGACGCTGAGAACGCCCCCCAGAATCGAGCCGAAATTTTCCGCAGTCTGGCTCATCGTGACATCTCCAAGGTCTCCGGCGTCTGTCATGGTACGGCCTCCGTCATCTGCACAGCTCTGCGAGGAGGTCGCCTTCCATCTTGCGCCTCTGCCAGTATTCGCCGTCCCAGCCCTTGGGGCCAGACTTGAGGTTGCGGACGGCGCGGGGCCAGTCGTGGGCCTCAAGGGCGCGGAGCGTGGCAGGGCCTCTGCGCCGGAAGCCCGCCCAGCCGCACTGGTAGATGCACGAGAAAATCACGGTCTGGGCCTGCCACGGCAGATCGGCAAACTTGCCCTTGGAGCCGTACTGGAAGTCCCACACCCGCTCCACCTCGTCATGCAGATAGCCGTGATGCTCGGCGCGGGTCAGCTCATGCATCTCGGCCTCGGTCAGCGTGAGGGGTGCCTGGTGCAGGGCGATGACGGCATCGCGCTTCTTCCTGCCGAGGTAGGGCCGGAGCTTCCTGAGCAGGGTTTCGGAGACGCCCCAGTTGCGGAGCTGGGATTCGGACTGCCAGCCGAGGTCAACGCCGACCCCGATAGTGCATCCTGACGCGCCCATCGGCTGAACTCGGGCCGGGATACCGTTGTCGCCGCGGTAGTTGAAAGTTATGCCCGTGCGGTTGCCGTTGCCGTCCAGCAGATACGACGGGATGTAGCCCCTGCAAGTGGGCTTGCCTTCCACCTTCTCCAGCCAAGCAAAGATTTTGCTCTCGTCAATCATGGCTTTCCCCCGTTGCGCTCTTCAATTTTCCAGCCCCGCATTCAATTATGCCCGTAAAGCATGGTACTTGTCAAAATCAGGCACTTGAGGCATAGTTTCCCTGCCGCACAGAGAGAGGCATCTGGCATGGATGATCCCAGACGCTCATGGGAAACCCTCCTTGAAGTGACCCCACCTGCAAGCCCCTTCGGTTCACGCCGGAGGGGCTTCGCGCTTCAGCAGGGCAATCTCGGCCTTGAGTTCGCGGATGCGCCGGAGCAGGTGGCGGGAGCATTTCCGGCACATCTTGCCATGCAGGAACTCCCAGCCGTTCTTGGCTTCCTTGGCGTCACCGTCCACGCTCTCAGGTCCCGACATGCCGCATCTTGGGCAGGCCACGGTCTTGCCACCTTCGGAAGTGTCGGCAACGTAGACTTCCTCGCATCCACAGCATGGGCAGGGACTCACGGCCTCACCACCACCCCATCCATCTAACGAGCGCCAGCCCGATGAGAGCGCCGACAAAGGCCGCCAGAATCTTGAAGCCCATGCGGATGCAGTTCCGCGCCCATTCCTGTTCCTGGTTCGTCATTCTTCTTCCTCCTTTCTTTCAGGTCCGCCGCAGTGCTTCATGTTGACGGGGCGCAAATTCCTCTCTGCATCGCGCCAGCAGTACAGGCACTTTTTGTGCGCTCGGATAGCCGCCTCAAACTCGACTGAGCAGACAAAGTGGGGGAAGTAGTTCCAGCCCGGCGCGAAAAGCACGGCATCGCACTCTCCGAGAAGGCGCATCGCCCTCGACAAGTGCTCCCAAGGGGCATCAAGGCCCAGATTGAAGACAGGCTCCTGCTTTTCCATGTCGAGAAGAGCGGCCGTCTCATGAGCCAGCTTCACGGCTTGTTCCCGCGTCAGCATATCTACGGGGACGCTGATATAGACGCGCTCCTTCATCTGCTATGTCTCCCTTCCCTGACTGCTCTAGCCGCTTCCTGCATCCAGCACTTCCTGCATTCCTCGAAGCTGTACCGCGCACACCTGCAGCACTGGTCGTGGCCCACGAGGATGCGGGCCTCGCTCAGCCTGTCTGCCAGCCATACCACCTGCCCGTAGAGGTCGCCGAAGTCGGCCTTGGCCTGTTCGATGCGATCCATGCTAACACCTTCCATCAACTTGGCATGTAAACTTGAAGGGATCTGGATTTGAATCAGGCCATGTGCGGATTGGCTGATACGGCGGGACATGGAACGGCACAACGGGTGTCCTGTCTCCTTGGCTCTGGCGTTCAGTTTCGCGGATGACGACTGGCTGCAGACGCCTCGCCTCGACTACTGCCAAACGCTTCTGCAATGCCTCGACCAGATCCTCCAGTTCAGCGATCCGCTTGTCCATTTCTTCAAGAATACCCATGCTATCCCTCCTTTCCCGTCTCGCGGATAGCGCGGTTGAGCCAGCATGTCCGGCATGAAGCGCCGTCTGGGCACTGCTTTTCCTCGTCGAAACAGCACCCCACGCGGTCGGCGCACATGCGGGCGAGGCGTTCCGCGCAGGCTTTCCACTGGCGGGACTCAGACTCCCAGCGGTCGGCGGGGCAGGACGGCTTCTTCCGGCTCATGCGTCCTCCTCGGGGTGCTCGTACTCGCGCAGGAGCATCCGCATCGCCACGGCAACGAGGTCGCGCAGTTCGGAGTCCATGCGCTTCTCCCATCCGTCCCTGCCTTTTGTAATCTCGCGCACGACTTCGCCATGCTCCTCAGACAGAAACGACAGGGCATGGTAGACCTGTTCAGCGAATCGCCCGTGCTTGGCCCTTGCCTCGCGCAGACGGTCGCAGACTGATGCCAGCACCCGCGCAATGGCGTTGCCGTCGCGGTGCATCCGAAGAGCGACCAGGAGACGGAATTCGGGGTCGGAAAGCATGGCGCTGTTCAGACGCAGCTTGTCGCGGTCGAAGTCCGGGCTATCCATGCGCTCCCTCCTCTGCCATTTCAGCCAGTTCCTCGCCCGTGGGTTTGTGGGCGCATCCAAATGTGGCTGGATTATTGGCCACGATGCGGTCGTAAAGCTCCTCCTTCGTTCGGGGCGCATCAAAGCCACTCGGCCCGTCCTGGGGAACGATGCCGGGCATGGACTCGCGCATCCTGGCTTCGTTGAAGACAAGATCCTCGCAACCTTCGGCGCACGGCCTGCGGATGAGCCTTTTCGGCGCGGAAACTTCTACGCCGTTGGAACGTCTGATGAAACAGTGGCCTCCCTCTACCCTTTCGACAATGCCATCAAGCCAGACATCCGCATGAGGAAATTGACAGAATTGCACCTTGTCACCTGGCCTAAAAATCGGCTCTGCATCGCATTCCGGCATGGCGCACTCTGCTCCGCAGGCGGCATATCCAGCGAGGTCGATGTAGCCGTCCGCGTAGCCCTTGTTGCCCTTGATTCTGGCAATCTTCAACAGGCTCATCATCATGGCAACGTCGTGCGGGTAGACCTTCCTGCCAAGGTAGACCGACCAGAAGTTGGCGATCACGCCGAAGCTGTCCTCCGGCTTGCCGTACTCGTTGTTCCTGTCTTTCAGGACGCATCCCATGGCCTGCTCCAGGCATTCCTTTCTAGTCATTTTCCCTCCCAATGACCCACGAACTTCCAGTGCTTGACTGAATCCATTCTTGCCTCAAGCTCAAGAACCCTTGCCTCTAGCCTTATATTCTTTTGAGTGAGCTCTACATTTTCGAGTCTCAATTTATCGGTATCTAAAAGAGCGTGGCAGGCAGTGTTTTTTGCCTGCTCAACATCGCTGCTAATTTTGAAGATTAGCTTCCGCTGTAAATACAGAACTCCTAAAATGCAGAGTATAGCGATACCATTGAGATGTCTGAGAAAAACATCAAACATTTCCATCACGAACCTCCCATGGTCTTCGGCTTTTCGCGGAGGCCCGTTTCCAGCTCCACGGCGTCCATGCGGGCGCTCAGGGCGTCTATGCGGTCGGCGAGAGCGAGGCCGACCAGCTTGGCTTCTGAGCCGTCAGTGCGCTTCCCGACGTCCAGAACAGCCTCAACCTTTTCGATTCTCTGCCTCTGCCTGTCCATGCCCCGCACCGTGCCGTTGACTTCCTCCTGCAGGTCGCGCCGTCTCATGCGCTCATCCGCGACCATTCCTTCAAGGTGGGCAATCCTGACAGGCGGGATGTCGTGCGCCTGCGACTCCAAGAGCTCCAGCCTCTCGCGTATGCGGTCAAGGACTTCGTGCTGGACCTCATGGACGCTGTTGTGGTTCCGTTTGTCCTTGAGCCATGCGAAGGCCAGAAGCAGAATCCAAAACAGAGCCAGCGACGCAACCCAGAGGCTAGCATCCATCGGCACCCTCCTTCCTCGCGGCATCTTCCAGCGCCCCGACCCTGCCCAGCAGGCCTCCCGTGGGCGTGTCGCCGATGAGCAGTTCGCATTCGTTCAGGCGGTCGTTCTGCTCGGCAAGCAGGCGCTTCAGGTCGAGGTAGTGGTCGTGGAGCTCGTCTGCGCGGATGTCCACGTCCGAAACTTCCGTCCTGAGACGCTTGGCCTCCTCCATGCCGTGGTCGGCCAGCGCGTCCAGCCTGTCCTCAAGCTCGGCGATTCTAGCTTCGTGGCCATTGTCCTCCCTGCGCTTGGACCCGCAGCAGGAGCCGACGAAGCCCCCCAGAACGGCCGCGCCCAGCAGGCAGGCCGTGAACAGCAATGCATTTGAAACGCCCATCTACTTCCTCCCTTTCTTCTTCATGTCCATCTTGTCGAGGATGCCTTCCATTTCGTCGCGGAAATACTTCGTGCTCTGCCCGATGCTCTCGACCAGCAGTGCCTCCACGCCAGCAATCCTCTGCTCCATGTCCCTCTGCTTCGCCGCCTGCGCCCACTTCGCCCAGGCGGTCCCGATGGCTCCCCCGACGGCGGCCCCGATGAACAGCGAGACGGCGCAGACCACTGCAAGTCCTGTCAAATCCATGCTAACCCCTTGATTTTCTTTTTATATGGTGCAAAATCACTCTTCATACCTGTATTTCTCCCGCAATTTAGCCCAGCACTTGGAACACCTGTAGTCGGGCGTCGGGCGTCCGCAGTTGTGGCACTTCCTCATGTTTTTGCCTCTTGGCTTCGGCAGGCGGGGCTTCGGCCCTCCGCGCAGCTGGAGCGCCAGCGCCCTCGCCTTGACGCTCTTGTCCGTGCGGTTCAGCAGGCCGCCGATCTCGGCGTAGGTCATGGTGCCGAGGTTCTGCTTCAGCACGGCATCGTCTTCCGGCGTCCAGTGCCTCTTCTCCTGCCTCTCCCCGCTGGTAAGGCCCAGCCTGTTCGCCCTGCGGTAGACGCCCTTCACGGTGCGGTGCAGGCGCTCGGAAATCTCGGGCACGGAAAGGACGTGCCAGAGCTCTGCCAGCTTTTTGTCCTCCTCTGGCGACCAGAAGCTGGCCTTCTTGCAGGCCCGCATTGCGGCGCTTTTCAGCGTAGTAGCCCGGCTGGCGCAGGCTCCAGGCGTCCTCGTTCCGAGCTTCTTCGCGCACTGGCCCCACGTGAGGCCCATGGAGCGCAGGCGCATGAGTTCGGCGTCCTCCTCCCGCGTCCATGGCAGAAAATTCGTTTCGCTAGCCGACATTGCCCGCCTCCAGCTTTCCAGACGCGATGGCGCGGAGGATGTCCAGCTTCGACATGGAGCCGAGATCCAGCCCCGTCTCCGCAGGCTTTTCCGGCACATGCCCGTTCTGGGCCTCTGAAGGCCTCTCTGGCGCGTCTTCCGGCTTCTTACGCAAAACTACTGCGGAATCGTCTTCCTTTACCTCTGCGGGGCACTCAGGGGCCTTTTTGGGCGTCTCGGCCCTCCTTTGCTCCGCGAACTCCTTTCCGGCATCATCCGGCACGAGCCAGACGCCCCTGTCGCCCTGCACGGCGTCGAGCCTCTTCTTCCAGATAGCCGAGTAGACAACGCCCACGGTGCATCCCGCCAGCTCAGCAACCTTGGCGCAGGTCATCCATCCTTCGGGGGCCTCGGCTTTCGCATGGGCTATGGCCTGCGGCTTCTTCGCCAGCTTCGGGGCAGGAGACGCCTTCGCGGCGAGGCTGGCCTTGCCTTCGGACAGACGCAGGCCCAGCCACGAGATGCGGAGGGCCACGTCGGCGGGAGGCCTGCGGAGCTGTTCGGCGGCGACGCGGAGGCCAAGCTCAAGGGCGAAGTCCTGCAGGAAGGCGTCTTCCCACTGTCTCCACCCCCGCCCCCTGCCGGGGAAGAAGCCCTGCGTCTCAAGAGCGAGATCAGGCATGGTCAGACTCCCACCGTCCGGCCAGATAGGCCTCGATAGTCTCCGCCGCTTCGCGCCAGCCATGGCAGACGGCCACGCCGTAGCCCTGCGCCTCCAGAAGGGGGAAGAGGTTCCGCTGGCTCTCGGAGACGCGGCCGCCCTTGGCCCGCTTGAGCTCAAGGTACAGGCCGTGCCTGCCGGAGCGGGCGCAGGCGAGGAAGAGGTCGGGGATGCCAGCCACCGCGCCCTCGGCCTTGAGCCGTGCGCCAGTGGCGATGCTCCTGGCCCCGCCGTTGGGGATGGAGTGCAGGACGGCGTTGGGGGCCAGATGCTGGCGCATCATGCCCCACCACTGAACGAGCGCCTTCTGCTCGGCGCTCTCGGAGCCGGAGCCAGCCGTGTTGACGGTTCTAGCCATGGGCGGCCTCCCAGCATGGCGCTGGGGCTGATAGCCCTAATGGCGCAGAGATAACCGTAGACAGATTTTCAATATAACTATCTGATATTATTATATATATATTTAATAACCCCAATAACCCCAATACACTAGGAAGAGAAAAGTCAAAGGATATGATCCTTCTTCTAGGCGTCCTATTGCGGTTATTGGGGCTATTGCCTTTTTCTTGAATCTTTCCGGCGTCTTCTGCGCCGCTCAACCCGTGGGGCTTATTTGCGCCATTGGGGTTATTGGATTCGGCAACTATCTGGAATTGCTCCATTTTTAGCTGTCCTCCTCTGTTTCTCTCACAAGGCAGTACAAGTCAAGGGGCCTGCGGGACTTTTCGGTTGCCGTCCAGCCCTCGACGAGCCGGATGCGGTTCGTGGCGACCAGCTTGTCGATGACCTCCTTCACGAGGCGGGGCTGGACGCCCTTGAGGGCCTTTTCGATGACGGAGCGGGGAGCGCCCGGCTTGAGCTTCTTCCCAAGCTCGGCATCGCGCTTCCTGTGGCTGGACTCGCGCTTGACGTACTTGGCGATGGCCTCGACCGCGACGATGCACCAGCGGTTGAAGTCGGAGTCGTAGACGAAGGACTCAAGGCGCTTGACCGTGCCGCCGACCGATGCGCGGGCGAGGCCCCAGCCCCACTGGACGTCCTCAAGCTCCACCTTCCCTGCCTGGGCCTGCCCGCCGAGGCGGGACACCAGATGGACGAGGGAGAGCTTGTCGGCGTGCTCGGCGCACCTGTTCCAGCAGGCGGCCGCCGCGCCGTTTCCTTTCTCCTCTGCGTCTTCCATCATGGAATCGGCCCAGTCGGTCATCTGCCAGTGGTACTCGCGGGCCTCCGGCGTTTTCTGGACAACTGGAGGCATGGCGGGAACCATGAACTCCACCTTGCCGTCTGGATTTGCGGCCGCTTCGCGGTCGCCCCCGTCCATCTCCCAGATTCCGCGCAGGCGTTCAAGCAGGTCTTCGGGAATGTCCATGCGGAAGTCGCGGTTGCGGGGCGCAGGCGGGCCGGAATGCTCGAAGACGATCAGGCGGGCAAGGAAGCCGTTCGTGGCCTCGCCGTCCTGCATGGCTCCCCAGAATTCGTCGGGGACGGTCAGGCCGAGGATGCAGAGGCCGCACCATGTCAGGGCGCGATTCTTCGTCCTGTCGGCGTAGACCTTCCTGTGGACGGATTCCGTGCTGTACTTGGAGAACAGCTCGGTGAACGTCTTCGTGATGTTGGCGCGGGGCGAGTTGACTATCTTGGCGGCCTTGAGGAATAGGCCGAACTCGTCGAGGACGAAGCAGGCCCGCCTGCAGCCCGGCTGGCCCAGATAGGCCGTGACCGCCGACTCGGAAGCGGCGTCGGAAGCGCTGGCCTCTGGGCAGATCTTGTACAGGATGCGCTCGACTGCCTGCTTCGGGGCGTCCTTGCCAGAGCCGGACCCGCCGACCGCCACGCAGTAGTTGTTCGTGACCAGCCCCGTCTCGCCCTTGACGCGCTGGACGGCAAGCGTGGACAGGACGGCCACTGCGCCAGCGAGGGAGTAGGCAGGCTGGGAGCGGATGGAGGACTTGGCGATGAAGTCTGCCAGCTCTTCCAGAAGCCCTCCCGGATGGAGCACGGCTTCGGGCCATTCGATTTCGGCGGCTTCCTGCGGAGCCTCGACCTCCACGCCGGACATGTCGGTGGCGGCGTCCGGCACGGGTGCCTTTCTGGGATGGTTCCGCAGGTCAGTCTTCCTGATGGACTCCACGACCCGCACGACCTCGTTCAGCGGCTGGGGCGGGACGCACATCTCGGCGTTCTTCTGCTTCGTGAGCGCCAGCACCTCCTCCTGGTCGAGCCCCTTGGCGAACAGCGCCCCCGCATAGCTGGCGAGGAAGTTGTCGCGTCCGCCTTCCGGCACGGGCGCGTGCTTCGCCTGCACATTGTCCAGCCTGACGCCTGACAGGTCGATGCTGGCGGTGCCGGAAGAGATGGCGAGTTCCGGCAG
>Ga0310690_10005114_pt1 | contig 18028 bp, 11 predicted proteins | sample AusTroGonzalo_MG_2_FD_207661 | JGI IMG/M metagenome (GOLD analysis project Ga0310690, IMG submission 207661) | Bovine rumen microbial communities from tropical cattle in Woodstock, Queensland, Australia - Gonzalo_04 (v2) (version 2) | ecosystem: Host-associated > Mammals > Digestive system >...
CAGAAGCATATCCTGGATCATACCGCGAATACGACTGATGAACAGAGAGAACCTGTACTCTTCACGGGTCATCGTTGTGTTATCAGGTATGGCTGAAACATCTGTTCCGTCGCTGAGCATATTGAAGCGGTCCTTAGGAAGCTTTGTTTCAATGAGGAAACGCTGCCAGAACCATTTCAGCTGCTCTGTAGAGTTCATATCGTGTCCTTCGATGCCAATCTCGGATATTTCAGTTTGGGTACCATCTCGCGACGGGAAGACCATTGTCTTTGCGAAAGAGAACTTCGGATTTCCGTTTACCGTGATTTCACCAGAAAGGTTGTCGATCACAATGTCCTCTTTGTATCTTGCCTGGAGTTCGCGGAGTCTCGTGCGGGCAATCTGTTCAGATTCTGAGCCGATGGGAACCACAATCTTGATTCTTTTCTGTGCGTTCTGCACGTTCCAGATGACGCGCGAGTTCTCGATTGTACGCAGTGTGTTGAACGAGCGAATCAATCTCTCTGAATATGAGAAATGATCCACAGAATCCATTTTTGCCCACGAAATGTAAATAACATTGGTGTCAAGCAGGACTCTCTCATGTTGTTTGTCCCCACTGTTCTGAACCCACACCTTGTATTCGTGTCCTTTTTCATCTGTGCGAATCTCCGGCTTCAGTGTTGTCGGGTCGAGATATTTGAAACCAATGATGTCGGTAGCCTTGTTATTCTTATCCGTGGCATAGATAATTTCAAAAGCGAGGAAACCATCGACAAGGAAACGCTTCACATACTCCCACGCGCCGTTCGACTCATTGAAGTGGTACATATGGTAAACGTGCTTGTATGCCTGGTTGATTGCATCAACGATGACTTTGCCGGTTTCTTTCTTCAGTATATTCTTCATCTGCTTTGTGTTCGGATATGCGAAATAGTGCATATCGTCCAACACGACAACCTCATCGGCAATAGTTTCGATAACATATTGTATTTCAGCCTGCATAGAGAACTTTCTCAAGAAATCCCTACGCATCTGGTATGTCTGGTCATAATATGCGATGAACTGGTTGTTGCCAGCGAGTGAAAGTTGTTCTCTTGTATACAAATCGTCACCGAGCATCATTGCGGAGTTAACGGAACCGATGGTGTTCGGATCATAGTCCATCATATCGTCCCTTGTCCTCATCTGCTTGATGAGAGACGTGTTCCATTTGATGCCTAGCGTACTGAGATTAACAAGGTTCCTTTCAAGAGGTCTCCTGTTGTTTGTATCAGAACGTCTACTGCCTATGGTTTTCAATACATATTTAGGCATTTAACAATGATTCTATTTTTTCTATTTATTTGTAAATCGACTTTTTGCGAAGCTCCTGGAGATTAATTCCACGAACCGTATCCGTCGATTCAAAATACGGTATGACATCCCACATATCAATCTCGATCATTCTAGATTTGATGATGTTCTTCCTGTCATATACCCTATAACACTGCGACATATCGATGCGGAGCATACCAGCGACGGCTTTTGAAAACAGATCAATACCAGCCTTGCTTCCAAGTCCGCTTGCAAGTTTCTCGTTTACGACAATTCTGTCAGGCGTCTTTTCCGCTTCGTTGAAATATCCTTTATACTGATCGGTCAATATATCCAGAACCGCTGCGCGAGCCGGTGCTTCCAGAAAGTTGAAGTTGAATCCGTGTACCGCAGTCGATGTCGCTGAAGTACACATAATCAACGGACACACATCATAGAACACTTTCTTATTGTCCATCTTCCAGGAAGCGTTATGATACATCATAACATAAAACATACAAGGGACGAAATTCGTCGGAGCCGACTGCTCCATATTCATCCCTGTGAGAGAGGTTTGCTTGTTCATACCAGTCTTGTTCTGATCCAGCAAATCCTTTATGATGAAATCTATCGAAGTTTTAACCTTCGCAGACTTTGAACCTTTCTTGTAATCTTCCAGAAAGCCCATTATATGATACCTAATTTTTGAAGCGTCACCTCGGTGTACACCTTAAACTCGAACCCGCGAGGCTTGCACCAGGCGATCGCAGCTTTCCACTTTTCCACATTCTGCAGATACGTCTTCACCGACTGCACATATCTTTTCTGTTCTGAAAGTTTAGCTTTAATCGGTGGAGCCACAGGTCGCTGTGTTTGATACAGCGGTTTGATTTCTATGAGCAGCTTTCTCAAAGTTTCGCTGTCGGTCCGTATACAAACGTAGAAATCAGGATAATAATTGTTAACAGGCCAGTTAATCGGATTGTTCGGATCCAAACTGTATTTCTTGCACATATCAAAATCGACAGCAGCTGGGTTCCTGTACTGGATACACATCGGCTCCCCGCCCCACTCTATCACAGCGACATTGTCGTCGCACCATCTCGAAAAGGCTTCCTCCCACCCTGAACGGTAAACAATGTCGCCACCGACAACCTTTTCAGGATGTCGTGGCACATAGATACCCTGTTTAGGCTTGCCAGCAGTATCTTCAAACACTCTTTTAGGTGGATGTGTCTTCTTGTATGTACGCGTGTCCAATCTTCTACTTGCCTAGTTTTAGCTCCTCCAATCTTATCCTGTCGCGAATGGAGTAGATGATGCCGTCGATTGTTTTTATCGTATCACTCAAGTAATTAAGGTGTTCAGATATGATGTCGATGATTTGCTTCTCTCCTGCAAGCTGTCCATCAACCTCCTGGCGGGCTGCAGTATCGGTAGGAAACATAAGAGTCGTAGTGTTAGGGTATTTTGCAGCCCTAACACTACGGTAGATGTCCTTGTGTTTCTCTTTATACTCTTTTGTCCTTCCGGCTAATGTAGATGCCAATGAAGCGTAATTTTCAACGGCCTCCTGACGCCGACTGTAGATTTCGCCCTGAAGTTCGATAACGTCGTTGATGTCCTTGAGTTTGGTGTTCATAGTCTCCACCCATTTCACCCAATACTCGCGGCGCCCATCAAAAACTTGCTGTAATTGACTCAGATCAGCCATAATGAAAGGTTATTCGTTTTCAAGCAGTTCGTCGATGTCCGCCGTTGACCCTGTCGTCGGAAGCTCAAAGTTCGGACGGATGGTACTTTCATCAAGAGAGTGGAGAAGTTCTTCTGTGAGAACTTTCGGTGTGAACAGTTCAGCGATGGGAACCTGTTTACCAAGATGGCGGACGACGATTGTACGAACAGTAGAACGCGGGAAAGCGTAACAATCGGCACCGTTTTCATCCTTCATTGGATGACAAGTTGATTTTTCAGCGTCACTTAATTTGTCATAAGCTTTCTGATCAATGACACTTCCCTGAATGATACCTGAATTGTCCCAGTTGAGATACTGCTCAATTCCGACGTAAGGGTTCGGTGCCTTGTAGAATGGGATCTGGAACTGTACGACGTGTGGAATCGTGAAACGAGATTTCTGGGGCTTTGCTGTCACAATGACACCCGTCTTCATAACTTCACCACCCTTTGACGCAGCAATCTTGTCAGATTCACGGTCATCCATCTTAGACACTGATAACATTAGAGTTACGGAAGCGTTAAAGTTAATTCCGCTACCTCCGGAAACGATTTTCTTGGCATAAAGATCCAATGTCTGGTACACATGCGAGTTGACGATGAAGGGGATATTCAAGCGCCCCAGCGCAGTTGCATTGGTCCTGAAGAGAGCCTTGATCTCTTGTTGTTTCGTCATATCTCTTTTCGAGTTTCCTTCAACAGTATCATTGTACTCTTTGTCTGAAGTGAGATTTCCCAATGAATCAAGAACAAGAATAAGTTTGTCTCGCTCTTCTTCAGGTGTCTCAGAAATCTGTTTGCAGATGTTTGACACAAATGTAGAAACCTCGGAAATCGTCATCACGGGTTTCACCATCATACGCTCTGGATCACAGCCGAGTCTTTTGATGAACTCTGTGTCTACAGAAGCCTCAGAGTCCATATACACAACGAAATAACCTTTCTTTTGGGCATTTCTGCAAATACTCATAGCAAGGTACGTTTTCCCTGTACCAGGATCTCCTGCGAGCACTGTACACCTTCCAGCAGGAACTCCCTTGAACATCGAGCCAGTGATGGCTGCATTCAGGATATAATTTCCTGTATCGATATAATCGCTGATTTCTGCTGTTTTATCCTCTGCTAGAATCTCAGCCGACTTATCAACAGATTTGATAATGTCGAACATCGATTTCTTTTTTCCAGAACCTGGGTTAATACCTGTACTTTTCTTTACTGCCATATTATTTGTCTGATTACTTTTCTTTATATCTTATGAAATTGTCTTTTATCATACATCGCCAATCATCCTTGTCAAGATCATAATAATTCAGAACGCCTTTTGTTGTGTTATCTTTGCGATCATCTTCTGCATCTTCCTTCGGAATTAAAGAGTCTTTGAGTGTACCTCTGGCGCGACGTTTCGTTCCATCCTTTTTTGTATACCAGAAAGTAACAATACCTTTCTTGAGTTCACGTTTGAGATCTGCAACGGTTTGTTTGCGACGCTCAGTTTTCTTTTCGTTGATGTCTTCCATACCAACGTTTTTGTTTTATATATCTACCGTACGTAAAAACCTAAGAAATCTTAGGAATCCACTTCCTGCTTCAACGAACCACCGCTTCTTAGGTGCGTCTCCGCACGGTCGTCCACGGTTGGGTTCTCCACAAGCGTGAATTCGGGTCTACGGAACCGTATATAAAATTCTGATAAAATCTATGATTCCTCATATTTTATTTCTTGTTTCAACGAAACACTGCTTTTTAGGAACATAAAGTTCGGTCATCCACAGTTGGTTTCTCCGCAAGCGTATATTCGGCAGTACGGCTGCCTATTATTCTTTCTCCTTCGCTCAGTATATTCCTCGCAGCGTTCAAATCCCGGTCGTGGTGCGTTCCGCATACCGGGCATCTCCATTCCCTCTCGCTTAAAGTTAAACTTTTATAAACATACCCACATTCATGACACATCTTGCTACTTGCATACCACCTGTCAACCTTCACAACCTTCTTGTAGTTCATTCGCGCCTTGTCCTCAAGCACGTTCATGAACTTGTGGAAACCCACATCTGCTATGTCCTTGGCCAACTTGTGGTTGCGAAGCATCCCCTGCACGTTCAGGTCTTCGGTAAACACAATGTCGTTATCCCTGAGCAGGCTATCCACCACCATGTGGATGTACGCCTCGCGCTGACGGGTCAGCTTCTCATACACCTTCGCCAACTTCACGCGGGCTTTGTCGCGGTTATGGGAGCCTTTGGTCTTGCGGGCCACCTGCTTTTGCAACTTCGCAATGCGTTTCTCGCTTTCGCGGAACCACTTCGGATTGCTGAACACCTCCCCATTGGAGGTGACGGCGAAATCCTTCACCCCGAGGTCTATTCCAATATGTCCACCCGTATGATTGAATCGGACGAGTTCGTGGTCGGGTATGTCGACAAGCACGGAGAGGAACCAGTTCCCGCTCTTGGTTTTCGAGAGGGTGGCGCTCTTTATGTTGTCCTTGAGCCGACGTAGACGGTCGAGGTATAAATCGGAACAGCGGAACGCTATTCGCCCGAGGGATTTGGTGAGCATGATATGACGCGTTTCGAATGTGTTGCGTTTGGATATTGCCTCGCATGGGAACAACGCCGTCTGATAATCCTTCTTGGATTTGAACTTCGGGAACTTGGTCCGCCTGTGGAAGAAATTGTCATATGCAGTGAGCATCTGACGGATGCTCTGCTTCATAACTTTTGTGTTCTGTTCGGCAAGCCAATCATACTCCGGATCCTTTAGGAGTTCGTTGTGGAAGTATTTGGAGAGGTCGCACATGGATAGGTTTGTCTTTGACTCCTCATATGCACGCTGCTTGAGTGAAAGCATACGGTTGTAGACGAAGCGGTAGCATCCAAGGATTTTATTGAATTCCTCGGTCTGCGCCCTGTTCGGGTAAAGCCGTATTTTAATTCCTCTGAGCATCGGTTTTATTAACGTCGGGTTATATAACCCTTTTAATATAAATAGTACGCTGTTTTGAAAACGTTTTTATTAACTTTACGTAACTTTTATTAAGTTTTAAGTGAACAGTTCAGTACCCTATATGTTATATCGATTTTTAACGTTTTTGATTTTTACGAACCATCCACAACAACAAATAAATAAGAAAAAATAACTATATCAATGGCAGTTACATCAACGGACCTGACCGAAAACTGCACGAAATTTTCAATTAACAATTTCGTGAGCGATCTCCCGCGTTTGCTAAACAAGGCGTTCAGTACGCTTATCGATTGCATCACACAATTCTATAATCCGGATAAAGATAAGATAACCTGCAGCAACGCCGACATCGAATATTTGACCGTAACGTCACTGGTGGCAAACAACCTGTCTCTACGAGACGATGCCGGTGCCGTTTACACTCTCCAGGGACTCGCTGATATGGTAAACGAACTGAAAGAGAAAGTGAATAACATCACCGCCATATCACAAAGCGAAATCGACGCTGTCACAGGACGTTAAATTTAATGTAATCGTACAATGGCAAACAGGAAAAATCTGAAAACCCCGTTTATAAAGCCGAGAAAGCAAGGTGGAACGTTCTATACGTTCGGATCTGCATCCGAAGATATTGGATTGAACATCAATCAGAATAACAATATCGTCGAACTCTCTCACTACGCTCTTCTCAACATACCTGATTTCACATACGCTTCTGGTTCAGCATATTGGAGAATCCCGAACAAATCATCATACACATCAGGTTACAGCAACCCTGGCGATTATGTTTTTGCTGAAGGGTTCGAGAATTATGTCTTGAATATGGAAACCATATTGAGAAACACAGAAGGTTACAATTTCTCTTCCCCACATACAGTTTCGGAACGTGTGTTTTTCAAATGGCTGCTCAAGACCCGCGAATCCAATCTTGTCAAAGATAACAATACCGGATACTATTACGATAACAATAACACCAACTGTATCGTAAAAGCCATCGGCAAAATATCCGCAACATCTCACAGATCCGATGACAGCGGAGTGTACAATGAGACGTTTGTCCAAATACCTTCGTCATACAGTCAGTCATACGTTTATTTCAAGAAAGTGTATGATGAAAACTACCGTCCTGGAAACTACCAGTCGTCAAATACCGATGGTAAACTGGAAAATGTGATCGATGCAGATCTTTCTGCACAAGACAGCAGCAAGCTTGCTTGTAACGGCATATCCGCTTTCGGTTCATATGATAATGAAACGTCAAAGGCTTATGACGCATCGGCAAATGTTCCAAGTCACTTCTTCGAGATACTTCTGGATCTCGACGAACTGAAGAAAGTCTATGCCAGCAACAACAAGAGCATATCGACATACGATGACCTTTGCACAAAGGCTGCAGTTCTTAACAAGACGTCGTTTACGTTCAATGCGATTCTTGTTTACTATTCTGTGTATGACAGCACTGGAAAAACGCTTTTATCCACCAACCCATACGGTGTATACATACTTGACAATGCAACAAGCAGAGTTGAAAGTGGTATCGTGACATACAAGTTCCCGACTGTCACAAAGAAACAAACGACAAATACCCAGACGGGAACATCGTTCTCGTTCAGAATCAACATCAAAACAAGCTCCGCTTACAGTGGCGACGTTACAGTCACAGACGATTCGACCGCTTCATATACAGCAGCGGAGGATTTTACCGGCGCGTTGAAAAATCTGAACACGGCCGTCACGGCTCTTCGGTCGAACATTCAAACAATGGCAAAAATCGCCAATGACAACAAGGAGATTAAAGCCCTTGCCGTTGATGCCATCAATAAGGTGAATGATATTCAATCTACCGTCGATTCTATTAAACACAATCAAGTTGAAGCCCTGTATACCCCTGAAAAAACTCTCGGTATATATGACTCTTTCGATTTGTCGGCAATTGCAGGAGATATAATCAACGCTTTCGAGGTGAAATACAACAGCAATGGAGAAATCGCTGCGGATCTTGATTCGACCAATATCACAGGATCCGCAAAGGTTGTCGCAGACGGTATATCAAAAGATTTCAACAACGTCACACATTACGACCTTGTGAAAGTTGTTTCACTCATACTCGCAAAACTCAAGACTCTTTAACAATGGACGATTTGAGATGTGTATGCAACAAATGTGGAAAAGTTTTTCCGTATGACAGCCAATATTCTCCGATGCTGGAAGACGATGTGTGGAACTTCGTCCTCGAGAAACTCGATATGAAAAAAGAGGAAGCCAGGATTTACGAGCGCACGAGACAACTGATCCAAATGTTCTTTAGAGATCACGAGAACGATCCGGATTTCGATTATAACAGAACCCAACAGGCTTTCTTCTCGGAAGTCGATGAAGAGGGTTTGCATATGTACATCTGCGTAGATTGTATGAAAGACGCTCTCGGACATTATCCGAACTATGACGAGATTAACAAATCACCCTTCAACGCCGACTATATCAGACGAATGATGATTAACGCGCAATAACGAACACTTTTCACACAAACAAGCGAAAACGGGGGCTGTCTAAACAACAGTCCCCGTTTTCGCTACCAACCAAATATACAAATAAATAAGGAAACTTGAATTATACCGTTAATGGCTAATATCAATTCATATGCAGATACCCTGGAACAGATCACGGGAGCTGCGGTTGAAATGGCTCAAGTGGCAAAAGCTTTCAACGAGACTGTTACAGGAAATGAGCAGGAAGTTGTCATCACAGACGACCTCGTGATGCCATCATACCAGAACATTATCAAGCGTGTAGAGCGTGCGGAAAATACTGTGGCGAATCTTGTTAACGGAAAAGGTGTTATCGAGACAGGAGACGGAACATACCGTAAAATCCGTGTGGAACCTGTATCCAAACCTGCTGGCAACATCGAAAACCTTTCTCCAGTAAAAACATTCGGTATCAACTCGAACTGGTTCTTTGAGTCTCTTCAGTATCCTCGCTGTGAGGTAAAGATTGACTTGACGAGCAAAATCGACGAAGATTCCGATCGCGCTTATGTCAACAGAGTTATCGTCGATGTTGATCAGGAGTTTCTCACTGAAGATATCAAATCCGAACTGCTTAATACCGATCTCAAATACCCAGACCTTATTAAATATCTTGAAGACAGGTCGATAGAATATCGTGAAGACCGTGATGAGGCTAAGCTTCCGCTTGTGTATGAGAAATATGTCGGATCTTTCACCGTGACAAGCGTCTCAACAATCAAAAATCCGACAACAAATCTCGGTGAACGCTGGTATTACTTGTCAAACCTCGACTACGCATTGGTCGCAGAAGACGGTACAACGATCGAATCCGGACATATCCTCTCAAAAGGAGACAAACTGCGTTTCAACAACTCCCTGTTTACAGTTACAGAAATCAACCAACAGGAGAAGCGAATCAAACTCGATTTCACAATCGGTTATGAAACCATCGGTGTCTATGATGTTCTCAATTTCTACAATGAGCCGTTCGCTGAAAAGATTATCAGCGTCGGTATCGGTATAGATGAAATCGACATCATCTACGTCAAAGGTATCAATGAAGCTTTCAATATCCTTTCCAAAGACTGGTCAAATCCCATCGCTTTCTATACAAACGACTTGATTTATGACGAAAACGAAAGCGAAAATTTCTCTTCATTCTACAAAAAGAATGTCGCCGACTTCGGAAAAGACTGGATTGCCCGCGTAAAAGAAGGTCAAATTCCTTCATACGAAGGTATTACACCAAATGCTCCAGTACTTGTGGCTGATGATATTCGCGTTGTGCAGATCAACACACAACTGGATGCAACTCTCGATAAAAAACGTTATACAGAGATCACGACCGAAATCGCGTCTGTGAAGTCAAACATCAGTGCAGTTAGAAACACAATCGCTTCCAACAAAAACAAACTGGTAAGAGAATCAAACCAGAACAAAAGAAGCACCATTCAGAACACAATTTCATCCGACACGGAAAGGCTCAACAGTTTAACAACACAGTTTGGATCCCTTGTCGATGAAATGGACACTCTGCTCACAACGGCTGATGTCATCAACTACGAACCGAAATACCACCTTCGCGGATTCTTCTCGATACCAGATCCACAGTATGCCGACCCTGAAAAGAAACTCGGCCGCCAGTGCATCATCGGATTCGAGATTATGTACAGATACCTGAAAACCGACAACACTGGAACCACCCTCAACACATTCAACTTCAAGAACTCCAATACAGGCATTGTCTCAACAGGCGTGTTCAGCGACTGGAACATTGCAGAATCTCCCATTCTTGAAAAAGAGTATGATGTCAAAACCGACTCTTACAACTGGACCGACGAGAAACTCGACGGCACCCACGTCACAATCAACCAAATCGACATCGCCATCAGAAAAGGTGAAAAGGTCGAACTGAAAGTGAGATCAATTTCAGAAGCAGGTTATCCATACAATCCTCTGAAATCAGCATGGAGCAATTCTGTCATTATCGGATTCCCTGAGAATCTTACAACCGACGATTCTGTGACGACCATCCTCGATACTGTGAAGAGCGATATGACCGCCGTTGTTCTGCAGGAAACCCTCACAGCAGCCGGTTTATACACTCACCTTGCCGATAGCAACTCCCAGTATAAGCACAGCGCCGACAACATCGAATATACAGAAACTTCTACAGATTCATCTGGTAACACTGTGGTTAACACGATGTCCCTGGCCGAAAAGATTCGTTCGCTGCAGGCTAGCGCAGAGTCACAGACAACCGCTATCGAGTACACAACAGCCGACGACAACAACAATCCTGTTGTCAACAGAATCCACTTCAGATTGCCTGATCTGCCGACCATAGAGAAACAGGAAATCCAGCGTGCAACCATGAACACGTTCCTCGACAAGGTGAAGTATGGCAGCTACAGCGATCTCGCAGTGAAGAAAACATTCACACCGAAAAAATTATTCGCGACCCAATTAAGCCTCTCATAATATAAATGGCAGCAACAATAACCAAAATATCAAACTGTGATGTCTTTGTATACGACAACGTGTACAAAGCATCCGCAGATGCTTCCAGTGGAAACCTTTCGTCACACGTTACAGTTTCACCTGCTGATGCAAGCGTGTCTACATACATCAACGGGGTGGCTATAAGCAAACTCTCCGAAAAAACTGTCCCGTACACAGGTGGAATGTACCATATCCATTTTGACAGCGATATACCTTGCAATGTTACACTATCATTCCCTGGAACTTCAAACGCTGTGGTGACAAAACTTGCATCATCCGAGGATGTTGAAAGGAACGGATGGGATCGTCCGGATCAACTCCTTGATGGAGCGACATCATTCGGTTTGCTTCGTGCGAACCCAAAACTCACTGGAAACATAAAGGTTGTTGTTGATTCTTCCAGTAACATATTCCTCGACACATTCAAAGTTTCACTGTCGCTTTCACAGAGAGAATACAGAAAAATCTCCGTGAATCCGAACGACTATTACGGCACCAACCTGATGGTCAAAATGAAGGACATTCCCACAGATGACCTTTACAAGATCGAGGATGGCTGTTATGATATGTTCGCTCCAGGCAACAACCTTTCCGAGCAATATTATGACACATACAACTATGGTGTCAGGACCAACAGGGATAAACTCTATAATGAAAACTTTTCGTTCCTTGCCCCACTATGTATCAGAAAGAAACTTCCAGATTTCTTCCTTATTTTCAAAGTGAAAGGCTATGAATCCGTAAATGGTGATTCAAACTCTGAACGAATCTCATACTTCCTCAAGAACGGAACGCTCGTCAAAAGTTTCGACCTCCGCGAAGGAACATCGCTCGGAACGTACATCAGAAATATTTATGATGGCGCCAAGGATTTCGTCGGCGACATCTATGTGGCATCCGACTACAACAACTATAACACCGTAAACGGCATCTCGTTGGATCGTGGAGTTGTGGCACACCTTTATGAATCCGTATGTGATGAACGTGCCATCAATAACCAAGTATCATTGAACGACTGGTACACTCTAGGTTTTGAACGTACACACTCTGTTATCAAGGACATCGTGAACTTCGAGTTTATGTTCGATGACACAAGTGACGATCTGTTCTCATTGAACACATATTTCGGTCTTTATGTGCGCTTGAACGGAGAAGACGATACGTTCACCTGCATCGGAAAAACGGACGAATCATATCTGTTCGACCGCACCCCTGTAGGTTCCGGCACAACCGCAGCAACATATTTCAATCCCCAATCCTTCCCGAAGCTGATTTATGGAATGTCCACAAAAGACAGTTTCATACGGCTTACAAACAACATTCGCTCAGTAGATTCTTCTGTTATGGACAATTTCATCAGGAAACCTGATGAATGTATCGCCAGCCCCGGAATCGTTGATATATCCGACAAATATTCAGGGAACTATGCGTTTGCATCCATCGTTTTCAACGATGTCATAGATCCTGGTGAACATTATCGATTGATCAACAGAGAAACGAACAGAATCTACGAGGTCGTCATATCCAACATAAAAGATGACACAAAGGACATAAGCGAGGTCGAGCACCACACCAGAACAATAGAAGGTGAAGAATATGACATATACAGAGTGTCCATATACAACACCAAATATCGTTCGTATGCTCTTTCCGAGTCAGACAAAGATGTTTCAAAAAGTATAGATCTGCTTCTTGAAGCTTTCGAGCAGTTTAATATAGATACGCTTGAAGTATATAACAATGGAACGGACACATTGTCGTTTATGTACAATGCAGATTATCGTGATGTATACTTCGAGTATGTTTCATCGAAAGGAAATTTCTACAACGACAGCAGCATAGATGCCGATTCTGTAAACGAGCACAACATATCAATATTCGGATATGACGATTTCCCGTTTATAGAATTGAGCGACATAACAAGCGTGTTTTATCCAACAGGTTTTGAAGCTCTTGGAACGCGCTATGGATCCATCGTACTGTTCACCAGGTTACACAGGATATCCGAGAATAATGATGACTCATATGCTGTTGTCGTCAATAACGACATAAGCGAGCAGCTTGCCGAACATGAAACAGTTCTGTACCTCGACAGCGACGAAGATTATACGTTGTACAACAAGACGTTCCCTGTGGCATACATCGATTCTTCTCTGGAAGAAGAGGAGATTCAACTGCAAACCATCACAGGATTCGGGGAAGGCAGCAATTACATCATCTATGTGAACAAACTTCCGGGTGTTCACAACAACACCATATACTTCTACAACAACTACCCAATCAATGTCGGACTTTGTTCAATCTTCCCAATCAAGGATTTTGAAACAACGGTCCTCGACACCAACAACACAATCTTTGCTAATAACGACACTGTATCAAACAGCGGCGGGCGATACAAATCGACCGACAATGTAATGGGTAAAGCCCTTGTTGGTGGAACCGAAGAGTCGATCTGTGACTATTTTGACAAACACAGAGCATATAAGCAATATAGCACGCTGTCGGCAAACAACGAATCTCTTGTGAGATACCTTACAAACCTGTACGACAATGACCACAAACAATCCGATGTCGCCCTGATGGTCCCGTCATCTGTGAAATGGAACTATGTCGGTACAGACTATGTTGGAAAAAAGATGAAGGTGATGTACTCGTTTGTTCAGGACAGCTCTGTGATCGACAACCCGCTTACAGACTCACTTTCGTATTTCCTCACCAACGACTCTTCAAGAAACGTCGGGTTCATCACCGTTGACAAATCAAACGACACAACAACTGGTGACGACAAATACGTTTCTCCTTTGCTTGATGTACACTACAACAAAATCTATAGAGACTATATACTTTCCGGAAAAGGATCCTTGTCTGACATCGTTTTTAGCACAAAACATGTCAACGACAGATTTTCCAAAGTATACCAACACGGATCCAACGCCATAGAATTCGTATCTGGTGGAGTCAAGTTCAAGATTACATCAAACAACGAGAACATCTTCAACATCTCCAAATACAACAATTATTTGGCGATGTTCATCTGTATGAGCGGGAGCAATCCGTTGTATGACAAACCTTGCGAAATACTTGTTGATGAAACAAAAGAACAACTGTTCATCATTCTGTATACAGGCATCGGTGTATTGGATCTCAAATACAATGACAACTATTACAACATTAAACAGATAACATCTGTATTTCACAATTCTCCAATATCTGACAACGTTGTATACCAGGTATCTAGCGAATCTTATACGGGGGTGCCAGATGATGCAGGATTCTTCAAAGACACATCTTTGTACGCAGACAGCAGCGACAATGTCAAAGGGTATCTAATGATGTATTCACAGAACCAGGACGAAAACGCATACGAAGTTGACAATTTCATATTCGTGTCAGGCGAAATAGGAGAATTCACATATAACGATTCTTATCCAGATCGACTGCTTATCAAAGACACGGCGATCAGGGTTGATTCGGATACCGTTGCCGCAAGCAACTTCAATTATCTTGAACGTTGCTCAAAATTGCACGGAAACTGTGACATGTTCCTCTACTCGTGTGTCAGCGAAGATAAAACAAGTGGAGCCGAATCTGTATACACGACACCGACTGTCGAGGAGCTTAAAAAATACCTCAACAACACCTCGATTATCATCAAAACAGAATTCGGCTTGAGAGATTATACCAACATCGACGGTTTGTTTACCGCCGAGGTTGATGATCCTATGGAAATCTTCAGAGAGGACCAAAACTTCTCTGTTGTGAGCCATGGTTACGTACATCCTTGTTTCGCTGAACCTTCAACAATAGACGTTCTTACGTTCAACTACGATTCATCTATTATCAACGGCATCTTCTCGAAATCGTTCTTCGGGTGCAACATCGATGTGAACAGCGTCAATAACATCGAACAGATGTGGATCAAGAAGATTCTCAACGATAACGGAAATCTGCAAACTGTTCCCGATGCAAGTATCGTCAAAGATACGGAAATCAGATACACCATCGATTTGTCCACCAACATTCTCCCGGTTCCACCAACCATCGGAAACGTGTACACGAACAACGAAGAAAGCTACAGCATATATTCAATCGACAACATCAACAAACACTCAAGATACAACATAACACTTTCCGACTGCAGCATAGATTCGTCCAAAGCGTTTGGTGTCGGCGATTGGCTCACACACGGATACTCTAACCTCAACAATATCGACGGAAACGAGGAGTATTTCCAGGTGTATGACGCCTCGTACATATATGACGGTTCGACGAAAATTGTTGGTGGTGTCATCACCGTTGTCGCGTGCAAACCAGGGCAAAATCCTCTCCTTAAAAAAGAGCCTCTCAAATTCGCAAAGGGTAACAAGGTCGAAAAGGAATCATTGAATCTTAGCACTCGAGCAGCTAAACTTGAACGTCTTGTTCCAGACAGGATGTATAGACAGGATTCATACATCGCTTTCCAGACACACATCGCCAACGACGCTTCAAGTTTGGCTGAATTTGATGTGTCGGTAGGAGACATCCTTCACATCGATAACCTTACCCTGGAAGTGACAAACGTTTACATAGAATCGTACTCGTTCTCTAGACGTACATACAAAGACTATTTGTTGACACAGTCGAACAAGATCGTCAAAAACTATATCAAGAATCTGAACGATGTGATCAACGTCTCGCTCCCAATGAAAGAGGCGACAATCACTTGCAAAGTTTCAGGTTTCGGTTTGCCACCAATTAACGGAACGCTTGTTTCTTCTGATGCAAGCACATATGATTACGATTATTACAGGATGTCGTCAATGTTGATAAGTTCGGATCAAAAAGCCACATATATGAACATCGACAGAATCGATGAAGTGGAACCCATCTGCATAGGTGGAAAGATAGAGATGTCTCCTGTGAACAAAGATTCTTCCGTGGCACCAAGCTCGGATTCAAGTACAATGATTTTCAACCCACAAACAGCAGGTGACGCAAGCATATTCTATAACGGTTGTGTGTCAAACGAGTATGTTGGAAAGATTTATGATATCCACACCACATCGCTCGACATCATTCGCAATATGAGTCCGATAAAGAACTACTGGGAGAGCAACATCTGCAGAACATATTCTAGCATCGACGATTATACCGCAACACAAGGAATATACTCTGGTTACGAGAAGAATATGTTCTTTGCATCCAGAGGTGTGGTCGAAAAATGGGTGGATCCTACAAGAAAGACAAGAAACGACATCACGATCTCAAATTGGACCAACATCATAGTTTCTCCTATAAACAAGACTATTGAACTTGATATAACAGCAAGCTTGAGAGAATATATCCTGACAAGCCAAGGATTTATGAACAACTATCAGACGATCAATTCTGAAAACATCGCAAACAAGACGAAATATGTCGAAAACAGCATTCTTCCGTATATCAGCATCAACAACAACTGTCCGATAAACCTTTATATCAAGAAATCAGATACACAAACAATCTTCAACAGAGATATTACCCTGAACACCATAGGAAGAAAAATAGTCAAAGATTTGGCGTTCGTTTCCAACCCTAATCTGATAGATTATCAAAAAGTTGACAATTTCGGACACGAAGTTATATATAGAAACGGTTCATATTTCTTGAGGTTAAACAAACTGAAAGCTGGTACATATACAGCAACATTCAAAATAGAACTCTAACAGATGTCAGTCACGCTCACATATTCATATAAACCTTTCAACGTGTTTGATGCTGATAACGGTTGTGTCACAAACACAGTCGCTCCTGGAATCGTTGGCATCAATGGACAAAAAGGTGAAGATGGCAAATCAATATACCTGTCAGACTTCAACCCTTCGAACACATATTCTAAGAACATAATGTTGCAGAAGATTGATAACAATATGGCTCTTAGCAACGACTCCAATGTCAAAATCGAAAACAGAACCTTCAAAAAAGGCGACTGGGTTGTATGCAGCGACAGAAGTGTTTATATGTTGGACGATCCTGAAGAGAACTCACAGTTCAAATTCGATTTGAAGTATGTTGGACGATTCAGTGCAACCGACGATGAAGAAGGTAAATTGGCGGCCGCAATCGGTGGAGTCAGTCTTAATATGGATGCTTCTATAAGGGAATATCCGGCTCCAACAAACAGGTCGTTCGCAAAAAGTATGTACAACATCTGCATCATACTGAAAGTTCCTAAAATCGACAGAGACGATTTACACGATCTTATTTTTACATACAGAGGTGAAGATCAAATAATCCTTTTAACCGAACACCAGTTAAAGCATTTTTGCCCTAGCACATCAGAAGAAGAGAGTGATATTGAACCTGGTGAACTCTACTATAACACCTATGGGCAAATCGATTCTAAAGGAAACAGTTTCAAACTCTACCTAGGAAACGGAGATCTTGCCATAGGTTTCGCATTAACACAGTTGGGACCGAACATTTCAAGCGACGTAGAAGAACCTTCACATACAACATGGCAACAGATACTTGGTGACTATAGCACTATCGACTATTATGTTCTACGCGAATCAGAACTTGTGAAACTTGTTATAAGAACTTCTAACCGCAACTTCATCGAACGAACAAAAATGTATATAAGTCATTATACACCAGGACAGCCGTTGTCAGATCCTTTAAGTGTTACATACAAAGGACAGGAGCTTATCCAGTATGTGTCTTATGATGAGTTTTCTCCATTTACAGACAACACATTACAAACAAGTGTATCATATGACAAGGCTGAACGTGATCTGTACGGATTACATCTTACACCTACAATCATCAGCGATGCTTCTATCGATTCTTCAAGTTTGACCGATGTGTATGATTGTTTTCTGAACATCTATGTAGTAAACGAAAAATGCTACAGTTATAACACATATCTTGCATCTGTACCAAAAACATCAAAGACACAAGAGGTAGATTTTCCTGCAGATCCTGTCTATAAGAACGCAATGTTCAATTTTTACAAGAAAATAACAATACCTCTCAATGGGCAACCGATGTTTCTGTCGGATATGTCTATGGACAAGATAGGA
>Ga0310690_10005117_pt1 | contig 18025 bp, 36 predicted proteins | sample AusTroGonzalo_MG_2_FD_207661 | JGI IMG/M metagenome (GOLD analysis project Ga0310690, IMG submission 207661) | Bovine rumen microbial communities from tropical cattle in Woodstock, Queensland, Australia - Gonzalo_04 (v2) (version 2) | ecosystem: Host-associated > Mammals > Digestive system >...
GATTACCTCATCCTTGTAGTTCATCTAATCAAATGCGAAATGCCAAGCATCAATCGGTTTTAGCTCCTTGATCCTCTTGGCGATGTCCCTGTCCATAAGACGGATGTCGAGTCCTTGGTTGAAATCGACCTTCATCTGATGTTCTATTATCCAACCAGTGACCTCGTAGAACCAGTCCTTATCGAGCAGGATGTTGTTATCCATCAGGACTATCTTCTTATGTTTAGGATCGTGGAACTCCCTCGGGTGCTGGTTGATATGGAAACGTCCTTCTTTCTTGGGTACGATGCAGAAGTAGCAGTTCCTATCACATCCCCTTGTAGTGAATCCGAGATCATAGTCGCATTTCGGGTATAGCCTGTAATCGGGCATCATCAGGTCGACCTCCCGAGGCAATGTCTTATGTAAGTCGACTCCCCCTCCTCCGACATCTATCTTGGCATTCGGATAATAGAAGTGCAGTCCGTCTGTCAGATGCTTATTCTTATGGAAGATGCAGGATGCATAGACCTCATCAGGATCACCGACATTGAATCCGACCTTGTAACCAAGCGATTTCTTCCATGTACTAATGTGCATCAAGGCAAGGTTAGGAATGACAGAATCGACATCGATGAGAAGAGCCTTCACGCTTTCTTCCCCCTTAGATAGTCCTTGCATGACCGATTCCACTTACGGATCGCTCCGTTCCTCGTCATCCCGATAAACTCGCTGTATCTCCATGCTCCGACCTCGGAGAAATAGCACGGCAGACATACGATCCTCCAAGGGAACAGTATGACTTTAAGACGGCTTATGATGGGAGTATTACCGCATCTCGGACATCTCATCGGCTCAGTCATCCCTCTCCCCATCCAGCATATTGTAGATTCTTGCGATGATCCATAGACAGACGAATGCGACCAATGTCGCAGAGACGAGCAACAATGCCGAGAGACCTATGCAGATGAGGAAACCGACTATCGAGGCCGCCATCGTGCATCCCTCTTGACGTTCCTCTGGTATCTGACGGCATCCCTCCAGAGATCAGCCCACTCCCTCTCCGGGACATACCAATCGTCCAATCCTTTACCGCATTTAGGACACTGATCCCTCATCCAGACCCAATCCCCGATGCGTTCCCCTTTTTTGTTAGTCATCGGAGTCGAAATCTCCTCTTTTTGGAAGATGCTCCAACAGAAACGGCACATGAATCTCCTTTTCATGTCAGCTCCTCCCACAATCCGCATCTGAAATCGAGGACGTTGAGCAGCTTGCCGTCTATCGTGCATTTCCTCTCGAATACCGGGATCTCGTTCCCATCCTCGTCTATGATGACCTCGATGAGCTTGGCCTTCTGATATTTGCAGGTCTTACAGGTATTCTCCTTCATAGCTCCGCATCTCCCTCTCTCAGAGCCTCGTCAATGCTGTCTATCTTCGCTTGTAGGGCATCCAAGACCCTGTCAACGTGTACTTTATCGTCTTCGCTGACTTCGAGCCGTCTAAGCGTGTTTACAGCGTCCTCCCATCTCAGCCTCTCAAGGTCGAGTTTAGCTATCTCCTTTATTTCCACCGTCAATCCCTCCATCCGGCTATGCTCTTGAGGGCTGACATCAACTCCTCATCCGTCATGTCCGAGTTCTGCCACTGCTCGCATACTACCATCGTAGCGTACGGATCCTTCTTCGTGGCCTCATCGAAAAGAGTCCTTGGAATCTTCATCAGATCACCTTCGAGGATGTCGGTGCGTACCAGTTCACGGTCTTCTTCGTGAAAGGGTCTATCTTGGTCCCGGCCTTGTAGATGCGTCCGTCCTGTTCGAGCTGTCTTAGCCTACCGCATACGGATGTCCTTTGCAGATGCGTGAATCTTGAGATGTCGGAGGATGACGGATGCCTTGCGAGGCATACCGCCTGAAAGACGAGTTCGATCTGAGCCTTGCGTTCATCAACGGTTTCGATGTAGGCTTTCATCGATGTCGACTCGATCATTCACCAAACCTCCCTCACGGCATCGAGAGCCTTCTTCTCGGCTATCTTCCTTAATCTGTCATTCTCGACCATCAGCTCGGCATAGTAGTTCCATGCGGCCTCTTTCAGTGGGGAGTCTGGATTGTCCTTGATCTCGTCCCATGTGTGTTTCATGTGGTCGAGTTCTTCCTTTATGCCCATCGCATAGAGCCTTCTCGCTGTATCTGGATCCATCATTCCTTGACCCTCCTGTTCCATCTTTCCGCCCAATTAGGGCGCTTAGGCATTGTCAGCCCACATTCCCAACAATAGCATCCATCATCGGGTGCGACAACGTGGATTTTAGTCGAACCGCAACACGGACAAGGTTTAAGGTCAGTCATTCATGCACCTCTTCGTATGTTTTCTGAAAAATATCGGGCTTGCATGGGTAAAACTCGCCGTTCACGCCTTTTATGATCCAGTCGCCGATGGATGCAGTCATGACTCCTTCAAGGGTTACTATTCCTATCTTGGTTTGTGCCTCGTGTTCGTCCTCCATCGGGACCAGGTCCTCGCCGACGAGCTGGCTGATAGCTTCCATATTGTCGCCAGTCCATTGTATCGCCTCGATCTCGACGGGCTTTTTTCTGAATTTCATTCCTCCGCCTCCTCGTCCAATGCCATCATCTCGCCCATCATTATCCCCAATGCCATGCCTGATTTGAACGCCTGATGACACTGCTCGCAATGATAGTACGTCTTCTCGTTTATCTTGATAGGGAATCCCTCCCTGTCGCATCCTTCGATACTGCAATTCATTCTCTCCCCTCACCTTTCCAATGAAATACTCACAGTTATCATCGGGTTTGAACTCCGACTCTGGACATTTCCAGTCCGTCTTTTCCTCATCGTAGTTAGGCTCGTAGTGCTCACAGTCTTTACAAGCACCCTCTGGAATGCCTATCAGTATGTCGCAATCCTCTGTCTGGATCAGGTGTTGGCTCATTTCTTTACCTCCACCAGTTTGAGCTGCACTTCTCTGCCATCCTTTAGGCAATATACATCGCTCTCGTTGTTCTTGGAAAGAAGATAGGCTATGACCGAATGGATGCAGTCCTCGGTAACTTCGTGCTTTTCTCCTCTGAACTCTTGGTGTCCATCCTTGTATGTGTGGACTCTGCCAGCGTAGATCCCGAAAATACCGCATCCTACATGGAACTCGTCTGTCATTGCTCCGCCTCCACGTCATCAACCTCATGCCATTCAGCATAGCTACCATCCCATGCGCATTTTGTCGGTAATTCCGAGCTATTATCTTCAAGGATTATTCTGCACCCTGTATGGCATCCAGTACACCTGAATTTGTATTCGGTCATTCTTTCACCTTCTGTATCTCTTCCTCGGTCGGCTCCTGTAACTCCACCCAATGCGCACAGCCTTGCATCGGGCATTGTTTGGGTGGGTTGTCTCCATCGCAGTTCACACAGTTCAGATAACAGGGTGGTTCGCAGTCGTAACAGATGTATCTCATTCTTCCTCCTCCTCCTCATCTTCGTCATAATCGTGTTTGGCCCTCTTCCTGTCGGGCTTGTCAAGGTGTTCGGGTTTGACTTCTGCCCTGTTGTAGAGAAATCTCTCACAGCAGGTGCATCCGCAGGTCTCCTTCGCCTTCTGGCATCCCTTGGCGAAGTAGCAGTATTTCTTCAGATATACCGGGAGGATGTCCCACTGCGGAGGTTCAGGTTTAGGCACATCGTAGCTCTCTTGGACATGGATCCCGTATCTCTCCGCCATCCCCATGATGTGTGCATAAAGCTCGCTCCTGACAGTATATCCTGTCTTCCAGTCCCTCGTGAATGGGGAATAATGGTCGAGAGCGTACGAGTAGTTCGAATGGATGAAACTCACATCTTCACAGCTCGCACCGTGTCTGAGAGCCTCGATGCAGAAGTGCTCGGTGTAGTATGATGGGTCGAACTCGGTCACCCTGTAAGGGTCGCATTCAAAATCGTCCTCGAGGAGGATGTCGTAGCCGTCCCCCTTGTCGGTATCGATATGCACCAGCTCGCTGTCCATCCATGCGGATTCTATCTGCTTGTATTCGTATGAGTAGCTATGTTTTATCGGATCGTATTCGGAGAGCGTCAGGACATCGATGACATCATCCTTGTCCTTGATCTCCTTATGGACCTTGCCCATCATCTGGAGGAACGAGTAGTACGGCCTGTCCTGATCTGGACCATCCCCGGCATGAAAGAAATGATTGCACATTCCCCCATGGTAGTGGTTAGTGAGGAATCTCGTATCGGACAATGCCTTTCCGTCCGGTAGCTGTCCGATGCTGTCAACGAAGGACTTGGCATCCGTCCTGTATGCTCTGAGGATCCCGTCCTTCTCGTACTGGTCCTTCAACTGGATCCTTCTCTTGGGAGTCGGATCCCTGACGATTGGGCTGAAATCGAATATAGAAGTCTGAGCAGTCATGCTGTCGCCTCCATCGGAAAAGTCCCACCCGGCAGTACCCAATATCTCGATGCATTGTTGGATAGGTCGGTGCGGATGACCTTCGAGATGATTAGTCCCCTTTCCTCGAGGTTGCATAGAGCCTTGAAGACCGCTCCCCTTTTCGACTTGATCTCGTATTCGGTCGAATACATCGATGCGACCACCTCATAGGTGGACTTGGCTACCATCGTCATGTGAGAAAGGACTTCAGGCTCTATGTCCATCATGCGATGGCCTCCAATAATCTGTGCAACGTTTCCGGAGTCATCCTGTCGCCATATCTCTTGGATGACACCTCGAACTTTCCGACAATGTAGACCTTCCATTTATCCGAGTGATGGTCTCTGATCCTGCTCTCGACCTCGTAGATGGAACGGCATCCGTATGTCGTGCTGTATTCGTCATAATCCTCCCTATTGTTACGATAGACCCTCCAGAAGACCTCGACCTCGTAGTTGTACCAGCCGTCCTCTTTCAGCTTATCGGAGTCCAACGTCAGGATCTCTCTGCCGAATCTCTTGATTACTATTGGTGCTCTGAAATGGTATAGGGATTTGCTGATGGCTTTTGCGATGCAGTCATACAGCTGTATCTCGGAGCTTGCAAGCTCATCCCTGACGTAGCTCTCATAGAACGGATAGCGGTCCCTCCCGACAGTGTTGTAGAGATCCGTATCGTCCATGGTCTTCGACAGCTCTTCGATCTCTCTGAGTTCATCCAGCTTTTTCGCTTTATCATATTCCTCATAGAAATTGGAGGGGTACTCGGTCATAGTGCATCCGCAGTTAGGACACTTGCCATCGAATCTGACCCATTCCCTGCCGAACTCGGTCCAGTGCTCCTCGTAGAGCTTGAGTTCTCCCTGACAATGGGAGCAGACACCGCAGGAGGTCATAGCTCCCCCCTCCTTTGGAGTTCCTTGGTTGCGTTGTTCTTTACCAGATCGCTCAAACTGGTCTTTAGGAGGAGCCTCAGCATCTCAGTGGATGCTGTCGTATAGGCATTCCTGTAAACGATGTCCCTCGGAGCGGTCATATCAGTCCGACCTCCTCAAGTGCCTCCATGACATGAAGAACGGCTCCGTCTGCCCAATCGAGGATGCTGTCTCCGTAGACCTCTTTCGCCTCCTGAATGATGGTGCAGTCTGGCTGGTCCTTATCGAATTTTATGAGAATGTTCCTGCCATGAGAGGCTTTCGCCATCTTCTCTCTGGTCTCGGCATCGAGCCTGTCCTTTGCCTTGTCAGCCGTGATGAACTCGCTCTCGGTAGTCGGTACTGACTTCTTGGAGAAGAATGGATCCCCACCCATCTGCTCGAACATCTCTGCCTTCTTCTGAGCTTTCAGCTCTTCCTCGGTGGCTACGACCTCATAATAGTTGCCGTCCTCGTCCACCGTGTACTTGGACTTATCCTGATCCCAGTAGACGGATGCACCGAATCCGAGCGATTTGCACGCATTTCCGAGAGCATCGGTAATCGCCATCTTGTAGAGTTCATCGTTGACTCTAATCGAACCGTCCTTGCCCTTGCTTACCCAATCGTTTCCGCCAGTTCCGACGATAGGCTTGCTCCACTCTTTCGTCTCAGGATCCCTGATGTAGAGATTGATGTCCACAAGGCATTTCTGATGCGTAACATCGAATTGGAGGATCTCTCTGCGAGTTACCTCATAGTACCATCCGAATCCGACAGGACCGAACAGAGCGGTAAGCTGCTTGATCCTCCACTGAGCATTGATGTCCGTTCCCCTGAATCCGCCAGCTCTCTGGAACGGCTTGAGTGCCTCCTTGGGTGGCTCCATCGATGGGATGTAGAACCTGAGATTGTTGGCATCCTCACTCATCGTCATACACCTCCTTGACGAAGTCGTAGAATCCAGACTCGTCTTTCCAATACTCCCAGACATCCTGAGAGTCGTACTTGCACTGCTTAAGGACAGCCTCGTAGACATCCAGCATCTGGACTCCCATGAGTTCGAACTTCTTGCTGAATCTCCTGCTCAATGCCTCGTGGAAAATCTCCTTGATCCTGACTTCCGAGTATTGGATGAGGATGTCGAGGACATCGGGCATATCGCTGTCGGTGATCTGATTGAGATAGAGTGTAAGGATTCCGTTGTCGTAGACGAGCTGGATCCCGTCCTGTGATTCATCGTTCCCGATGTCGTATCTCTTCCCTCCGCCGATTGCTCCAATGGTCTGGATCATCTGTGCGAGGTAGTCGACTGTCATGAGGTCGATGTCCACGTTGAGGTACCAAGTGAGGTCAGAAACGTCTGTCATGCCCTCGCCCTCCCGATGATTGCGTACTCGTCCCCATCCATGAATATCTCTTGGTCGGGATGGGCTATCTTCAACTTCTCGACCTCTCTGATGACCTGCGTCATCGTCATCGAGACTTTGTTGAAATCGATGTATTTGACGAAAGGACGGCACATCTTAGGCACGCTCCTTGACTGTCTGGCTGCCCTCGTTCAAAAATATATATTTATATTTATATTCCGAGAAAAGCCCTGTCCTGTGTAAAAGTTCGTTGATGTCGAGCATCGCAACGGACTTCTTCTCTCCAAGAGGAATGAGAACCTGATCTGCGATCGCGTTCTCCCATTTCTCCTTAGCAGTGATCCTCGAATTGATGAATCCGTATGCCTTGACTCCGATCCTGAACGAATCGAAGGTTATCTTCATCTCTCTACGGCCATCTTTCAGAGCCGTCTCTATCGGTTTCTCATAGATGTCGACCATCCTGAGATAGACCTTGTCCATGGGTATTGTCATGTTTTTTCCCTTCTGGACACTTCTGAATCGATTTCCCGACCCTATGAAAAGATACTATTTTTTGGTCTGTCTGATTTCAGACAAACCTGCATCCTTTCGTCAAGTCATCGAAACTCGATTCCCTTGCATCCAATAAGATAAACCCAAGCACCGTATTTATAGCCTTTTGAAGATAGCGTCCAATTTTTCCTGTGCTTTTATCATATTTTCATTATTTGCATCAAGATAACAGTGCAGAGTCGTATCTATCGACTCATGCCTCATCATCCTTCTAAGCGTGTCAAGGTCAGACCTTAACCCGGCATCGTCAGCTAAAATCGTGCAATAGAGCCTTCTCATCACATGGGAAGTGATGTGCATATTCGTCTCCTTGCTTATCCTTTTGTATAATTCTATTATTACATTCTTAGTAATAGGGATCCCGGAGGGATGGTTCCTCGTGTTCTGGATCAGTAGCCTTTCAGTCGGATCCGGATCCTTCTCCAAGAGCTGCCTGCGTTCTCCGTAGCAATAGGATCCTATCATCGACATCAATCCACGAGGTATCTCCTTCTCGACAACCTTTCCCTTTCCATGTCCCTTGCCGTAGATTGTGAGGAAGGATCCATCGATGTCATCCATCTCGATGCTGACGATCTCGTTCATCCTCAGTCCCATCTGTGAGCCGAATGCGATAATCAACCTCTCGGTATCGTTCCTCGTACATTCGAGGATCCTCTGATAATCCCCCTTGTCGATGAACGTCCTCCTCGGCTCTTCGGCATTCCATAGAAGTTTCATCATCCTTGGCAGATTCTTCCCTGTATCGAACTCCATCCAGCCTCCTAAGATGTTGATGCGTGCCTTTATGGTCGACTCCTTGCCATCGAGATTGTCTATCAGCCTGTAAACGTCCTCATCGGTCAATTCGGAGAGTTTTACCGTTTCTCCTTTCAATCCGCCGATATTCCTTATCAAGACCCTTAGAACGGATGAATAGGTCTTGATGGTCGAAGGTGTCCTCCTATGTTTAGAAAGAACGGACAGATACCTGTTCGCGGATATATATAAAAATATATATTTTTTTAACTGGTCATCTATTAAATAGTCTGTATCAATCCTATATTCAGTCATTCTGACTCACCACCTTGTTGGTGGCTCGGAGTAGTCCTTGCATCCAACTTGTCTCTACTCCGAGCGTCCTTGATCTCGATTTATCCCCATCCCTGTCCTGTAAAGCCGAAACGTGCTTTATGTTCTATCCTATCCCTCAGAAGGCTCATTCCTCCTCGTAGACTTCCATCGTCACTTCTACTTCTGTGCCGTCAGTCCAGCCAGACTTCTCAACGTAATCCCTCTGGATCACGACATGGTATGATGCCTTGCCGAATTTCTTGACAGTCCCCGGAAATGTGATCTTCTTCCTCATTCCATCGCTCCCTCTTGATGCAGTATCTCCTCGTTTATCTGATTTATGATGCCCTTGGCGGTATTGGCAGTCATCAGGATTGCCGTGTCCTCCTTGCAGGTCTTGCACCAGCACAACGGATCCAACTCCCCTGCCTTGAGGATGACGTACTCCCCGATCAGCTATTTCTTCAAGTCTGTGCCTACATGGTAGACCTTATGATACTCCGCATCCGAAGTGCAGTTCGACATCACGATCCTGCCGTCATAATATGTCGGGAAATCGGTCATTCAATCACGCTCCGATGTGAACATGACTCCGCCGAATGCGGTGTGCTTAAGGAACGCATCCTTCGCCTTGCTGAAACTCGTCCCCTCGTAGACCACATGACCGTAGGGTATGCTCGAATGCTCATACGGATCCAGATTCGTTGCCTTGACGGTGTACTTCACAGTACCAGCCCCTCGATCTCATCGTAGCTCAACGCTCTCCTGCATCTTTTACAGGAATACATCCAGCCGCCGTCAGGACTGTATTGTATCTCGATCCTGTCGTTCTTCTTGCATTTAGGACAGTGGGGAGCCGATACCTCGACTCCGTTGACGATTAGCGTGTTCATTCGACCGCCCTCTTGAAACTCCATAAAGTCCGGTGGGTATCGTCATCGATGCCGTCCACCCTCAGACTGACATCGTACTCGCTTATCTTGTACTGGTCCGCCATCCTGTAATTGAAAGCGTAGGTGTAGAGGTATTCTATATCCCCATGCTTACCGCCTGTGATCTCGTAGCCGTCATCCTGTATCTCGATGCCCTTGACGAGGCGGTTCGCCAGATCATCGGGCCATAACGGACACCTGCGGCCATCCATCTTGCTCTCGATGAAGTTCTTGAGCCATGCTCCGACTCCCTCCGGGTAGCCATCGCAGTGATGATACAGCCAGACCACCTTCTCTCCGTTGACTGTGAACAGTATGTTGCATCTCGTTGACATCATTCCGCCTCCTGTGCTGATCTCTGTTCGAGCCATTCCCTTATCTTCTCTTCCCCTATCTGCTCCTTCTCTGGCTGTGCCTTATCAATCCCGATGAGCATTTCCGCCAGCGGATATACCTGCTGTTCCTCGCCTCTCATGTACTGCCTCCCTACGATGCGCCAGCCTCTTATCAGATACACTCCGTTATCGTAGTTGTCGCAGTCCAGACGGTCAACGGTATCGATTCCGAGCGATTCGGATCCTCCGAAGAAGTTGCCGACCACCTGACAGAGCCTCGCCCATCCGTAGCAGTCGGTATCGGGTGTGCGGTAGCCCTTCAACTTGCAGTAGGTTAGGAATCCCTCGACAGAATCCCTGCCACCGTTCCAGTGGAGATAGACACCGACTCCCTTCTTCTGGAAGTCCTCGGGGGTAGTGATGACTGCCCTGTTGCCCATCATTCCACCCCCTTCTTCTTGCTACCCTCGGATAGGAACTCCAATCCAGCTGCTGGTAGCCACATCGACTTACAGACAGGACAATAGTAGGTGTACCCTGTTCTTCCTCCGCTTGATACCTTCCTGACCTCTGATTCTACACCACAACACTTAGGCATCATGCCACCTCCTTTCTGGTCTTGAAGTTCGGATCAAGATAGACCTCGGTAGCGTTCTTGCCGTCCTTCGACCTCCAGACCCCTACGAGCTTGAATCCGTTGCCCTGAAGGTCGCTGGTGCATCCGTTCAGCTCCTCGACATCGCTGAACTCGTTGATGGCGAGTCCGTTGACGCTTATGGCGATGGTCTTGACATCGACCATTCAATCCACCTCCAGTGCTTCGAGTTCCTGCTTTTGTTTCTCCAAGTATTCCGCCTCGTACTCGCACATCGGTCTCGGCTTGTCCGGGTACTGCGTTTGAGCGTACCTTATGCCAATGAAGACCAGTTCCTCAAGCTTGTCCATGTTCCCAAGAACGGAGCTGTCGACTGCTACGGACTTGAAGATGACGCTCGCCTTGACTGGCTGTGCGCATCCGTCAATCGATCCGAAACTCAATCCCTCGATGCTGTCGACATAGTCCCTGTTCATGAGGTCCATAGCGACCTGCTCGACTATGTCGGACGGCTGGATCCTGCTCCTTTCGAGGTAGGTCTTGACATGATCCTTCCTGAAATCCTTCGACCTTACGAAGTCGGTGAAGTCCTCGGTATAGTCTACCTCCTCGCCGAACATCTTGCCTTTCATGACTGACAGCAACCCTTTCATCATATCGTCCGAAATGTCCTTGAGGTAGTCGGTCACGCGCATATCGATGAAATTTCCTGCGTCCCTTGCCCATCTCACTTTAAGGTCGGTCTCCGGGGAGAATCTGATCTTGACGGTCTTGAACCTGTCCCCGAATACTTCCTTCGCGATGCTGGTGAGATCCACGTTATCCATTCAAGCCACCCCCTCAACCTTGTGGAATGCCTTGGTAGTCTTGGACTGTTTGTAGAACCATTCTCCGTTCTCCTTGTAGAGATACCAGCTGGTGTTGCGGAAGTAGTGCTCGGAGCCGTCTTTCCAGACATTCTTTCCGATGTTGTAGACGTGTCCCTCAGACCATCCGAGGGACTCCATCCTTGCGACTGCCTCCAAGAGCTGATCTTTTTTGAGCTTGTTGACGATGCGGATGCCCTCAGAGTAATACTGTCCGTAGCTCATGCTCTGCTCCATATCATCGGAGATCAGTACGAACACCATTCAAGCCACCTCCTTCTTCTTGATGATGTTCGAGGTGTAGTAGCAGGCTGAGGTGTCTATACTGCCGTCAGAGAGCTTCCTGACCTGAAGGACGCTCGATGCGTAGTTGGGTCTGAGTTCCCTGCACAGCTTGACTGCCTCATCCTCGTTCCTGAGGATCCTGAACTCACGGTCATCGACTCCGACAGAGTCAACGATGTAGATGTCAGTCCACTCGATGCGGTCATAGGGTGCGTCATGGATGTCGACTCCATTGTTCTGGAAGAATCCGATGACATGATAATCGTTCTTCGCGATCATCTTTTTCACTTTTTCTAATGCGTCAGTTCCGTTCATTTAGTGTTCCACCTTGGCTTTCGCCTAATACTACATCCCATTCATTCTATTTATATGGTATATATCAGGTATATCTCTCATATATCAAAAATCAGTAAAGCATCGGGAGAGTTATGTCTATGATATATAACATCGAGAAAAGAAGGGTGCTCTCCCGGTGGAACACTACTTCGCTTGGGAGAGCTGTTAGGAGTGATGAAATATGAACACTTAAAGGTTGATGGGGGGAGAAAGCACCTACTCCCCCCATGCTTTAGGTTATTGGTAGGATCCTTGCGGATCACTCAAGCTTTTCTTTTCCCTCGATGACAGCATCGTTGAGCTTCTTGGCGGTCTCAGCGGTCTTGATAATCATTTCGCGGACACCGTACTGGAAAGCATAGTTGACCATGATTCCGGCGACTGCCGCGAGGATCCCTGCGACTGCTGTGTAGGTCCAGACACCAGCACCATCGAAGATGGCATTGGCGAGAGGGATCGCACCGTACATACCGACAGCAACACCGAGGATGATGGAGAAGATAGTGCAGAAGAGATACTTCTTGTCCTCCTTCTCTCCGTTCTCGATGTCCGCTCCCTGTCTGTACCATTTCAATGAGGCCGCCCTTGTGAAGAGGATCCCCATCACGATGGATGCGATCAGAAGGAAGGGAAGGTACTCCTCAGGAATCGTCAGTGAAGAAATGTCAATCTTGTCGAACATCTTAATCTCCAGCCCTAACATTATGAGAGCGATCCCGACAACCATCTTCGCAAGGTTCGCCAGTGGGAACCAGTCCGAGGACAGGATCTTCGGGATTACTCTCCTCATTCCTTAGTCTCCTCCTTGGGAGCCTTGTTCTTCTTCAGGAGCTTGTCGAACTTTCCGATCTTGTAGAGATACCAGACCACCATCAGAGCGAGGAACGCAACGATGATGATGACGCACTTGCCGAGTCCGGTGTTGAAGAACGGCTCAGGATCCTTGGTAAGCTCCTTAATCTTGTCGTTCAGTCCAGCGATCTCTTTGGTAAGGTCGTCTACCTTCTTGGTAAGGTCGTCCTTGGTCTTGGTAAGCTCTGCGATGGTCTTGGTCTGAGCTGCGATCTTCTCAGCGGAGTCATCCGCATCGATGATGGCCTTTGCCTCCGCAAGCTCCGCCTCTGCGATCTCCAGCTCGTTCTCGACCTGTGCGAGTTCTGCTGTGAGGTCTGCGATTGTAGCCTCGTAGGTTGCTTTCATCTCTGCGACCACGCTCTCGCTGGCTGCCTCGATCTCTGCAACAGCGGTAGCCATCTCTGCGATGAACTCTGCGGTCATGGCTGCCGGAGTTGCGAATACGACAGTGGTAGCGACTGCTCCGATCCATCCGTCATCGATGTCGTATGCGACATAGTTCTCGGCCTGCTCGTCAGTCTCTACGAATGCGAGGATAGCGGTCATGTAATCTGCCCACTCGTCACCAAGTTCTACAACAGTGGCGACAGGGATGACTACTGCTCCAGCCTTGATGTAGGGCTTGATGAGTTCATAGTCGGACATATTCGCGAATGTCAGTTCGATGTCCTCAGCGAGTGCGATCCTATATGTCGCTCCATCGAGGTCTCCGAGAAGGTCCCCGATGTCATCGGTAGCGATTATCTCATCGAATGTGAGGGTAATCGTACCCTTGTCTGTATCGACAGCGACACCCGTCTCGGCATCTGCTCCGGGAACGCAGATGATCCCGGCCATTGCGAGTACGAGTACCGTTGCCAATGCTAATGTTCTTGTGTTCATGGAGAAATCTCCTGCCAGATTTGACTCTGGGCGATGGAGTTAACAGTGTTAATTCAATTTAAGAGCTGACCGCTGAATGTCGGATTTTTCATCGATCCTTGCCCTTGAAGTCGATATATGCCGAATTGACTGCTGTCTTGTAATCGCCGAACAGCTTGCGGTACGATTCGTCCTGCATACACATCTCCGAGATGATCCTCGTCTTCTCATCCTGAAGTTTTCTCTTGGCCTCGATGACTTTTGGATCGCTCCTTACAGCCTGCTCCATGACCGAGAATAGCTGTGCATCGATGACGCTCTCCTTCGGCTTGCTCATCTCATCGACCTTCGTCTCGAGAGCGTTTATCTTCTGTATGAGTTCAGGAAGATAGACTCCCTCCTTCATCATCTTGGAGAACATCTCATAGTTCTCCGACTGCTGTTGTACTGTCAAGCCCTCCCCGGACTTGTTTATCGCTTTCATTATGTTCTCGTATGCCATTTTAGTCACCCTAAATGTCAAATTAAACGATTCTGTCTTTTCTTGACTTTTTACAGGAATCCCGATGTATTTTGCATCGTTCCTGCAAGTCTTCTTAAAGAGGTTCTCTGATAATTGTGAAAAACTCACTTTTCGCAATTTAGCGATTCTATGATTGCGATTTGTGAGATTTTCGCAAATAAGGGGTTTAGACCCCATTTTTCATGGGGTCATGGTTGGGGTAGTTCGATGTCAGCCCACTCAGGAGAGGGATCCTGTTCCTGTTCCGCTCCAAGTCCCGGCGGTGGTGTCAAGGGTTCCCTGAATGGTGGTTGCGATTGTGTCCTTGTTCTGGATGGCGGCGAGGATGAGCTGAAGATTGCTCGAATCCCTCTGCTCCGCAAGTTTGTCGCGGAGGTCCTGAATCGTCTTCGCATCCTCCCTGTTGCGGATGGTGCAGAAGTTATCCTGAATCATGGCGGTTTGTGCTGTCAGAGCGTTCAGGATGCTCTGAGTGTTCCTGTTCGCATTGTCCTGCTGTGCGTAGGCTATCTGGCTGGCTTGGTTCTGGAGTCCGTTCAGTCCCCTCTCGATGAGGTTCGACTGCTCGAGGATGGATGTCCTGATGTTACAGCAACAGGACTGGATCGCACTCTTGATGTCCCCGTTGTTAACAGCGATCTGCTTGTCAACGGATGCCAGTGCCGATGTGATCTGTGCGACATCGGTGTTGAGGTTGTTCGCGAGGGTCTGAATGGCCGCCTGCTGGTTCTGACCGCTCTGAGATACCGCTGTCATGAGCTGGTTGAAGTTGCCCTCGTTGATTACTGTCCTATCGACTCCCGAGATGCCATTGGCTCCCCATCCTCCGAATCCGTTTCCTCCACCCATGAGGATGACAAGGAACAGGAGGAACAGCATTCCGCCATCTCCTCCGAAGGATCCGCTGTCCTTGAGCATCGCAACGATGCCGGGGTCGATTCCCTTGTTCTGCAACATTCCTGCTAAAAGCCCTGAGTCGTATGAATCACTCATTTTCTCATCTCCTAACATTTTGATAAGTGCGTCTGTATCGTGTCCGATGTCATCGAGTTTCGAGTGCTCCCATTTCTGGTAGGCACTCATCTCTGTCTTGGAATCAGAAGGCTCGACCTCCATGTAGTCGATTTGATCCATCTGACCCATGTCCATTTCATCAGCCATTTTTCAGACCTCCTGCCTTGTAAGGCATCGGTAAAATCGGCTGGACGTTATAATCCGAAATTGCTCAATATCGGTTTATACCAAGGGATGACCTAACATCCATCCATGGGAAGTAATGCACGCTACAAATGTCCTAAATGCGGTACAAGATTGAATTATTGGAGTCAGGAGTACATCGAGAAACATCTGTCGAGATGTGCTAAGAGGCACCCTCCTATCAGACTGAAATCGGGATCCGGACGGCCATCTAAGAAGGAGCTGAGAGAACTCGACAAAAAGAAGAAGATGGTCTTGGAGGCATTGGAAGATCAGGACGAATGAGATGGGAGAGGGAGGCTTTCGATTGTGATGGCAGACCTCCCTCATGATGGATCGGGGATCTCTCCCCGATAAACCGTTTACCAAGGTCTTGTCGGATACTCGGGATATGTGACCTCATTGGGATAATTGGCATCATTGACCGTATCATTTACGGCCTGTTTGAATGCCTTTAACGTGTTGGCCCATGCGGTCCAATCGTGGGATGTGTCGTTATCGAATATCGCATTTAATGCCTCGAATAAATCCGCATCCGCCGCACGGATTAGTGCCTCCCTCTCGATCCTGCGGTAAGATTCGGGGTCGTATGGGTTCCCATTCTCATCCAGTTCCAAGCCCTCGGGCGGAGGCTCTGCGAACCTCGCATCCCCTTCCTTTTCGGGGAAATAATAGCAACCCCCGTAGCACCAATCAGGGGCCTCTACGAATACGATATTATCCGCATACAGGCCCACCGTATCCTCTACGCTGTTATACTCCGTATAATGGTGGTATAACCTCCCGTTCATAATGTCAAATACTTTTCCCATGTTATCATCCGACCCACATTATTATGCAGGCACCGTTAGCCCCTGCGTTTCCGCTTTGTGCGATATTATACAGACCGCCACCGCCACCGCCAGAGCAAAGGTCGTATGTCGTACCTGTGCCTTTTCCGCCCGCACCTCCACTTCCATATCCGAGGCCATGTGTAGCAGTCGATGGGAGGCCGCCATTTCCGCCATTTCCGCCAGCGACTCCGCCACCGCCACCGCCTCCATAATTGACTGCTTTTCCACCTTTTGCCCCATATCCGCCTCCGCCACCGCCACCGCCTGCGGTGACTTTTGCTCCGCCAGTGTACCCACTGCCAGTGCTTGAAAAGAATCCGTCTGCGTTCTGTATAGCCTTTCCGCTCGCCCCTGCGACACCCATATTTCCGCCAGCCCCTCCGAATGTTCCGCCAGAGCCGCCACGGGGGGAGTAGTTTCCTCCATTTGCACCGCCACCGCCTCCGAAGGTTGCATCTCCGCCTAATTGTGGAATGCTGTTTCCCCCTGCGCCGCCTCCACTGCCTCCACTGCCTCCTGATAGGTTCGTGTCGCTACTATTGGTTAATAATGTGGTTCCCCCTGCGCCGCCTCCATTTACAGATAACAGCGTGCCGAATGATGAGGCCCCTCCATTCTCGTTTATAGCCCCTCCGTTTCCAATAGTCACGGTGTAATCTCCTGACGTTACTTTTAGCGTCTCAAGTACCATATATCCGCCGCCTCCGCCGCCTCCTGCAATTTCCGAATAACGGGCATCGCCCTGGCCACCGCCTCCGCCACCAATAAGGAATATCTTATAATGGCCCGTGACAGGGATGGTCAGGGTCTTGGTCGTTGTGATTAATTTACTCGATCCTGTGATTGTCGGGGTCAGGGTTTTTGTCGCTGATGATGGGGTTATAGTGCTGGACGTAACCGTTGCGATTGCTGAACCGTCCAGTTTAGTGGTTACGGTTCCCGAATATGAAAGGGCTGTGCTATCTCTCAATACGCAGACCATCGCCTGATTGCTTGCAAGGGCCACCCCTCCGATTGTTATGGTCGTGGCGAGGTTCCTGGGGAGCCTTATAGTTATTATGCAGGTCATACTTGTGCAGTCGATCCTTGTGCTGGTGCTTGATACCGTGAAGGTCTTGGTCTTAGTTACCCCGTAAGCCGTGATTGATAGGGTATAACTGCCATCGTTCAGAGTGACCTCCTTATCATTGAATGCCCCCGAACCGCTTGTGACCGTTGTACTTCCGCTGACTATACTCCAGGCAGTGGTGGTCAATGTGTACGGTACGACAAACGTGACCTTGCGCCCTGCCTGTCCTGATATTACCACCGTCTTGGTGGTCGATGATTCCGCCGTCACCGTCGCCGATGTCGCAGTATAACTCCCAGCCGCTGGCGTTACCGTCACCGTGCAGGATCCCGTTCCTACGAGCAGGGATACGTTACCGCTTGAATCCGTCGTGCCTGTGACCGTAGTGCTACCTATGACGGCCCTGACCGTCGCTCCGCTTTTGTTGTTGCCGTCGCTGGGATTCCATGCTACATTTAGCAGGCATTTACCGACGGGTACTCCTCCGCCGCTTCCAGCTCCCAAGTATGCGTTTATGATTACCATTCAAATCGTCTCCTGTTCGTTCCACATCAATTTAGGATTGAGGTCTATCGTCGGCTTTGTGCCGATGCACCTTATCGTTACCGTGGATCCATTTATTGCCGATGGGAATATCATTCCCTCGACAAACTGATTTACAGCCTCGTCAGTCATCCCTTCCCATACTCCCAATATAGCATCCGATGCTGGAGAAGATATTGAGACGTTCTGTGTCCAAGGTCCATTTCCAGACCAACCTGATGCTGTCAAATTGATTGTTTCATTCATGTCCAATACACCCCTTTTGATCCTCATGGGAATATCTGCTCTCGGTGTAGCTCCCAATGCCCATACCCTTATCTTCCTGTCAGCTAAAACTTCGGTTTTGAGCCTTGCTACGATAGCCCAATAACGCTGTTCATCGTTAGCATGATAGTCTATCCAAACCATCGCATCAGCACCGTCATGATAGAAGGGTACATCGATGTCCTGGTATGATGGAGACTGA
>Ga0310690_10005121_pt1 | contig 18011 bp, 25 predicted proteins | sample AusTroGonzalo_MG_2_FD_207661 | JGI IMG/M metagenome (GOLD analysis project Ga0310690, IMG submission 207661) | Bovine rumen microbial communities from tropical cattle in Woodstock, Queensland, Australia - Gonzalo_04 (v2) (version 2) | ecosystem: Host-associated > Mammals > Digestive system >...
AACATATGATTCGTTTTTTTTAGGTTAATACTTAATTGAGTACGAAGGCAACGACCATTAATAATATGGCCAAGAAGACCATTGTACACCCACTATAGGAAGACTTGTTCCTGCCAGATAGTTTCTCTCTCGCGTACAGCCCTGTACCTGGTATGCTATTATTAAAGTAAGTGCCATTTCTACCAAATGTCACCTTTGCTCCTTTAGGCCCAATGGATGTGCTTAGTCCACCTTTGCTTAAGTTCAGATGAACTCCTGGTGCAATTTTGATTCTTTTTCGAAAGTTCCAAGTCATATTCAATTGGTTTTTAGTTATAGGCACAGAAAAAGCGTGAACCTGCCTTATCTCATCCGGAGGCCGTAGGAATCGCCCGCAATACAAGATAAGTGAGCCCACGCTTCACGTGAGCATTCACTCCATCTGTTCTTTGTATTGCCTTAGGCAAATGAATCCTTGAATTTCCTACGTTCCCGGATTTCAAATCAGATAGCTGAACGCTAAATCTTAACCAATATGTCTTGCTTTCCATACGGATTGCACCTGCAAAAATACAAAAAAGATTTCAATAACGGCAAGAAAAGCATTTTTTTTTTTTTTTTAGATATTTGCAGCTACCACCAGATAAAGCATACAGAATTTTTTGAGGTGGATAAAATCCGCAGGGAAGGGACGGAACTATGGGGAAGGAACGGAACTGTTAGGGAAAAAGAACGGGTACTAAATATTATTTTGTTTTTTCGCAAAAGGTTTGTGAAATAATGATTACCTTTGCGGAATGTTATTGCTGCAGCGGGCTGGATGTCCTGTCGCTTGACTGCAAAATTCTATTTTGTAAATGATAAACGAGAACGCAAACACACCGAAGAACGAGACGCATACGTGGTTGGAGCCTGGAGCATGGCGCAAACCATGCATCGTACATGTAACGATGGTGGCCAATTCTCGACAGGCGTTGTTTGGTAAGCTGACGCATAATGGTTCGGAGGCTGTCATAGAAAAGACTCCGATTGGTTGGGCTGTCATTAATCAGCAGCGAAGGTTGTTGGAGTTGTGTCCTGAGATAAAGATCCTTGCTGACAAGGTGATGCCTGACCATCATCACATGGTGCTTCAGGTGCAGCGAACAATGACGCGTAGCATCAGACAGGTGGTACGCGGCTATATGCAAGGGTGCAAAGGGGAAGCACGCAAACTGGGGTTTGTAGAGAACTTGTATGACGCACCGCCATTTTATCGTGTGCTGACGCACAAAGGACAACTGCACGCCATGATAGAATATGTGAAAGCCAACGCGGAACGTGCTTGGCAGCGTAGGCAGAATCCTGACCTCTTCAGGATGCATCGCAAGACGGAGGTGTGTGGGTTGCAGTTTACGTCTATTGGTAACCACTTCTTGTTGGACTGGCCTGAAAGGCAATTGGTGGAAATGAGTCGTGAAGCTAGCGATGAGCAAATAGAGGAACGGCTGCGATCGGTATTGGCGGCAGCGCATAATGGGGCGGTGACCTATACGGCGGCGATTAGTAAAGGTGAGCGGAAAATAGCCAGAATGGTGCGCGAAAGGGGATTCCCGTTAGTGGTGCTGCTGAACGACGGCTTTCCAAAGGAGGGGGCGCCCCATGAGCGTTTTTATAAACCGGGTGGGGTCTATTTCGAGGCTTGTTCGAAAGGTAAGTTATTGCTGCAGGAGCCTGAGGGGAGCGCTTTCGTCAATCAGGTTGTGATGAAGGCGACAGAGGAAACTTTGCGACGGAAGGCCGAGGCTAAGCACTATAGTTATCATCCAATTCCCGTTACATCACAGCGGTACAGATTCGTGGCCTTGAATGAGATTGGACGATTGCTGGTTGAGAGGTGAAAGGAGAGGAGATGCGGATGAAATCTGCAGGAAGGAACGGGACGGTTTTAGGCTGCGGATATAATCCGCAGGAAGGAATGGGACGATAAATAAAAAGCAGAAACCCTGCCTCGAAAGGCAGGGTTCTGTTGTTTGTTTGGAATAAGTGTTTGTTTGTAAGTTTTATGCTTCAGCAGCCTCGGGTATTACTGAAACGACGCTCTTGTTGAACTTACCCTTGTGGAAGTTCACTGTGCCATCAATGAGAGCATAGAGAGTATCGTCTTTACCAATAGCAACACCATTACCGGGGTTGTGCTTTGTACCACGCTGGCGAACGATGATGTTGCCGGCTACACACTTCTGACCACCCCAGATCTTAACACCAAGTCGCTGAGCTGCACTTTCGCGGCCGTTCTTAGAACTACCTACACCTTTCTTATGTGCCATACTGCTGTTCCTCCTTAAGCGATTACTTGTTTAACTTCTACCTGAGTGAACTGCTCACGATGACCGTTGCGCTTGCGAGAGTCCTTGCGACGCTTCATCTTGAAGACAATCACCTTGTCGCCTTTTACCAGCGGGTTCACTACTTCTACTACTACCTTTGCACCTTCTACGGTGGGTGCGCCAACCTTGACAGCGCCGTCGGCATCTACGAGCAGCACTTTGTCAAACTCAACAGTCTTGCCTGCCTCCACGTCCTTGATGTGGTGCACGAAGAGCTTCTTGCCCTCCTCAACCTTGAACTGCTGACCCTGAATTTCTACAATTGCGTACATTTAATTTTGTTTGTAAATAGGGTTTTTTCCGTAAGGCGGTGCACGTCCGTACACACTTAACCCTGCCTCCACGGACTCATTTCGGGGTGCAAAGGTACTAATTTTCTATTACATAGAACCTTGCAAGCCCGTTATTCTTCTAAACTTTTATGTTTTTTTAACTGCAAGCGTCGCTTAGAGACCTGCTTTTGCCAGCTCTTCGGCCATCTCTTGCTGCAATTCGCGGGCCTTGTTGCCTGCCACTTCAGCAAAATGATCGTCGTTAGAGGCATAGATGATGCCGCGGCTGGAGTTAACCAGCAGTCCGCAGTCCTTGTTCATGCCGTATTTGCATACTTCCTGCAAAGAGCCGCCCTGAGCGCCTACGCCAGGCACGAGGAGGAAGTGGTCGGGAGCCACGCGGCGGATGTCCTCGAACATCTGGCCCTGAGTGGCACCTACAACATACATCATGTTTTCTGTGTTGCCCCATTCCTGACTCTTCTTCAGTACCTTTTCAAACAGACGCTCGCCCTGAGCATCCTGCATCAGCTGGAAGTCGTGAGAGCCCTTGTTGCTGGTGAGGGCCAGCAGGATAACCCACTTGCCTTCGTACTGCAGGAAGGGCGTTACGGAATCCTCGCCCATATAGGGAGCAACGGTCAAGGCGTCGATGTTGTACTCCTCGAAGAAGGTACGGGCATACATCTGACTGGTATTACCTATATCACCACGCTTTGCATCGGCAATAATCAGGTGGTGGGGGTGGTTCTCCTTGATATACTCGCAGGTCTTCACGAAAGCCTCCATGCCTTTGATGCCATAGGCCTCGTAGAAGGCCAGGTTGGGCTTATAGGCCACGCAATAAGGTGCTGTGGCATCGATGATGGCTTTGTTGAACTCGAAGATGGGGTCGTGCAAGTCGAAAACGCACTGGGGCATCTTCTTGGGGTCGGTATCCAAACCTACGCAGAGGAACGAGCGCTTCTGCTTAATCTGCTGAATTAATTCTTGGCGTGTCATATTCTTGATGGTTGGTTGCGACCAAGTCGCAACATACTTTTTTTTATAATTCGTTTTCTTTCATTCGTTCTGCATTCTCGGCCACGGTGAGGGCATCAATCATTGCCTGTATGTCGCCGCCCAGGAATCCCTGCAGGTCGTGGGTGGTATAGCCAATACGATGGTCGGTTACGCGGCCTTGAGGGAAGTTGTAGGTACGAATCTTGGCAGAGCGGTCGCCAGTAGATACCAGCGTCTTACGACGACTGGCAATATCGTCCATGTATTTCTGATGCTCCTTATCATATATAAAAGTGTACAGGCGCGAGAGGGCACGCTCCTTGTTCTTTGGCTGGTCGCGCGTCTCAGTACATTCGATCAGGATTTCCTCGGTCTCGCCAGTATTGGGGTTCTTCCACATATAGCGCAGGCGTACACCTGATTCCACCTTGTTCACGTTCTGACCACCGGCACCGGAAGAACGGAAGGTATCCCATTTAATTTCACCTTCGTTGATGTGAACCTCGAACTTGTCGGCTTCAGGCAGAACGGCTACCGTAGCCGCAGAGGTATGCATACGGCCCTGTGTCTCCGTGGCAGGTACGCGCTGTACGCGATGCACACCACTTTCGTACTTCAATGTGCCATAGACATCGGCACCACTCACGGCGAAGTCAATCTCCTTATAGCCACCAACAGCACCCTCGCTGACGCTGGTCACGCTGAGCTGCCAGCCTTTAGAGTCGCAGAAGCTCTTGTACATCTTAAAGAGGTCGCCGGCAAAGAGGCAAGCCTCGTCGCCACCAGTTCCTGCACGGATTTCCATCTGCACATTCTTGGCATCCTCAGGATCCTTTGGAATGAGGGCAATTTTTATTTCCTCTTCCAGTTGGGGCTGCAGAGCCTCGTTGGTAGCCAACTCCTCGCGAGCCATCTCTTTCATTTCTGCATCGTCTTCGTTGGCCAGAATGTCCTTGGCCTCCTTGATGCTGTTCAGACAGTTGATATATCTTTTTCGTGCATCCATGATATCACCCAAATCCTTGTACTCCTTCGTTAGCTTCACGAAACGGTTTTGGTCGGCTATCACAGAAGGGTCGGTGATGAGGGTAGAAACTTCTTCAAATCGGCTTTCCAAGCCGTCAAGTTTCTGTAAAATACTGTTTGTTGTTTCTGCCATAAAAGTCCTTATTCTTTATTTGGGTGCAAAAGTACAAAAAATAATTGAGTTTCAGGGGCTATAATAGAATTATTTTGCGTACATTTGCACTCCAAAAGCGATATGACAATGCAAAAAGAAGATCTGAGAATAGTATTTATGGGTACTCCGGAGTTTGCCGTTGACACCCTGAAAGCGCTTGTAGATAATGATTATAACGTGGTGGCCGTGGTCACTCAGCCGGATAAACCCGTGGGGCGTCATCAAAACGAACTTCAACCCTCAGAGGTGAAGAAATTTGCCTTGGAACATGGTCTACCTGTGTTGCAGCCTGTAAAGATGAAAGATCCGGAGTTCGTGGAAACACTTCGTTCGTATAAGGCAAATCTGCAAGTCGTGGTGGCTTTCCGTATGCTGCCCGAGGTGGTGTGGGCAATGCCTGAATATGGTACGTTTAATGTTCACGCGGCTTTGCTGCCTCAGTATCGAGGTGCAGCGCCTATCAACTGGGCTGTCATCAATGGCGAGACAGAGACGGGTGTGACGACTTTCTTCTTGGATCACGACATAGATACGGGTAGGATTATTGAGCAGATGAAGTTCCCTGTGCCTGATGATGCTAACGTGGAATATGTCTATGACGGACTGATGCATCTGGGGGCAAAGATTTGCCTGAGCACCCTTGAGAAGATTATCGCTGCCGACGGACATCCTGCTGCCATAGAGCAAGAGAATCCTTCTGATTTAAAGCACGCGCCTAAGATTTTCAAGGAGACGTGTCAGATAGAGTGGGGGCAGACGGCAAAGAAGGTCTATGACTTTGTGCGTGGTCTGTCTCCTTATCCTGGCGCATGGACCGTCTTGAAGGATGAAAAGGGAACGGAAACGGTGTTGAAGATATTCCGTACTACGAAGACCGATAAGGCAGCTGACGGCAGAGTAGGGGTGCTGATGGCAGACAGAAAGCACCTGTATATCGCCTGTGCTGACGCATGGCTCCAGATAGATGAACTCCAGTTGGCTGGAAAGAAACGTATGGATGCCCAGGCATTTCTGAATGGTATGAAAGAAATTGAAAAATATTCTGCTGTTTGATATAATATTCTGAAAGGCACTACGTTACTATATATGTAAACATATAAAAGCAAGTGCCTATGCAGATTTTTACTTACGAAGAAACACATCCGAGCGAAAAGACGCTCAGACTGATCAAGGAAATCGCTTACACTTATCGTGTGGAGAATAAGCAGGCTTATTGCCTCAATTAATCAGAAAAAGGAAAAATGGCTTTAGTTTCACCTTCTCTTCTGTCGGCCGACTTCTTACATCTCGACCAAGATATTCAGATGATAAACCGTTCGGAGGCCGACTGGCTTCACCTGGACGTGATGGACGGTTCGTTCGTTCCCAATATTTCATTTGGCTTCCCTGTACTCGAGGCTGTGGCAAAAGTGTGTCAGAAACCTCTGGATGTACATTACATGATAGAGAAGCCTGAACGATACATTCAGCGCACAGCCGATTTGGGCGCCATGATGATGAATGTGCACCAGGAGGCTTGTCTGCATCTGCATCGTACCATTCAGGAAATTCATCAGGCTGGCATGAAGGCTGGTGTGACGCTGAATCCTGCAACACCCGTATCTGTACTGGAGGATGTTATTGGTGATGTGGATATGGTGCTTCTGATGAGCGTGAACCCTGGCTTTGGCGGACAGAAGTTTATTGAGAATACCATTCAGAAAGTGAAACGACTGCGCCAACTTATTAATGAGTCGGGCAGTCGTGCATTGATTGAAGTAGATGGTGGTGTGCAAGGTGAAACAGCACCCCGTCTAGTGGAGGCTGGCGTAGATGTGCTCGTCAGCGGAAGCTATGTGTTTAAAGCTTCTAGTCCTGAAGAGGTTATTCGCCAGTTAAGAAGTCTTTAGTATTCGCAAAGCGCCAGTTCAATCTTGTTGTCCTTGGCCATCTTTCTCAGGTTAATCAGGGCGTAGCGCATACGTCCCAATGAGGTGTTGATGCTAACGCCTGTCAGGTCGGCAATCTCCTTGAAGGACAACTGCTGGAAGAAGCGCATATAGACAACCTCGCGCTGAGGAGCAGGCAGGGTGTTCATCATCTTCTTGATGTCTATCAGTATCTGCTCGTTAATCATCTCGGCCTCCTTATTGGTGTCCATGACCGAAGCGCTCTTCAGATTCTGCAGGTCGTTCTCCTCGTTGACCTCAACGATATGATTAGACTGCTGCTGGCGGTACCAGTCCATAATGCAGTTGTGAGCAATGCGGGTAATCCAGAACTGGAACTTGCCAGAATCTGTGTAAAGCCCCTGCTGCAGTTTGGTAATGACCTTAACGAAGGTCTCTTGGAAGATGTCGTCAGCAATATCATGATCGCGTACTACGAACATGATGTAAGTGAATAACTTAGTCTGAGTGCGGCTGAGTAACTCATCAAACGCACGATTATCACCTTTTACGTAGAGCAGTGCCAACGCTTCGTCGGATACTCCTTCAAAATTCTTCATATGTTAAGTTTTTTTATGAAGTAAATTTTGTTTCGATAGGCAATAATTTTTGTTTTAATGAGTTAATAATATTGGTTTATCGGGTGCAAAAGTAAGTAAAAAATATCTAACAGCCAAATTTTTCTGCTTATTTTTTGCCCTTTCGCTATTTTTTTTAGTACCTTTGCAGTCTCTTTTTCGTGGTATTTACGGAGAGGAAATAGAAAAAATGAGTGATATATATATATTAGGTATAGAGTCAAGTTGTGACGACACATCGGCAGCGGTGCTGAAAAATGGTGTGTTGCTCTCAAATGTAACTGCTTCGCAGGCTGTGCACGAAGCTTATGGTGGCGTGGTGCCGGAACTGGCTTCGCGTGCCCATCAGCAGAATGTGGTACCTGTTGTAGATCAGGCAATTAAGCGTGCTGGTATAACAAAAGAACAGCTTACGGCTGTGGCATTCACACGCGGCCCGGGCCTGATGGGCTCGCTGCTGGTTGGCGTTAGTTTTGCTAAGGGCTTTGCACGCTCGCTGGGTATTCCCATGATTGACGTGAATCACTTGCAGGGTCACGTGATGGCGCATTTTATTAAAGAGGTTGGGCCCGATGGAGAACCATCGGGAACTGTGCCCCCTCTTCCTTTCCTCTGCCTGTTGGTAAGTGGCGGTAATTCCCAGATAGTACTTGTACGTGCCTATAATGACATGGAAGTGTTGGGACAGACTATTGATGATGCTGCAGGCGAGGCTATCGACAAATGTTCAAAGGTTATGGGGCTGGGCTATCCAGGCGGACCAATCATTGACCGCTTGGCTCGTCAGGGTAATCCTAAGGCTTATCAGTTCTCGGAACCTCAGATTCCTGGTCTTGACTACAGTTTCTCTGGATTGAAGACATCCTTCCTTTATAATCTGCGTAAGTGGGTGGAGGAAGATCCGGATTTCATAGAGCATCACAAGGAAGATCTAGCCGCTTCGCTGGAGTGGACTATCGTGGATATCCTGATGAAGAAACTGCGTCTGGCTGTGAAGCAGACGGGAATCAAACATGTGGCTGTGGCTGGTGGCGTGAGTGCCAACAATGGTTTGCGAAATGCTTTCCAAGATCATGCGCGCCGTTATGGTTGGACTATTTATATTCCTAAGTTTAGCTATACAACTGATAATGCGGCAATGATAGGTATCGTTGGCTATCTTAAGTATCAGGATAAAGAATTCTGTCCGATTGATGCGCCTGCATTCTCAAAAGTAACATTTAAGTAAAAAAGATATGGATTTCGAAGGTAAGATTATAAGCAGAGAAATTAGTCAGCTGCTTTGGGAAAGAGAAAAGACTGTTTCTACAGCAGAAAGTTGTACGGGAGGACGTATTGCTGAAGCAATCATTGCTGTGCCTGGCGCATCCAAATATTTCAAGGGTGGTATTATCTGTTATGTGAATGAAGTGAAGGAGAATCTTCTGGGAGTTTCTCGTGAACTGATTGAAGAGAAAACCGCTGTGTGTGAGGAGGTTGCTATTGAAATGGTGAAAGGTGCTTGCAAGACGTTGAATACGGATTATGCTATTGCTGCGACTGGTTTTGCTGGCCCTGGCGGTGGCACAAAGGAAATACCTGTTGGCACTATCTGGCTGGCTTGTGGTACGGCCGATAAAGTGGTGTCTCTGAAAATAGATGAAGATAATGGTCGTGACATCAATTTGTCTATTGCAACAAACAAGGCCATACAGATGTTTTGCGACTTCCTGAAGGCCGAAGATGCTGAGAATACAGAGGAAGAGAGTTAAAAAACTTTAAGACTTTAATAATTCTCAATTCTTATTTCTTAATTCTTAATTAAAATTTGTACCTTTGCACCCTGTTTGGAGTAAGTATCAAAAAAGAACACAATTAAAGTAGATAGCAATGTCGAAAATTTGTCAAATTACAGGAAAGAAGGCACAGATTGGTAATAATGTGTCTCACTCAAAGCACCGCACAAAGCGCAGCTTTGACGTAAACCTGTTCAGCAAGAAATTCTACTATGTAGAAGAGAACTGCTGGATTCAGTTGAAGATCAGCGCCGCTGGACTTCGTATGATTAATAAAGTAGGTCTTGACGCCGCTTTGAAGCAGGCTGTTGCCAAAGGCTTCGTGGATTGGAAAGACATTAAAGTAATAGGAGACTAATAGACCATGGCAAGCAAGAAAGCAAAAGGCAATCGCGTTCAGGTTATCCTGGAGTGCACCGAGATGAAGAATAGTGGTCTTCCCGGCACAAGCCGTTATATTACGACCAAGAATCGTAAGAATACTGCTGAGCGTCTGGAGTTGATGAAGTATAACCCCATCCTGAAGAAGATGACTCTTCACAAGGAGATTAAGTAATTGTAAGACAGAATGGCAAAGAAAACCGTTGCTACCCTCCACGAAGGTTCGAAGGATGGTCGCGCTTACTCTAAGGTTATCAAGATGGTTCGCAGCCCCAAGACGGGTGCTTACATCTTCGACGAGCAGATGGTTCCTAACGAAGCCGTTAAGGACTTCTTCAAATAATAAGGAACGAAAGAATTTTATTTCTATAGATAAGGAGGATGTATCAAATGGTACATCCTCTTTTTTTGTATTGTCTCTTGGCTTCTTTTTGGGGTTGTCTATTTGGTTTCGTGTTTTTGCTCTCTCTTGGCATTGTATTTGATTTGGTATTCGTTCAATACTAATCTCAGAACTCAGGATAATCAGATATGTGTAGATTACTAAGTGTAAAATAAATCCCCAAAAGTCAGACTATAACTTTTGGGGATTGTTATTGATGAAAGAAGAAATAGGATTGTATGATTACAATCCCAATTTCTTACGGATATCCTTAGGAATAGCGTTCTTGTTGATGAGGAAGTCCATTGTGTTGGCTGCGATGAAGGTCTTAGTCATATACCAGATACCTTTGTATTCGCCAGTCTCACCCCAAGAGTTCTTTACCATATAATATTCTTTACCGTTCTGGTCCTTGGCTACACCATAGATGAGCATACCGTGGTCGTCAGTCAGTTCCCAGTTGTCAAAACGCTGCTGACGCAGTTCCTGTGTTGGGGTAATCTCAGGTACGTTGCAACCCAGAGAGTCGATAAGGTTCTTTTTCTTGGCAGCTGTCATCTTCAGCCATTTTGCCATATCGCTACCAGCCAGACTTTCAGTAGCCTTTGTGTCAATGGCATAAGCCAGACCCTGACGAGTGAAGCCATCCTCAGAAACGTCACCGCCCCAAGCAATAGTGTAACCTTTCTCAATAGCATTGTCAATAACCTTCATCATCTCATCCATAGGCAAGTTGTATGACTGAGGGAAGCGCCAGTTGTCCTGAACCTCTACAGCGAAGGTTGTGTAGAAAGGATGGTGGGTGTAGCTAGTGATGCTTACGTAGTCGTCCAAGTTGATGCCGAGGCTCTTTACGAAACTCTGTGGGGTGTATTTCTTGCCTTCGTAGGTGAACTCCTCAGGGCATTTTCCCAGATAAGCATCAAGGATGCCCTGCATTCCAACTTTCCATTGATTGCTGATTTTCTTTTGTGAGCTCTTGGCTACAGCAGCAACATAAGGCTCTAGTACAGAGAAGAACTCATTGAAGTTGTTGAGTGAGTCGCCATAGAGTGAGCCTGGGAAAGGCATGATACCCTGTGGGACGATACCATATTTCTTCATCGTAGCCAGTACGTCTTCTGCAGAACCACCTTGTGCAAACTGGCAGTCGCCGTGGAAACGTACCACCTGAATAGCGCGATCCATATAAGTTTTATTGGCTACAAAAGACTCATCAAGATCGTAGGTCTTACCTGTGGCTTTCAGAATCTCAGCCTCAAAGAATGACAGGGTAGAGTAGTCCCAGCAGGTACCCGAACGGTTCTGGTCTTTGATGCTTGTAATTGGATTCTCTTTGATGGTGGTGAAGACTGGCTTGTTGTCAGCCTTCTTCTCCTGAGCCTGGGCGCTGAGTGCAAGCATAGCTGTCAGCGCTAAAGTCATCGTTTTCTTCATTGTGTTTTTTAGTTGATTTGTTGTTATTTATGCAAATAGGTTGCAAAGTTACGAATTTTAATTGAAAATGCCATCATAATCCTTTTTCATTATTAAAAATTAACGACATCTTTATTTTTGTATTATTTTTAGGGATTTCCCTATTAAAAAAGGGGAAATTCTCTTGCGTTGAAGTTAAAATCTTCATATATTTGCAACATCATAACATAAAAACCAAATTATTATGAAAAAAATCCTATTTATCATGATGACTATGACATGTTTGTCATCAACTAATGTATGTGCACAGAATTCTCAGGTCTTTATTAAGATTACCAATGATAATTTCTTCTCTCATTGCTTTGAAGACTGTGACGTGAATGGCGATGGTATTGTGACCTTCGATGAGGCGAACAAAGCGACAAAACTTGTTCTTGATCGTGGTGGAAGAAGTAATATCATCGAGGACTACTCGTTCCTGAAACATTTCCCTAACTTGACAATTTTCTCTGTAGGAAATACGCCGGTTGAAACGCTGGACCTGAGTTGTCTTGGCAAACTGGAACATCTAGGGCTGATGAATGCTGCATGGTTAAAGAAATTAGTGCTCGCTGCCGACTGTAATCCAGAGATTACCTATCCCACGGGAGATGCAAAAGTAGAAGTGACTCATGCCGCCAAGGAGCAGATGATTATGTTTAAGGATTCTGGTATCAAAGACTTCTGTCTTCGTAATAAGGTAGATGCCAACCACGATGGAGAAATCTCAGTACCCGAAGCAGAGATGTTGACACGTCTCAGTTTCATGAACTTCCGTAGCTTTATACGTAACATCAAGGATTACGAGGACTTGAAGTATTTCCCTAACATCGAATATTTTCACGCAGGTATGACCTATCTGGAGACTGTAGACTTGAGTAGCTGTAAGAAGCTGAAGGAAGTTGATCTTTCCGACTGTCGTATGCTCAAGACCGTAGTCCTTGCCAAAGGTTGTAAACCAGAAATAAAATACCCCGTTGCCTACAAGGGAGAACAGGCAAAAGTGATATATAAATAGTAAAGATTAAATCAATCTGTTGGGTTATGAGACACCACATAGCTTTCGTAATCGTGGTTGCAGCCTTGCTGCTTTCCTTCCCTTCTTTCGTTCATGCGCAATATGATGACTGGCGCAATGTCGGCAGCGCTAAACAGTTGAAGGGAAAGGTTGCGGTGGTGTCTTTCTTTGCCACCGAGAAAGGATGGTCGAAGTCTGATATTAACGAGGTAAAGAAGGAACTGCTGTATTCTGAAGAATGGATAAAGAAAGAGGCACAGCGTTACGGCAAGTACGTAGAGTTCGTGAATCTGTATTATGGTACAGCAGATGCTCCGTTGAATGCTCAGACTTACCCCCAACTTCTCAGCCATATACCTGATTTTAATGATTATCTCTCAGACTTAGGCAGTAATCCTTTGTTACCCAAACTGATACACTCCTTAAAATGGACAACAAGCGGGTTTTGTGATTGGGTAAAAGAAAAGTATGGTACTGATAATATAGTGACTATATTGTTCGCTGATCGTCCTGGAAAATGTTATGCTTGTTATTACAAGAAGGGAGCAGATTATGAGACGCGTTTTTTAGAGTCGTCATACATTTTCGTTTGTGACAATCATAAGGATGGTGACGGCGATCCGATATCTCACTCCATTGTTCATGAGATACTGCATTGTTTTGGTGCCGTTGACTTATATCCAGAGCAACTGGATAAACACATATCCGATACTTGGGTGAAATATACGATAATAGGTACCTGTTCAAATGACGTGATGCATGGAGGCTTGTACTCGCGAAATGAGCATGAGTTATATAATCTCTCGTATGAGAATGTTGGTAATCTTACGGCATGGCTGTTGGGGTGGCTTGATGACAAAGACGCCAAAGATTGGTATCCAAAAGTACTAAAAAAATGATTCCTATGGACGACAATATGATACAAGCTCAGACTGATCAGCAGTTGAGAGATCAGCAGATGATGAACGAATCATCAAGGTGGTTTAATGACCCCGTCAATCGTGATATGATATATGGAGACTGGAAGAGTGACCGTTCACGTAAGTCCACAAGGAATGGAGTCTTGGCTCTCCTTGTGTTTATCCTCTTTACAATAGCTTTTATATTGATTTTCTATAATTATTCCCACTAATGAGGCATTACGCCTGCAGATAATAACAAAAACATAAAACTATATGATTATGAAAAGGTCATTTCTTATTTGTATAATGATGACGATAGCATCGTTATGCGCTCAGGCACAGACAAAGGACTGTGACAATTGTAAAGGAACGGGTTTGGAAGAGCGCACATGTGCTTTCTGTAAAGGAGAAGGCTATCGTGAATGCGACTTCTGTTTAGGTAAGAAAATGGTGCGTTGCAACGACTGTGGCGGCACGGGACAGATATCTTGTGCACATTGTAATGGACGTGGTGGCACACAAGTTAAAGATGAGTGGAGAGAATGCCAGTGGTGTGGCGGTAAAGGTACACCTGATTGCGAGAAGTGTAAAAAAACAGGTCAGATAGCATGTTGGAAATGTGGTGCTGCAGGTAAATATGTGTGCAACCAGTGTAACGGCTCGCGAGTAAATAAGTGGCAGTGCCATATATGTAGCGGCACAGGTAAAGTTAAAGCCGATGCAGAGGCCACTATCTCTAAATTAAAAGAGATAGGTGGCACATCTGGAACCGTCAAAGTGGATATTAACCCCAATGATAGCGAGGAGGAGAAAATGCGAAAGTTTACAAAAGCTCGCTTAGCTCATCGCAAACAAATATTGGAGTCGAAAGGTGTTACTGTTAAGTAGCAAACGAACAGACTTTTATTTCGCCATGAATTCCTCTACCTCCTTCGGGTGGTAGGGGATTCTCTTTTCTCCAAGGAATCGGCAGCCATCCTCTGTAATCAGCAAGTCGTCTTCGATGCGGATGCCACCAAAGTCCTTATAGGTCTCCAGCAGGTCGAAGTTCAGGAACTCCTTGCAGTGGCCTTCCTTTTTCCACAGGTCGATGAGGTGGGGAATGAAGTAGATACCAGGCTCATCTGTTACTACAAAGCCTGGTTCTAACTTGCGACCCATACGCAAACAGTTAGTACCAAACTGTTCCAGATTAGGACGTGTCTCTTCATCAAAGCCCACGTAAATCTGGCCAAGGCCTTCCATATCATGTACGTCCATACCCATCATGTGTCCCAATCCGTGAGGCAAGAACATGGCATGGGCACCAGCGCGAACAGCTTCTTCTGTATCGCCCTTCATCAAACCGAGTTCTTTCAGTCTGTCTGTCATCAGACGGCATACGGCAAAGTGTACATCCATGTATTTTACACCAGGTTTAGCCACTTCCAGCACATAATCATGACAAGCCTCCACGATAGAGTAGATTTCTAGTTGGCGCTGCGTGAACTTGCCGTTAACAGGCATTGTGCGGGTATTGTCAGAGCAGTAATCATTCAGTTCACAACCTGCATCGCATAATACCAGTCGGCCGTCCTCTAAAGGGGCATTGCTTGGATTGCCGTGCATAATCTCGCCGTGCTGACTGAAGATGGTAGCAAAGCTAACACCTTGAGCCAATGAACGGGCAATGCCGTCCACTTGACCGCCGATGAAACGCTCTGTTACTCCAGGTTTAATAAGCAACTGGGCTGTGGTATGCATTGCATAGCCTACGTTGCATGCCTTTTCTATAGCCTCAATTTCCTGTGGCTCCTTCGTCGCACGCATCTTAACAACGGCTTTAATCAGGTCTATGCTGGCGGTCTCTTTTTGCTTTGAGGGGTGAATGCCCAGCAGGTCCATGATTTGAATCTTTGTGTCGTGACGGTAGGGGGGCAGGAAGTGATAGGATTTACCATTTGGCGATTTACGATTAAGAAAATCCTTAAGCTTCGACATTGGGGCAGTCTTGTTGATGCCCACCTCTGCGGCAAGATCTGCTACGCTAGGGGTATAACCCATCCATACGATGTCCTCAACATCAATATCATCACCGAAGAGCCATTCCTCATCGTTGTCAATGTCAATGACACCTACCAGTCCGTCACGGTGTTGACCGAAGTAATATAGAAATGATGAATCCTGACGAAATGGGGCATAGCCGTTGGCAGGATAGTTGGCAGGTGCCTCGTTGTTGCCAAACAGCAGAACAATTCCGCTGCCTACTAGTCGCTTCAACTCTGTGCGACGTCTGATATAAGTTTCTTTGTCAAACATACGATTATTCTTATTTTTCCTGCAAAGTTACTCATTTTTATTAAAATGTTATTATCTTTGCATCAAATTATTGTTAAAGAGTTATGATTCAGCGTTTGGAACGACATACGGGATTAGTACTTGAGGGCGGCGGTATGCGTGGTGTGTTCACCAGTGGCGTACTTGATGCTTTCATGAAATACGAGTTGTATTTTCCTTATGTCGCTGCTGTCTCTGCAGGAGCTTGCAACGGCCTCTCGTATATGAGTCGTCAGCCTCGTCGTGCTCGTTACTCGAATATCGACATGCTGCGCAAGTATGGTTATATCTCTTTAAAACACCTGATAGAGCGGGGTAGTATCTTTGATCCGAATGTCCTTTACGAGCGTTTCCCAGCTGAGATCGTACCCTTTGATTATAAGACTTATGCTGAGAATCCAGCTATTTATGAGATGGTGACAACGAACTGTCTTACTGGTTTGGCTGAATATCTCAGTGAGAAGCACGATGCCCGTCGACTTACAGCTATAGCCAAAGCCAGCAGTTCGCTTCCTTATGTTGCCCAGATTACTAAGGTTGATGGTATTCCCATGCTCGATGGCGGCATCGTAGATTCTATTCCCGTACTTCGAGCAACCAGTCAGGGACATCCGTTTAATGTTGTAGTGATGACTCGTAACAAGGGCTATCGTTCCTCTGAGCCAGACATGAAGATTCCACCTATTATATATAAAGAGTTCCCCCGCTTGCGTGTAGCTTTGAGTCATCGTGTTGAGGTATATAATGAGCAATTGGAAACAGTGGAGTGCATGGAGCGCTGGGGTGAAATCTTGATAATCCGTCCTCAACGCAAGATGGAGGTTGGCCGTACCTGTAGTGACATCGAAAAGCTGGAGCGTCTCTACGAAGAGGGCTTTCGCGAGGGCGAGAAGTTCTGTCAGTCCTATAAACTCTGATTCTACATTTCGTATCTTTTAGAGATAGAATCATAACTCTAGGAGATATTTTCATAACTCTAGGAGATATTTTCATAACTCTAGGAGATATTTTCATAAACCATATACTTACGAGTGCTAAGTGCCATACTAACGAGTGCTAAGTGCCATACTAACGAGTGCTAAGTGCCATACTTACGAGTGCTAAGTGCCATACTAACGAGTGCTTAACACCATACTAACGAGATCATAATATCATATCACTGATTCACAGAAGTTTACGGTGACACTTTTCATGATAGTACCATTTTCAACGCCAAAATTGCAAATTCAGGGAACGGAAGGCATTTTTCCTCATTTCGGGGTGCGTGCAAAAAAGTGTCACCGGAAATCTCTATGACACAGGAAGATGCTGAAATGATGATAAAAATGTATTTGCAAATAAGGCATTTTTCATCTGCGCCATTTTAATTAACTAACGTGGCAAAGGTATGAATTTCCAAAACTGTATGCAACGCGTCACAGCGTATACACTTACTGCTGTTTTATAAAAAGATTCTCTAAAATTTTGGAAAAAGGAGAAAAATCTATATCTTTGCAAACGGTAATATGATGTATAACCCTTAAATTTATATTGATATGGCATAAAAGGATAGTTAGAGAAGCGAAACGCTGAATAGGGGATATTGCATAAAGCTCAGCTGATGCGCCCCGTAGAGGAGAGATAATCTATTTAATTCTATTAACTCGGTGTTTTTGCTCTAAGAACTTTTATATAACTTGGACTTTAAGTCCTTGTTCTCATCTCGATAAATACCGCCAAAACATTTACGTGAGAACAAGCGATGAAGGTTCACGTCTTCGGGCGTGAATTGTTCGTGCTTTTCTACGTACAAGGCTACTTGGCGGTTGCCTATCGAGACGGAAAGGTCACAGAGCAGTTCCGCCTTTTGATTATTTATAACCATGAAACAATTTTACCTAAAGACTTTTATTCTTTGTCTGCTTATTATGACAGGCATTCAATCTTACGCCTATGATTGCGAAGTAAATGGTATTCTCTACGATTTGTCATTGCATGATGCAACCGTAGTAAGAAATATTGAATCTCCTTATTCTGGTGACATTGTAATTCCAGAATCAATAACATTTGATGGTAGAAACTATACTGTTACGAGTATTGGAGATTATGCGTTCTATGATTGTTCTGAACTATTTAGTATTACACTCCCAAACACCGTGGTTACCATTGGAATGTATGCATTCGGTGATTGCTATAATCTCAAACAAATTAGTTTGAGCAGTGGTCTTACTACCATTAAAGAAAGTGCTTTCTGGGGATGTGGTAGCTTGACATCCATTGAAATCCCCAATAGTGTTACAACAATTGAAAATAGCGTTTTTCTTATGAATGTATTTAGAGATACCTAAACTACCATGAATAACGAAAACCAACCAAACCTAAAACATTGTATTACAGTCACTTTTAGATTTCAACACTTCGGAAGCCGTTTTTGGTCGCTTCGGAAATTCCCTATAAATTTGCAACGTATTTCTACCGCAGGGAATTTACGGGGC
>Ga0310690_10005122_pt1 | contig 18010 bp, 23 predicted proteins | sample AusTroGonzalo_MG_2_FD_207661 | JGI IMG/M metagenome (GOLD analysis project Ga0310690, IMG submission 207661) | Bovine rumen microbial communities from tropical cattle in Woodstock, Queensland, Australia - Gonzalo_04 (v2) (version 2) | ecosystem: Host-associated > Mammals > Digestive system >...
CTGCATCTATGCAGATATTGACTTTGCAAGATAAATTAAACGACAAAGTTTTTGGTCAACAAAATGCTATTGAACAAGTTTCAACAACGTTGACTCATTCTTACATAATACACACAGACAAAAGCCCTTCCCCACAGGCAAGTTTCTTATTCTGTGGACCAAGCGGCGTTGGCAAAACCAAGACAGCCGAAGAAGTTGCGGCATTGCTGGGACGTGGTTTTTCCGCATTTAACATGAACGAATATCAAAATGATATTGATGTCCAAAAGTTGACTGGTGCGGCACCCGGATATGTGGGTTATGAATCTGGGGGTCAATTAACAAACATCGTCAGAAAGAATCCATATACGGTATTATTGTTTGATGAATTTGAAAAGGCGCACAAAAACGTTCAACGCTTACTGTTGCAAATCTTGGACAAAGGAACGTTCACAGACAATCAGGGTATGCCCATAGATTTCAACAACACAATTATCATAATGGCAACAAATGCCGGCAGTTCTAATAGTCATATCGGTTACAGCAACGCAACGCCCGACGCAAATATGACACAGAGCCAGTTGTCCAAGATTTTCTTGCCAGAGTTTTTGGGGCGTATAAATCAGATTGTGACATTTACGCCACTTGATCAACCAGCGTTACACCAAATTGTAGATACATTGTGCTATGAATTGTGCGGACAAATTAAACAACAATACAAGGTAAAATTGGATATCACCCCGGCTGTACGCGATTTTGTAATACAAAAAGGGTTCCGTCCAGAACTTGGGGCGCGCATAATCAAAAACACGTTTAAGCAAGAAGTTGAAATGCCATTGGCACTTGAAGTTATCAAAAACACCGATGTACCAAAGGGCAAACGTAAACACAACAAGATGCTGATTGATTTAATAAACGACAAAATCGTATGTAAAACGCGATAAATCACAGACAAATATAACCCGCGAAACGCTCGTTGTTATAATTAGTTTATTCTGGACATCGTTGGTATTATAATATAAAATCATTTCGCAATTGCGGGCGTGGTATAATGGTAGCACGTCAGCTTCCCAAGCTGAAGACGAGGGTTCGATTCCCTTCGCCCGCACCAAAAATAGAGCCGACCTTTGTGTCGGTTATATTTTACAAACATTGACTTGCCCTTGCTTTTATGGCACAATTTAATCCAGAGGACTTTTTTATGAACGAAATAGATACCGAAGCAGTTTATAAACAGTTGAAAAAACAAAATGGCGAACGCGTTGCACGTGTCATTCGTGAAAATGTATTACTAGACATCCCAAATATTGTTCATATTCTGGAATTTGCTGGTAATAACCCTGATGAAGCACGTGAACTTGTTCCTGTTATTCGTGAAATCTATAAACGGCAACAAGAAACATCTGTACATTCTGATAAAAACCCATTGGAATTGTTGTCCGAAGCCGGATATGATGCTTTTGTTGTTACAAATGAACAAGAAAAAAATTCAATAAAAAAGTATTATCGTCCCGACGAAGAGTTGTGTACATTTCGTGACCCATATCGTCATCGGGACTATTACATAATTCATGCGGTTAAACGTGATGCAGATAAAATAAAACCATCGCAATCGCCACAACGCGAGGACGAATATGGTACGTCTGTTATATCAATCCAGATTGCAAAAAGTGGTGGTTTTATATCTATTAAAAATCGATATAATCATACTGTTCCTGACCCGGATAACACTTTCAACAGCAACCCCGACAATATTATTCCGGGATTGTCTGAGTCATTAAAAACTTTTTTCCATGTTGAATATAATGCTATCAATGCAACTATGCCACACCATTTCACAATGGTGCACAACCAACTGGTACGTTACGACTATGAAATAAACAATATATATTTCGGCCACAATTATTATTTCAGTGGCAGTAACATTACAAAACTTAATAACACAAATCAAATTCTGTTCTTTCGTGGTTTCATACTGACCCTTGCATCAGGGAACAGCCATATCGATTCAATTGGTGGTGACCAGATGTCCTTTTGCAAAGAATTAAATGAGATTATACGCGGTAAAAAAATCACCGTTGGTGTGGCACCCGATAAAACAAGACAAATATTTTTGGATGGCGAAAGATTTCTGGATATCAAAGATGGTGAAATAACGTTTATAAATGCCCCTAATATCGATACTATATATTTTAATAGTGGTTCAAACTTGCATGGTGATATTGATTTCAGCGGTGTAAGACGTTTGTGGTTGCAAGACGCCCGGTTGGCGAATGTTACAAGTATGAAATTAAACCCACATGCCGAAGATATAGAATTGTCTAATGATATAGAATTGTCCGGTGATTTAGACTTTAGTGGCGTTGATAAATTAATATTGGAAACTTCACATCTTGATAAAGTTACCAGCGTAAAATTCAATCCAAATGCACATACCATTATTATAAGAGATGGGCACAAATTGAAATTGCATGGAAATATTGATTTCAGCAATGTCCAATTATTGGCTTTACGTAACGTAGATTTAAGCCACGTTAGCAGCATAAAACTTAATTCGAATGCTTGGAGAATTGATTTATGTGATGTATTAAAAGCATCTGGTGGTTTAGATTTTAGTAGTGTGCAAGACCTGACCCTACAAAACATCGACCAAAGTGAAATTAAAAGTATAAAATTTAACCCTCATGCCGAAAAAATACATCTTGGACCGGGATTAAAATTGTCGGGCGACTTGGATTTTAGTGATGTTTATATTTTGGTTCTTAAAGGTGTGGATTTAACCGAAGTAACAAGCATGCAATTTAATCAAGACACCCGGGAAACAATATGCATAGAGAACTGTACACTGGCCGGCAACTGGGATTTTTCTAATTTACGTGCGCATTATATTTCATTAAAAGGTTCCGATTTATCCGCGGTTACTCATATGGAAATGGGTGACAATTATATAAACTTTGACGGTGGCGCCATAATGACGGGCGTCTGGGATTTTACTAACAGAGAAGCTCTTGATTTATGTGGCGCTGATTTTACCCGTGGAATTCGGATGAAATTGGACCCGGACCGCGAAGTACTTTCATTGAAAGGCACAAAATTTGCCGGCGTTGTTGATTTGGCTGCCATAGGATTGGGTAACATAATAAACTTGCACATGGAAATGGCTGATTTAACACGTGTTACAGAATTCAAATGCAATATTCATGCAAACCTTGTATGGATGGAAGGTGCACAATTAGGAGGGGACTTGGATTTCAGCACAGTTGATTTTGTCCGCCTAAATGATGCAGATTTTACACATGTAAAAAGTATTAAACTTAGCCCTAAATTATACAAACGTATAAAAGATGTTACCGTCCAGACAAGCCATCACCCTGTTTTGTTCAAAAATCTGGAAAAGTATGGTGTCAAAATAATCAAAAACAATATCTTTACGCGTGCCCGGGAAAAGATTTTAGCCAAAATTGCAAACAACATGCAATCTGAACCCAAACCAAGCGTCCAAGAAAGATAATGTATATGATTTACTGAAATCGCTGCTGGTTTTTATTTGACTTTCCGTATTTTTCGGGTAATAATAGCCCTGCAAATCCCAAAGATTGCCATTACAGAACATCCAGATGCGGTATGCATTGGAACGTCATCCGGCGAGTTTTCGCTCTTGACGGTGGTTTTCTTTGTGGGTAAAAGTCATAAAAAACAAAAAGGATAAATAAAAATGGCTACTGTTATTCGTTTGGCACGTTATGGCGCAAAAAAACGCCCATATTATCACGTTGTTGTTACAGATTCTCGTAACGCACGTAATTCTGGAAACATCTTGGCGGTTGTTGGTAAATATGACCCAATGCAGGCCAAAGACAGCGATAAACGTGTTATATTAAATATTGATGATATCAAGGCATGGATGGCCAAGGGAGCAAAACCATCTGACCGCGTGTACAAGTTCTTGGTAAAAGCGGGCTTGGTTTCTGCAAAACCAATTCCAAATCAGACAAAGAAAAATCAACCGTCTGAAAAAACACAGCAAAAGGCAAAAGACAAATCCGACAAGTTGGCCAAAATAGCCGAAGAAAAAGCAGCCGCAGAAGCCGCAGCCAAGGCCGCCGCTGAAGCGCCAGCAGAAACTCCGGTCGAAGAACCAGTTGCTGAACAACCAGCAGAAGCACCAGCAACAGAAGCAACGGAAACAGTCGCTGAATAATGTCAAACAAACGCAGTATGAAACAATATAGACGTTATGGTGCCGATATTCTTAACCGGGATGTTTTTCGTAAAATACGTTTTCTGGAAAAGGATATGCGCACCATTGTCTATGACAGTTATATGCTGAATTTGGATCCATTGTTAGAGTATGCGACGGCAAATCATTTGCACGTCAAAGAGTATTTAACAGAAATAAAAGACATATTGTTAGCGTCGGAACACGTATATATCAAAGAACGGTGATAGTTATGAAACACAGCTATATTAAACCAATTACAAGTTTGTATTATATTGGTGTACGACCACTTTTGGTTGCATCGGCACCACATGTGCCATACAAAACATATTGCTGTCCGCACGACAAAAAGTATACCTGCAGAAAATATTCTGACCATATGAATCAATGGGCACGTGCGATTGAATACTATGCGAAAAACAATATCAATCATACTATTTTTACTGGCGAAGGTTGCCCATACGAAAAAGAATGCGCAATCTATAAACAGTTTTTGCGCAAACAAAATTCCAGCAAAGGCAAATAATGTCGAAAGAAAACAAAATCTTGGTTGGTAAAATTGTTGCCCCCCAGGGTATTCGCGGTGACGTACGCGTTCAGACATATTCTGACAAACCAGATGATTTTCGTGTCTTTAAGGTCCAAAGTACGAAGTTTGATACGAATGATTTTCGTTTTATTCGTGCTGTGCCGAATTCAACAGTGATAATTGCGCATATCGCGGGTTTTGATGACCGTAATGCTGCTGAAACACTGCGTGGCACAGAACTTTATATTGATCGTGGCACCCTGCCCGAACTGTCGTCTGATGAATATTACCAAACAGATTTGATTGGCTTTACCGTTATGCGCGATGGTGAAAAGATTGGTACGGTTGCTGGTTTCCAAAACTTTGGTGCCGGCGACATAATAGAATTGGACAATGGCGACTATGTTTCGTTCATTGGCGCAGATGTTGATATGGCTACAAAAACAATAATGGTGAAATAGTATGAGTAAAGAACCAGAATTTTACAAGATTTTTACACCAAAACCTTTTGTGTTTGAAAAGGACATCACCAACGACACAAAAAAAGATGGCGTCATAGTTTATAAACCATCACAATATATGAAAATAAATGACACGATTCGTTATTGTACTTGTGTTCATTTGTGCGAACAATTCCAAACATATCCAACTACAAACGGCGGAATAAGATGTATTCCATTATATCAACAATGCCCATTTGGTGGAAAATGTAAAGGTTCGCGCCTTTTTGCAAACGGTCGTGATGTGAATTGCGAAATTGACACCTCAGATGTTCACATAATGAAGGGTCTTAAAGCACCGCGTTTTGACAATAACAAGCAAAACACAAAAACAAGAACCATATTCTTGAAAACCAGACAAGACACCATGACACCAGTAAAGTTTGATATGGTGACGCGTTTGGCTATTAAAATACCAGCGTTTGTACAATATTGTCCGGTTGGTCAAACAAATGACACCTGTGAATTACGGAAACAATTTTATGGTCCAACCCATCGTGGTGTGTACGAAATTTCCAGTGATCCAAATCTTTTACCAGACAATGCTGATTGGAAAAAATGTCGCAGAGAACTTGATGCAATGTATAAAATATGTGCAAAATGCCAATCAGAACACAGACAGAACTCAAAATAAAAAGGAATACAAATGATAACAGCTTTTTCTGTTCCCGTACCGTTTATTTATGAACATTGTCCAAAGGGACAAACGGAACAAACATGCGCTTTGCGCCAATATCTGAACAGTGATAACAGTGTATATAAGTTATTACCATATAATTACACACTGTTCCCCCAAACAAACGATTGGACGGTTGCACGTGATGCGATTGACGAAATGCATAAAATATGCGCAAAATGCCAAGCAGAACACAACCAAAACACAAAATAACAAAGGAATTAGAATGCCAAAAACAATTCTGACAGGTTTAGATGTAGTGATACCAATAACATATAATGGTTGCCCAGAAAATATGAACAAACAAACATGTCCATTGCGTAAACATGTTGCCGATGGAAAAACAATCTTTTATCCCGACGAAGATAAATTGATTTTAGAAAAATCAAATCAAAATTCATGGGAAGAAGTGCGCAGCAACATTGAACAGATGTATGAAATCTGTACAAAATGCCAAATGGAAAACAAACAAAAGACAAAATAAGGATATTTAATGAAAACTAAAACAACTATACGCTATTGTGGTGACACTAAAGTTATTTGTAATTGTGATTGTGAAAAACCACTGCCCGAATGTGATGCTATCAAAGAAATGAACGCTTTGACCAAACAGCACGATTTATCAACGACATTGTTTAACGAGGCTGATTTATTCGAACGCAAAGTTATCATTTATACATTCAAACCATTAGACTTTGTTGAAAAACGTTTAACTGAATGCGCCGCACAATGTCGCAACAAAGCCCAAGGCATACAAAGATAAAAGGCAACACAATGAAAAGGAACATTTGTTATCGTGCCAATGCCGTTTGTAATTGTGATTGCGACAAGCCTTTCACTGAATGTGAGGTTGTTAAACAGGCAGATGCATTACAAAAGCAATATAATTTTTGGATGACAATTCATTACAAGGCACCTACATTCGAGATAGATATTGACACAATACACCTATTACCTTTTTTCTTGAAACACCTGCAAGATTGTGCAGAACAATGCCGTAAAACACAAGGAAAGACAAGATAAATGCACTTTAACATACTGACAATCTTTCCAGAAATTTTTCCGGGCACACTTGGCGAGGGGGTTGTTGGTCGTGCACTGGAAAAGAAGATTTGGACATATGATGTTATCAACATTCGCGACTTTGCGATAAATAACTATGGCAGTGTTGACGACGAACAATTCGGCGGTGGAAACGGTATGGTTATGCGTCCAGAACCATTGGCGGCGGCAATTGATTCGATCAAAAACCGCGGTAAAATCATATACTTTTCGCCACGCGGACCGCGTTTGAATCAAAAAATGGTGCGTGAATTTGTTGCCGACACGGACGCAACATATACCCTGATTTGTGGGCGGTACGAGGGAATTGACCAGCGTATTATCGATGAATACGACATTATGGAATTGTCGATTGGCGACTATATACTGTCGGGTGGCGAAATTGCCGCAGAAGTTTTTGTTGACAGTTGCGTTCGTCTGATGGATAATGTGCTGCACGGTGGATCTGAATCTACCGACAATGAAAGTTTTGAAATCGGCGGGTTGGAATGGCCGTTATATACCCGACCGTCAGTATGGCGTGGACGTAATGTCCCAGAAGTCCTGCTGTCTGGCCACCACGGCAATATCGAACGGTGGCGGAAACAACAATCGGACGAAATAACAAAAGAGCGTCGTCCGGACTTAATAAAGGAAAATAAAAAATGAGTATCTTGAAAAAAGTAGAAGCCGCAAATATCGCAAAAGTTGCAGCAGATAAAAAAATCCCGAATTTCAAGGCGGGTGATACAGTGAAAGTTCACGTAAAAATTAAAGATGGAGATAAATTCCGTATCCAGATGTTTGAAGGTGTTGTTATCGCACGCGATGGTGGTAATGGCAATAACGCTTCGTTCACTGTACGTCGTGAATCATATGGCGTTGGCGTTGAACGTAAGTTCCCATTGTACACACCTGCAATCGAAAAGATTGAGAAGGTTCGTACGGGTCGTGTTCGTCGTGCAAAATTGTTCTTCTTGCGCGGATTGTCCGGCAAAAAGGCACGTATTGTCGAAGATTTGTCTGCGTCTGCAAAAAATGCTGACAAATAAATCGTTGCGACACATTTCAATATCCCACGTTATGTGGGATATTTTTTTATTTATGATTTATAAATTTGACATTGTAAATGCATACCAGTAATATATTGGGTATGAAAAAAATATTTGCAATTTCTATCGCAACATTTTTGTTTGTATTCAATGCAAATGCGTACATTAACCGTACAACTGCGGTTGTTGATATATTGGATAAAACGTCGGGAAAAAATCACGTATTAAATGTACCAGTAAATCAAGATACATCATACGAAAAATTAAATTTATTAGTGCGCACATGCAAACAAACAGATCCGTTTGAGGCGGAAAACGCATTTATGTTTATTGAAATCTCGCAAAACAATCGTATTATTTTCAGTGGTTGGATGAATAAGAACGAACCTGGGGAAAATCCACTGCAAAACGCGGACTATGATGTATGGCTGGTTCGTTGCGAATAAAATCTATTTTTTCAATTTTGGGGGTAAAAGGATGAAATTTGTATTGAAATTTGTTTTAGGTATTGCAGTGTTGTTAACAGCGTTTTTTGTGTTTTTCTATACACAACGCACCGGTAATTTAGATACTGGGTCATTAAAACACTGGTTGGCATCATCAAACGACCAACGTGTTGCCGCGGTCAAAATGGCTGTGGCTGGCGAAGGTGACATTGATTTAATCGTTGCATGCGTGAATAAAATTGCTTCCCTGCCCGACTCGGGTGAAATGGATGTTTCAACGGCCATTGTGTTATGCCATACCGGTAACACAATCAAAGAAAATATTTAAATGAAACTGTGGTGGTTATTGTTTTTCCCAACTCTTTGTATCGCGACAGAACGCAATACAACCATTGGCGAACAGTATTTGGGAAAGCCGTATATACTGGACCCACTGGGCGAAGAAAAGATGCCCGATACCGACCCCCTTATTCGATTTGACGCGTTTGACTGTACAACGTTTGTTGAAACGGTCTTGGCCGATGGCGATGTCCAAAAATTAAATAAAATTAGGTATAAAGATGGCAACGTTCATTTTATGGCTCGCAACCATTTTATCGAAACAGAATGGTTACCAAACAATTCCGACATTGTTGAAAATGTAAGCGCAAAATATGGCAAAACCACATTTCGTGAAATCACAATCAATCGTTCAGAATGGATGAAACGTGTACACAACGTGATTGATTCTACCCCAAACAAAACCGTTCAGTTGGAATACATACCGTACGAAAACCTGGGCAAAATCAAGAATAAAAAGCCACTTATCGTATTATTCGCGTTTAATGGCGACCCCAAAATTATTGAAAAGACCGGTACCGACCTGTCGGTTCATCATATGGGCTTTTTATTACCAGACGGCACTTTTCGCCACGCATCGTCCAGCGGTGGCGGTGTTGTTGATATAAAATTTGACGAATATGTTGCAAAACGCAAAAAAAAGCCCAACAATATTGGCGTTGTACTATTGGGAATAAAACAGAAATGACACAAGATAAACTTTTACGTATGGATATGGGCGAACTTGCCAGCAACACAGATATCAACAATGATAAGCCGTTGCTGTGCCTGGGCATTGAATCATCGTGCGATGAAACGTCCGCGGCAATTGTTGATTCCAATCGCAATATCTTGTCGCATATTATCTATTCGCAAATACCCGAACATCAAAAATACGGTGGCGTAGTACCCGAATTGGCGGCACGTGCACACATTTTGGCAATTGACGAAGTTATTAAACAAACGCTTGCAAATGCAAATAAAACTATTGAAGACATTGATATTGTCGCCGCAACAGCTGGTCCGGGTTTAATCGGCGGTGTTTTGGTTGGTTGGATGGCGGCGACCGGTATTGCACAATCAACCGGCAAACCATTGGTTGCAGTGAATCATCTGGAGGGGCACGCATTGGTTCCGCGTTTGCATGCTGCATCGGCTTCGGGTGGCGATGAAAAAGTTTCAGTTGAGTTTCCATACCTTCTAATGTTGGCATCGGGCGGACATTGCCAGATTTTACTTGTACGTGGTGTTGGTCAATATGAAATGATTGGACAAACACTGGACGACAGCGCCGGCGAAGCATTTGACAAGGTTGCAAAAATGTTGGGACTTGGGTACCCCGGTGGTCCGATTGTTGATAAACGCGCAAAAATGGGCAACCCACACGAATTTGATTTTCCGCGTCCATTGTGTGATAAACCAGGTTGTGATTTCAGTTTTAGTGGCATAAAAACCGCTGCGCGTACTTTTCTGGACAAAACAGAAGAATCAAAACGTACTGATGATTTTATAAATGATTTTTGCGCATCGTTCCAAACATCTGTTGTTGATTGTATAATAAACCGGTTAAATCACGCTTTTGCCGATGAACGCGTAATCAACGCTGCACCAAAAACACTGGTTGTTGCGGGTGGTGTTGCTAAGAACAGCGCAATTCGCGCTGCGATGGAAGATTTAGCACACAAACACAACGTTATTTTTGCCGCCCCACCAATGAATTTATGTACCGACAACGGTGCGATGATTGCGTGGGCTGGTATTGAAAACTTTAATGTTGGGAATATTGTACGCGAACCAGTGGCACCTCGTCCTCGTTGGCCATTGACCGAATTATAGTTTTTTGATAAAATGGCATCGCTATGGATACATCACAAAATAAATTTTATGAAGCCTTTACTCGTTTAATTATAGAAACGATTGATCGTATGGGTTTGGAGCAGACACAGCGTCTGCGTGCGAAAAACCTGGCCTTATTGTTTCGAGATTCGTTTAAGTCAGACGATATTCGTCGCGCAACTTTTCCAGATGAAAAACCAGAAGCACCAGAAATCGCAGATAGAATATGGGCATCAAATGGTTTTTGTCGCGCATCATCAATCGCGTTCCAGGTACTGATGGGCGGCGAAGAAAATGGCTGGCGTCTTATGGCAATACCAGATATGTTTTTTCCATATGGCCCACATCACTATATTTTACACAAACCATCAAATATCATATTAGATTTAACTGCCGATCAGTTTACACATCATTCGGGACTTGATAAAATACCATATCACGTTGGGAAACCTGTGTTTGACAAAGTTGTTCCAAACGACTCACCTGCTAATTTTGCGAAAAAACTGGGCATAGACCTGGTTGCTGAAGCAAAAAAATTGAAACAATCGATTACAAGAAATGCAAAAACCAGAACCAGCCGTTAATGCGGACACCATTTTTTCTGTTTCTGATGCATCCGCACTGTTGAAAGGCGTAGTTGAGACTGCGTTTCCACGCATAAAAATACGCGGCGAGCTATCGCAAATCACACGTGCTACATCTGGTCATATTTATATGACAATAAAAGATGCCAATGCCGCAATTTCTGCAATCATTTGGCGCAGCACTCCCGTTCCTTTCAAGTTAGAAGAAGGCGCTGAAGTCATCGTCACTGGTCGTTTTACAACCTATCCTGCGCGCAGTAATTATCAAATTGTCGTAAACGAAATTGAAATGGCGGGTGTTGGTGCGATTCTTAAAATGCTTGAAGAACGCAAGCAAAAGTTAGCAAACGAGGGTTTATTTGATGAATCACGGAAAAAACCGTTGCCACGTCTGCCCCAAACAATTGGTGTCGTGACCAGTCCCACCGGCGCCGCATTTCAAGACATACAAAATCGTCTGCGTGAACGTTTCCCGGTACGCGTATTGCTGTATCCCGCAACGGTTCAGGGGGAAACCGCCGCAGCCGAGGTTGCCGCTGGCATTGAATATTTCAATCGTATGAACAATGTTGATGTGATTATTGTTGCGCGCGGTGGTGGTGCATTGGAAGATTTATTACCCTTTTCCGAAGAAATTGTTGTTCGTGCCGCCGCGGCAAGCCATATACCACTTATATCGGGTGTGGGTCACGAACCAGATTGGATGTTGATTGACTTTGCCGCCGATGTGCGTGCACCAACACCGACCGGCGCCGCCGAAATGGTTGTACCAACAAAACTTGTTCTGTCGCAAGAGATTGATAATTTCTGGCATCATATAACAAACGCGTTTATAACACGTCTTGGCAACGCAAAACAACGTCTTGATTCCATTATTATAAAAAGCCCGCACCAAATGGTGATGGAACAAGCACAACGTCTGGACGATATTACGCGCACATTGGGAATTATTATTGAATCCAAGTTGATGAACGCACGACACAAAATGGAAATAATGTCGCAAATGCCAGACGTTCTTACTAACAAACTGATAATGTTGGCCCAGCGCATTGACCACACTGGCAAAATGCTTGAATCATTAAGTTATAAGAACGTGCTAAATCGTGGCTATGCAATTGCACGTGATGATAACGGTGGCATTATATCAACAACCGCCAAGGTCGATAAAATCGCGACCATTGAATTTGCTGACGGTGTTGCAAAAATATCCAAATAAAAAATGTCCCAAACGGGACATTTTTACTTACTGTTGGCCAACGCATCATGTCCGAACAGCGCAATTCGCAAATTATGCCGATGATGTGTGATAAGGCTTGAAACAACATTAAACGCGCAATCACGTGCCGCTGCATTTGGACTAAGATTATCCCCAACATACACCCATTTGCCAATCTTGCCACCTTTGGCAACAACACGTGCCCAAACATATTGTCCATGTTCACCCGCAGGATCACCAAATTTATCTTGTTCGCCATGCGTAACCGAAGACAAACAATGAATCTCTTTGAATTGATAACCCATACCTTGCAAACGCTTCATTTCCAGCAATGGATTTATCAATGTTTCTGGGTGCATTTCAATTCCACGGTATGTCGTAGTAAGTGCTTTGCCAAACGGTCTGTTTATGAATGGGCCGTCGGCTGTATATATAACATAATCTGTTTCTGCTATTTTTGTCATTGTTGTTTCCCCTTGTTGTATAAATTACCGTACACGCGAACTAAGAAACGGCACATAATTTGTGTTTCTTATGAACTTACGAAATTCTTTGCGCAAAAGTTTGACTTGTTTCAGTTCATATTTTGGATCAAGCACCATGGATATTTCTTGTAAACTGACACCGCCAGCCAATTGGTCAAAACAAGCATAAACACGCGTTGATACAACCGGTCCAACATGCTTCATAACAAAACGCCAATCGGTTTCTTTGCCATTTTTGGTTTTGACACGATACCACAAATTTGGTCCCGGTTTTGATGACGGATTACCAACAGCGCGCGGCTTGCCATTTACGATTTCTTGTTCAGTACTTGATGCAATAATATGTACTTCGGCGACATTAAGGCCCCGTCCCGCCATCTTTTGTTGAAATTTATTAAATATGTATTTCCTTAATTCTGGTATGTCCATTGATACCATGTTGAACCCTTGATACATATTTGTTGGTTTTCCTCCAACAAACGTTCCGTTTTCTTTTATTGTGACATACTTTGCATTATGCATATTACTACCTTTTAACGAGTTTTTTGGTTTTTACTTTGTCTACAAATAACACCCAGATTTATACCAGTCATAACGGAATATATGGCGTACTTTGCCGCATCAGATGAACTTTTAAACTCACATAAATACGTCCAATCAGAAACAGCCCCACCCAACGTCTTTACACGTACCCAGACGTGCTTACCATGTTTTACCGACGGCTTGCCTACAATTGAAAACAAACCAGCTGTTTCCGAAGACATCACATATAATTCAGCAAATTTTGGATTTGGAACCAAACAGTCATTATCAATAGCAAACCACTTTCTTACATCTTGGACATGGTATTTATCCAATTCTTCTCCGCGATATTTAGTTGCAGGACTTTTACCAAGAAACACACCGTCCTTGTTTATTGTTAAAAAATAATCTTCCATATAGGTAATCCTTGTGTTTTACACTGGGAATATACAACAAATTATTGGTTTTGCAACAAAGTTTTAGCGGTCGCGAGTGATTCTGGGGTTATTTTGGTACCGCTTATTATTCGGGCAATTTCATTTATACGTTCGTCACCCGATATTTCACGAACAGTTGTTGTTGTATTATCTTGTTCAACAAACTTTTCAATCTTGAAATGCTTATTAGCATAGCCGGCGACCTGGGCCGAATGGGTGACCACCAACACTTGCGATGCTTCCGCCAGTTTATTCAGACGCGCCCCCACCGCCGATGCCGTTGCGCCACTTATACCGGTATCAACCTCATCAAACACAAATGTATGTGCATCTGCATCTGTGACCAAAACCACACGCATCGCCAACATTAAACGCGCCAATTCACCACCCGATGCCGATTTGTGTAACGGCGCAAACGGCGAACCCGGATTCGTCTTTATCATAAACACAACACTATCACGTCCCGTCCCCGATGGCGCACTTTCGGTATATTCGACCATAAAATCCGCCTGGGCCAGTTTCAGGTCTGGAAATTCTGCCCGCAAACACGCAGACAGTTTGTCGCCGGCATCTTTACGCAACCCTGACAATTTTGTTGCGTACGTGTCAAAATTTTGACGTTTTTGGGCAACAATAGTCGTTTGTTTTTTTAGTTCGGCATCTGAATTATCAATTACGTCCAACTGCTCCGCCATTTCTGCCAATTTGTTTGGCAATTCATCCGCCGAAACACGATGTTTGCGTGTCGCGGCACGAATAGCAAAAAGACGTTCTTCTATACTGTCTATGTTTTCAACATCCACGTCTGATGGCGCAAGTTGCTGGGACACCGTTGCCAAGTTGTCTGCAATTTCATATAAACTTTCGATTTGTTCGGCATATGGGTTTGGGTCGGTTTTGATACGTTCCAAAATGTGTGCAACATCAAACACCGCCGAATCCAGCGATTTTCCATTTGGCGAAAAAGCCGCAACCGCATCAGACAAAATTGCTGTGTTCTTTTCCGCGTTCATTATCGCGGCACGCTTATCCGCCAATATCGCCTCTTCCCCAGGTTGTACATTTAACGCATGCAATTCGGCAACGTTGTGCTCCAAAAATTCGCGTTCAGATTCCGCTCGCGCGACAATATCTTGTAATTCTTTCAATTTCAATTCGGCGGCATGGTATTCCGTATAAGCCGTACGAGTATCGTTCAACAACCCCGCAAAGCCGTCAATGTGCGCCGCGGCAAATTCGTCCAATGCGGAAAGGTGTGTTGTTGGATCCAGCAATCGATGATTTGCAAACTGGCCATGAATTTCAACCAACGCGTCACCAACCGCGTGCAACACACGAATTGAAACCGGTTCATCGTTTATCCATGCGCGACTTTTACCATCGGTCGCCAATGTACGTCGTAATATCAAAGCGCCACCATCAATTGTAATACCGTTTTCGTTCAATATATCGCGTACTATATTTGGGGTTGTGTCAAACTCTGCCGTAACCGAAGCCATATCACAACCATGCCGTATAAGACCCGTATCCGAACGCGCGCCCAATGCCAACGCCAACGCATCCAGCAAAATGCTTTTACCCGCGCCCGTTTCGCCCGTCAATACGTTCAGCCCCGCACCGAATTCAAGATTCAGTTTTTCAATTAGTACAATATTTGTGATATTCAGTGTTGTCAGCATACGAAAATTATTACTAAATTTTATCCCACAATTCAAGGTGTTTTATAGCTTTTCCAGCGTCCAATCGTGCAACCATAATATGTACCCATAAACTTTGTACTTTGGATATATTTTTTTGATAATTGTGATATATTCTTGGACTTGGGCAACATAGTTTGCATGAAACGCATCTTTATCAACGTCTGTTTTGTAATCAAGAATGTAAACAATTTTATTATCGTCATCGACAACCATTCGGTCAATTCGGCGACTTAACAGTTTGCCATTTTCCGTTGTTGCAATGGGAACCTCACACCGTGCGTTTTCAGTAAAAAATATTTGTAAATCTGGGCGTGATTCAATTTGTTGTACTACTTCATCATCGGCATTTAGCATATTCACAAAACGCATTTTTTTATGCATTTGTGAACCTGTATTTTTTGCATACTGGTCTTTATCATATTTGGTCAAAATATCGCGCAAAATTTCAGTCATGAATCACCCTTATCTTGTTATCTTCAACCACCACACCGTCAAGATTACCCAACACGCGCCACAACATTGAATGCCACGATTTTTCGTTCGCGTTTTTATACGATGTATAACCATATATGTATAATTCGTCACGCGCGCGTGTCATTGCAACATATAACAAACGATAATATTCTTCCATTCGCCAATTCATAAGTTGTTCCAAAGCCAAAGCACAGTTTTTACTGGAATTTGCGGTCGTCGTCCATAACCACGGTGTCGGCATTGTCATATTTACAGGTACATTTGCGGGCATTATTTCTGGCACAATTGGCAAAATCTTTTCTGATTCTGGGATTCGCGTCGTGTCAACAAGGAACACCACGGGCGCTTCCAGCCCCTTGCTACCGTGTACGGTTGCGATACGCACACCCAATGTTGCGTTCATGTTACGTTTTATTTCACTGCCACCTGTTATAAACCATTTTATAAAGTGGTGTAATGTCCCAGGTTGTGTACGTTCATATGCCAAACAAATTGTCATAAACTCTTCCAACGGGTCAATTACTTGGTCGCCCAACGCAGATATAAATTCAGAACGCGCACCCGAATTTAATACATCGGAAAAAAATGAATATGGTGCCATAAATTTCGCTTTTTCAACCAATGTGTTCAACCGTTCATATATGTCGGGGCAAACATCACGAACAATATCAAAAACATTTATTTTATTTGCTTCTTCTTTGCCTTTATTTACATCATTTTTATTTTTACATAAATTAAAAATATTGGCTTCTGTCAATCTAAAAATTGGACTTTTTAACACACAACATAAACTATAATCATCCGCAGTATTTAGGCAAAATCTGACCAGATTCATCAGGTCGCGAATTGGTGCAAAATCGGGTAAAACTATTCTATCAGAACCAGCAACTGCGATTCCATTTCGTTTTAATGCTGCAACCAATGGCGCAACAAAGGGTTCTCGCCGTTGCACCAAAACCATAATATCATTCGGGGAATATTTTCCACCCAATAACACCTCTTTCACTTTTGACACAACGTCATTTATATATGTCGCCAACGAAACATTATCATTGTCGCGCTTTACAACCAAATGATGCAATTCCACTACACCACTTTTATCGCGACGAAAACATTTATGAGCATTGTTATGAAAACCAGTTTCAAGAGCGACCTGATCATTACCAAAGAAAGCGTCCACAACATATAAAATTGATGACAACGAACGAAAACTTTGTGCCAGCGGTATTTCCGAAATCGTACGGAAATTGTTTTTTATTTGGCGAATTATATCGTCGCGACTGGCTATAAAAGCGCGGAAATCTGCACCTTGAAAACCATAAATTGCTTGCTTGGTATCACCAACCACAAACAATGTATGGGGTAAATTGCCAGTATCACCACTGACAAAAAAGTCCCCAACCAGCATTTGCAAAATATCCCATTGTTCTGGGGGTGTGTCTTGGGCTTCGTCAACCAATATATGAGACAACGATACATCAAGTTGCGACAGCACCCACCCCATAATGTCAGGTTTTGCAAACAGTCTGCGCGTATATAAAATCAAATCATCAAAATCTAATAAGTTACGTTGTTGCTTTATATCACGATAAATGGTCGTAAACGCCGCCGACAAATCAAACAACGCAAGTGTATCATCAAACACTTTTTTATTTATTGCATATTGATTTATTTGGTAAACACGTTCTTGTTCAGCAACCAAAAAATCCACCTTGGCAACAGTCTTATTTAGAGTTCCTTCTTTGGTTAAATATGCTGTTTTGTATTCATCAAAATTAATTGCATTATCAATATATTGTTTTGTTAAATTAAACAAATTTGTTAAATAAGCCGCCGGCGTTTTTGATGTCCTTATTTTGTTGTCCAGCAACACCAATATTTTCTGTAAATCAATTACTGGAACATCTATATTTGGCACTTTATTTAATTCCAAAAAGTATTTTATTGTCTTTATAAAATACTCGCGATAACTTTCAATGTTTTCAACCGAAAAAAA
>Ga0310690_10005125_pt1 | contig 18004 bp, 14 predicted proteins | sample AusTroGonzalo_MG_2_FD_207661 | JGI IMG/M metagenome (GOLD analysis project Ga0310690, IMG submission 207661) | Bovine rumen microbial communities from tropical cattle in Woodstock, Queensland, Australia - Gonzalo_04 (v2) (version 2) | ecosystem: Host-associated > Mammals > Digestive system >...
TGCTTCCACCTCATTGACCAGGATCCATGTCAGCTTTGAAAAATCCACAGCTTCCAGTTTCCTGTCATACGGGGACGGATTCAGTACGATCCGCATCCCTTTGGCGTACGCTTTTTCGACGATCGTTTCGGTCAGGTTGATCTCGTTCTGCAGGATCAGCCAATCCCCGGCTCCGAATCCGGCCAGCGTGGCGTCGATCTGTTCGGCTGTCACGCACCGGTTGGATCCGCCGTACAGCAGGATGCTGTTTTCCCCTTTCGGATCCACCTGGATAATCGTGTGCCCCTGCATCTCTTCCGTCTCCCGGAGCAGGCCGGTATCCACCCCTTCCCTTTCCAGCATAGCCCGGAGCGTTTCTCCCCCGGCGCCCAGGCAGCCCGCATGGTATACCCGCGCTCCGGCCCGTGCCAGGGCGATGGATTGGTTCAGCCCTTTTCCGCCCGGTTTGACCGTCCGGGCTCCGGTGCTGAGGGTTTCCCCTGGACGGACAAAATGATCCACCTGGTATACGTAATCCAGGTTCATCGATCCGAAGTTGAGGATTCTCATCCGGTGTCCCCCTCCGTTCATTAATTCAGCACTGTTCCGGTTTTACTCAATGATTTCGCATGTCCAGCCGAAAACGCGGGCAATCTGGATGATCGCCGCTTTCTGTCGCCCGGTAATGATCATCTGGTGATGGCTGGGGAGTTCCTCCATCACCTTCTCGCCGTTATGGTAGTGGAGCAGGGAAGCATTACGCGCATCCGTCCCGGGAAACTGCATGTATTTCTCTATCTCTCCCGGAATCACGGTAATCCGCTCAAAGGAAGGATCGATCTTGGCCAGCACCATATCCCCCGCCGGGAGCTCGCAATTGACCATCACGGCCTGTTCGTCCACAATCTCCAGCACCTTCGGTACGATTTTCCACCGCCCGGCGCAGAACGGCCTCGGCGCAAAACCTGCATAACCGCAGTGAACGCCTAGCGCGTGGTTTTCCGGTTCATCCACGTCCGGAAAGTCGTTCATGCGCTCATGGTGAATCGCCGCCTTTCCGACCAGGAAGGGATAGATATTCGTCATCATAATCGGTGCTTTGAGGGAATGGTACAGTACATAAGTAGACAGCAGGGTTAACGTATCTCCCTCGCAGCACCATATGATGCCTTCTTTTTCAAACAACTGGTTCCAGACCACACAGGGGGTGGTCCTGCAGTACATGGATTCGTTAAGGCAGTTGGCGCCGATTCCGTCCACGCCGCCCAGTTCACGGATGGTCTCCCTGATTGCCAGATACAGCTTCCCAAGCAGGGTCTGCTGTTCCCCGCTGATGCCTTCATGGGGCAGGTTCCAGGACTGGAACTCCGCAAGTGCCTCTCTGTCATTCTTCTCCGCAGCCCGGGTATTGACCTCTTTCCAGCTCCGGTAGATCAGCTTCGCGCCGAACGCCTTTTCAATCTGGCGGGTGCATTCCTCTTCCCACCAGTAAAAGCGTTTGAAAATATACGCCTGCATACCTTCGCCCGGGTCATCCTGGAACATAAGGAATTTCGCGCCCTGCAGGTGTGTTTTTACGCCCAGCGCCCGGAGAATCACCTTGCCCAGTTCAATGCTGTACGGGGAAAAGACGGTCAGTCCGCCGCTGCGCAGATAGCTGATCAGTTCCCAGTCCCACATATCCACCGTGCCGAATTGGGAGGTAATCACCAGGATCGGCTTGCCGTATGCTTTCAGCACCGGTTTATAGTGGTATCCGGCCCCGATCATCTGGGGAAAGAGGATGGCGTCGCAGGCTGGAATTGGATCCCCAACCTCGACCGTATCCATGAACTCCGCTTCCCCTCCGTAGATTGCTTTCAGCCTCCCCAACTGTTCCTCATATTCCCCTCTTTCTCGGGAATTGGATTCCGTAAACCGCATGGGAACGATTTTCGCTTTGATCACATTCATGGTATTTTCTCCCCCTCAATGTATCCGTTCCCGGCATAGTCCTGCCAGGCTTTCTTCATACCGCAGATATTGTTCTTTCAGTCGGTGGTAGGTTTTGTGTCGTTCCGGGTCTGGTTCATACCGTTTCCCGGGGATCAGGTGCTTTTCCGCGAACTCGGCAGGTTCTTCTGTAAGTCCGATGCCTTTCGCAGCCAGCACACAGGCGCCCCACAGGGCAGTGTCGTCCTGCCCGAAGGTTTCCAGCGGAATTCCGATGATATCTGCGTAAATCTGCAGGCAGTTCGGCGAATGGGTACCTCCGCCGATCACCCGGATAAGGTTTTCATCCCGGTATTCCGGATAGCATGTGTTAATCCGGTCGATTGCTGCTGAAAGGGAAAACCCGAAGCTTTCCGTCAGTGCCCGGTAGAAATGCTCCGGCCGGTGGCTCCAGCTGTGCCCGAGAAAAACGCCCCGCAGGTCTCCATCAAAAGGCATCACCGTACCACCCAGCATCCCGACCGCTATCAGGCCGTCACTGCCTGGAGTAATACCGGCAACCGCCTCATCCATCTTTCGGTACGCTTCCGCCATACCTTCATTCTGTTCCCGGACAAAGTGGTTGATAAACCATTCCTGGGTGATTCCCGAGCCCGGCATATAGTAGTGGGCATAGAGCTTCCCGGGTTCCGCGCCGTTGAGAATGTCGAAACGGCGTTCCTCCCGGTCCGGCCGGAAGTCGTCCACACAGCAGCTTATCGCGCCGAAAGAAGCCGCCTCAAACAGCATCGCTCCCCCGTACAGGCATCCGGCTCCGACACATCCGGCAATCTTGTCTCCCGCACCGGCGATGAGCGGAATGCCTGCCCGCAGTCCGGTCATCACGGCTGCGCGCTCCGAAAGGGTTGCCGCGATATCAGAGGATGCGGCGATACGCGGCAGCCGGGAAATGTCGATCCCCAGTGCTTCACAGATTGGCTCAGACCATCGGCGGTTCTTGACATCCGCAAGACCCGTCCATGTCAGCAAAGAGCCGTCAATCACAGCGTCTTCCGGCTTTTTTCCACCCAGCCGGCCGAGGATATAACCGTTCAGCATCAGGTATTTGCGGATGCGCCGTGCCTGGTCGGGAAAATCATGGCTGAACCACGCGTATTTCGAAGGAAACAGAGGATTTCCGGTTCCGGAGACCGTCAGAAACGCTTCCCCGAGTTTATCTGTCTGGCGGCGGGCAAAAGGGGTATACCGTGTATCCAGGGAGCAGGACCATCCTGTAATATCTTCCCAGTCGTCTCCCACGCCCATAAATCCCGCCATCTGCCCGGTAAATGCGATCGCCGCAACCTCTTCCGGACTTTCTGTCTGCGCAGCGGCATTCTGCATGCAGCGCAGCACGGAGGCATAAATATCGCCGCCTCGCTGGATAAACTGGTCCGGTGCCGGCTGTTCGCTGTGTACGCTTTCCTGTGCCAGCGCACGGCAGCGGCCGTCCTCATCATAGATTCCGGTTTTGATCAGGCTCGTGCCCAGGTCCACAGCCATAAAAAGCGTTTTTTTCATGCTTCATCCCTCAGAAAAGGAAAACGTGTTTCAGTCCCTTCGCTGCCGCCGCTGCGTCGAATGCTTTCCGGTATTCTTCCGGCGCATAGGTATCGGACAGAATCCGCTCCAGCGGAATTCGTTTGTCGTTAACAAGCTTCTGGCATAGCCGGTATTCCGAAACGCTCTGCTTTGTGCATCCCTGAATCCTCAACTGCCTGTAATGGATCAGGTTGGTGTTCAGCGAAACGATTTCCTGTCCCGCCGGCAGCCCGCCGAAAAACAGCAGCCGCCCGTTCATGTTCATGTATTCCGGCGACTGTGCCTGTGCCGACGGTGCCGGTGCTGCAATGATACACAGGTCCACGCCCCGCATACCCAGTTCCGCCAGCGCCGCCTTCACGTCTCCCCGAAGTGGAATCACGCCGGGAAACAGCTCGCATGCCTTGTCTGTCCGTTCCCGGGAAAGGTCGTTCACCAGGATTTTCCCCGCGCCGAGAAGCTCTGCCACCATGATGTGCATCAGGCCGATCGGTCCGAGCCCGATGATCAGCACATCATCTCCCGGGCGTACGCCGATGAGCGTCTGTCCGTTATATACGCAGGAAAGTGGTTCCGTAAGGGCTGCCTCCTGAAAGGAGATGTCTTCGTCCATAGGCGAAACATTTCCCTGCGCAATGGCTGCCCCCGGCACCCGGACATATTCCGCGAATCCTCCGTCCATGGTGACGCCGAAGGCTTCATAATGCTCGCACAGATGTGTGTTTCCGCTGACGCACAGGTCGCAGGTGCCGCATCCGATATTCGGGGCGACAGATACCCGCTGCCCGGCAGCATAACCTTTGACTGCAGAACCGATCCGGGCAATCTCCCCGGCGAATTCGTGTCCCAGCGTCAGGGGATGAGTTTCAGAAGCGTTTTTGCTGCCGTTCCGGTACATTCTGATGTCTGTGCCGCATATTGAGGCCGCGCGGACCCGGATCAGCATCTCATCATCCCGGATCTCCGGGATGGGGATATCCTGCAGTTCAATACGGTTTTTGCCCAGCAGTCGTATCGCTTTCACGGTGCATCCCTCCTCAGTATCCGCCGATCATGACCGGCCGTTTTTCCAGAATGGATCTCAACCCTTCCTGTACCAGCAGGAGGGCCATTTTCCCGTCGTGCCCCGTTACCTCCGGTTCGGTATCGTCCAGGATAGCCCGGATAAACGCCCGGTCTTCCTCCACATAAGCCTCCCGGAACAGGGTTCGCCATGAATCCACCGAATCCATGTGGATGCTGCCCTCCGCCGTCACGGTTTCCACGTCGTTCGTCCGCTGGGAACCAACCTTGATGATCCCGTTGGTTCCCAGGATCTCGGTCCGGGAGTCATATCCGTAGGAGACATACTGGGCACCGGTGATTGTTCCGATAATACCATTTTCGAACTCCAGCAGAACGGAACAGGTATCGTAGTATTCCGGATATTCCGCTTCTGCTTCCGGACTGCGGAAATTTTTCCCCACCGCATGAATCATTCTGACCTCGCTGCCTGCATACCAGCGCAGCGTATCAAAATCGTGGCTGTTGACCTCCCCGATGGGGCCGTAGTTCTTCCGTACGTCAAACATCCATGGTTTGGGTTGGCTGGGGCCGTAGGTATTGGACTTCAGCAGCGTCACCCTTCCGATGGCGCCGCTGTCCAGAATTTCTTTTCCCCGGCGGAAGCTTTTGTCAAATCGGCGCATAAATCCCAGCTGAAGCTTGACCCCGTTCTCCCGGCAGGCATTGATCATCTCGTCACATTCCGCCGTCGTTGAAGCCATGGGTTTTTCACAGAATACATGCTTGTGTGCTCCTGCTGCCGCCACAACGATCTCCCGGTGAAACTGGGTAGGGGTCACTACAACCACCGCATCAATCTCAGGCCGGGCCAGAATCTCCCGGTAGTCTGTACAGGTGTCCTGTATGTTCAGTTCCGCCCGGGCCGCGTCCAGGTTTTCCTCTGACGGATCGCACAGGGCGGTGAGTTCTGCTTCCCGAATGTGTCCTGCGTAGCTTCGTGCGTGGATCATGCCCGCCCGGCCGCAGCCGATTAAGCCTACCTTGATTGTTTTCATGTCGTTCACCCGTTCCTTACCTCAGGCCTGCCGCCTTCATTTCTTCGATGATTTTCACCCCGCCGGATGTTCCGAGCCGGGTAGCTCCCGCCTCAATCATCGTCTTGGCGTCTGCCCAGCTGCGGATGCCGCCAGCGGCTTTGACCTGGACGTCCTCCCCCGCGTATTGCTTCATCAGGGCTACATGCTCCGCTTTGGCGCCGGCGGTTCCGAAGCCCGTGCTGGTCTTGACGAAATCCGGCCTGACCCGTGAGGCGATCGTTGCCGCTTCTCTGATCTCGTCATCCGTCAGGTAGCAGGTTTCAAAAATGACCTTGCAGCAGATTCCTGCCTTCCGCGCCACCGCCGTCATGACCCGCATCTCTTCTTCTATATAGGCCCAGTCGTGTTCCTTCAGTTTGCCGATGTTCAGCACATAGTCAAATTCCTGGCATCCGTCAGATACTGCGTTCTCCGCCTCAGCCGCCTTCGTGGCGATGGTCATCTGTCCCAGGGGAAAACTGATCGCTGCGCCGGTCAGCACATCCGATCCTTTCAGCAGTTCACGGCACAGGCGCACCGGATAGGTGTTAATCGCCACAGATTTGAATCCATACCGTTTTGCCTCGTCGCACAGGCGGACAAAATCCTCACGGGTGGCATAGGCTTTCAGGTTCGTATGGTCAATCATCGCTGCAACCTGTTTCACGGTGATATCCATGCTTATTCCTCCTCTTTTTCAATATTCCATGCGGTGAAAGGCCCCGGCAGCGTCCGCTCTCCCAGCCTTTCCGCGCCGGTGAAGTCGCATTTCACGCCCGGTACAGCCTCTGCCTCCCGGACATCCTCAGGATTCCGGATCCGCTCCCGCCTGCGCAGCCGGGATGTCCCCAGCGGCGGCATATCTTCTCCTTTCCGGAAAATGAAGGTTCTGATCTCCTCGTCCGGCAGGATCTCAAACCAGGCCTCCTGGCCGTTCAGGTCAAAACTGAGGAATTCCTGCCACGCCGGCAGGTTCAGGCACACTTCCGGTTCCGGATACATGACCCGCAGGTAGCCGCCCGTCATCCGGACATACAGGTTCCCGTCTGCCTGGTTGTCCCGGGTCGGGAAGTCAATTGCCGCCTCACCGCATTCATAGAAGATATTGTTGTAAATCCGCGCTTCCCGGGAGGTTCCGCCCCGGTCCCCCGCGTACATCCGGAAACCGACCGGCTTGGCGTAGTATCCGCTGTGCCGGCAGTGACCAATCAGATTATGGGCAATCACCAGCCGGTCTGTTCCTTCGCAGTAGATCCCGTAGCCGTTGACCGCCTCGTTCTCACGCAGCTTGTACCAGCCGGTGGATCCGGGTTCAACGGGAACCTTGGCCGGATCGAAGCGCCCTTCCACGTTCCAGATAATGTTGTTGTCGATCAGGTTGACCCCGTCCCGGGTACATTCGATGAAGATTGCTTCCCGCTGCTCTCTTCCGTTCAGGAACCGGTTCCCGGTAATCCGGTTATTCTGGTTCTCACAGTCCAGCCACAGGTGATCTGCCCGGAAGGTGTTCCGGAAAGTATTCCGCCGGATCAGCCCGTTGATGCTGTTGTGCAGTTTAATCGCGCCGGCTTCCCAGCTCAGTTCCATCCGCTGCCATCCGGTTCCCTCGATCAGGTTATCCTCAATCAGCATCTCCTCGGCATACAGCCCGGCAATGCCGCAGACGCCGGCATCCCGGATCGTGCAGTTCCGGATCACGCTTCTTCCGATGATTTCTCCCTCCGCATGGGTGTGGTGCCAGCACTCGTTTCCCACGTCAATGGCTACGCCGTTGCTCCAGTTCACTTCGCAGTCTTCTATGATCCAGTGATGGCCCCGGTAGGCGGAAACTGCGCCCCGCTGCGGAACAGGCGCGCCGGTGGCAGCGTGTTCAAAAATCAGGCCCTTAACCCGGATATAGTCCAGGAATGGTTTTTCCGGCGCGAAACACTGTTCCCGGACCGTTACCTCGATTCGGTGTTCCCGCGGGTCGGCATCCCCGGCCAGGCGGAAATGCACTTTCATCCCGTTAGCTTCGACCCAATAGGCGTTCTCCTGTTCCCCCATCATATTGTACAGCGGCACCTGTTCCAGCGGCTTCCCGTCGCAGAACACGCAGCCCCGCCGGTTCAGGTAAGGAGTCATGTCTGTTTTTTCATATTCGATAAAGAGCCGGTCGTGTAGAATGTTGACGGCGCAGAAAGGGTTGTATCCCCGGAAAACGTCCGGGGTTAGGTCATACTCCCAGATGGCGGGTTTTGTCTTCCCGTCTCCGCGCAGCATCCATCCCTCGCTGACGGTAAAATCGGTAACTTTCTCCGAAGCCCGGATAATGGCGGGTCCGTCCCCATATGCTTCGTAGGAAATCATGTGTTCCGGATCCGTTCCGCCCCTGGCCGGCCGGACGCATTCCCGATAAATCCCGGCGTGGATCAGGATCCGTGTGCCGGGACCTGCTTCCTCCGCGGCCCGTCCGATCGTCCGGAAGGGTGCTTCTGCGCTGCCGTCGTTCCCGTCCGATGCAGACGGATCCTCCGCGCTGACATGCAGTTCCCGCTGCCATACGGTTTCTTTTTCCCAGAAGCAGAACCGGCTTCCATCCGGTAAAATCGCTGTCAGATCCTCCCGCTGCATTTGTCTGCCCTCCCTGTATTTATGTTTTTCTGTCTGTCCTCATTATAAGGATAAACAAACAAAATGCAATCGTAAAATCCTATTTATTTGCAGTCAGAACCCATCTTCATTCCGTGTCGTTTCAGCCGCAGCAGGGAAATCTTTCATATCAGCCGCATCAGTTTGCAGTTTTCAATCCCTGCGCTCCAGAATTCAGCCCGGCTCACCCCCCTGACCTGGCTTACGATGCTGGAATTCATCGCGCCATGGCCGACAATCAGTACGTCGAGCCCATCCTCCAGCAGCGGCTCAACCCGCTCCCGCAGAAAAGCATCCGTCCTTTCAAACAGCGCCTCCAGGCTTTCCGCGCCGCCCGGCGGATCGGTATACCTCTCCGGTGCCTGGAACAGTACGTTGATCGGGCAGTCCGGAATCTGAAAGCTGTTTTCGGTCCCTTCGTAGCTGCCGAAGCTCATTTCCATCAGCCTGTCGTCATACGCAATCGGGATATTCCTTCCCCGCAGCAGGATCTCCGCGGTTTCCCGCGCCCGTCTCAGCGGGGAGCAGAAGCAGATATCAAAATGGATGTCCCGGTATTCCTCCCGGGCTGCCTCCGCCATCCGGCGCCCTTCCCCGTTCAGCGGGATATCGGTCCGTCCCTGCAGTTTATGCAGGTTATTCCAGTCCGTCTTCCCGTGCCTGATGATATACAGCCTGCCCATTGTTTATCTCCTCCGGCTTCCGGGATCCGGAAACCTTTATCTGCATATTCTCCCGCTCCATTATATAAATCCCTCCGAAAGAAAACAAGGAAATCAATTGACAAAGCGCGGCCGGATGTGCAGAATGTAGTGGAGGAGAGGTAAAGCAATGTTGCAACTGGCTATGATTTTCAAAATGTTTCTGGTCACCGCCGCCTATGTGCTGGTAACCCTGGTGGCCCGGAAGCTCTGGGACCGGAGTAAAGCGGGGGTCGGCGCCCGGATTCTGGTGGGGCTGGTCTTCGGCGGCTGTTCTGTGCTGTCCACCCATTTCGGCGTGGATTACGGCATGATGCTGCTTAACGTCCGGGACATCGGCCCGCTGGCTGCCGGTTTGTTCTTCCATCCGGCCTCCGGTATCATCGCCGGCCTGATCGGCGGCCTTGAGCGCTATATCGCCGGAACTGTCTGGCATATCGGTGAATACACGACTGTCGCCTGCTCGGTTTCCACGGCCCTCGCCGGTCTCATCCCTGTCCTGGTACACTATAAGCTGCAGAAGGGAGCCCGTCCGCCCGTCCTTCTGTCCTTCTTCCTCGGAGCCCTGATGGAAGTGTTCCATATGTACGCGGTGTTTATTACCCACCGCGATGATATCCGGACCGCGTATGAGGTCGTAAAGGTCTGCGCCCTCCCGATGATTATGTTTACAGGTCTCGGCCTGGCAGGCTGCTCCCTGGTAACCCGGTGGGCGTCCGGGGAAAAGCTGGATCCGGAAAAAGGGAAAGCTGCCCGGAGGTCGCTTTCCCATCAGTTCCAGTTCTGGCTGATGCTGGGAACCGCCATGATCTTTCTGATCAATTTCTTAATTTCCTATTCCCTTCAGACCCAGACCGCGGTGGAAGCCGCTGACTACAAGCTGACCAGCTGGTCGGATGAACTGAAGAAAAGCTATGATGCTTCCGTGGACAGCTCCGTCCGCCTGGCACACTATATTCAGGAAGAGATGCTGCGGGATACCGGCGTGATTGCCAAAGGCCTGGAGCTTTCTGCCGTCTCCATGGACATGTCGCGTCTGAAGAGTTTCTGTGATTCTTCCGGTTTCAGCAGCCTCTATTTTCTGGCTTCGGACGGAACCGTCCTCTCGGGCACCGGGGAAGCCCCGGATTTCAGCGGCGCCATAGAGCTGAACGGTCACGTCTCCTTTAAGGATTTGCTGGCCGGGAAAGCGGAAAGCACACTGCTCCTGAATGCGGAAGGAACCTTCCTTCTCGCGCTGTTTCGCTGCGGCAATGGTTATCTCTGTTCCGTCGCGGATGTGGTGAAGCGCTGGAATGACTTTGACTTTGTGGATGCAGGATCCGTTCTGTCGGATTACCAATTCCCGGAGGAAGCTTATTATCTGGTTTTCGTGGAAGCACAAGGGATGCTCTATACAGTGACCGGGTCCATCCCGTATGAGGAAGCGAAGCCTCTGCCGGAGAAGGAAACGTCGGTCATCCTCAGCCATCTGGACACCGGCTCCTTTTTCTCAGAGGATCTCTTCACTTCCGGTTTCTGCCAGTGCCAGTCCCTTGATAAAGAGGGGGGAATTTATTCTCTTGTCGTTTATCCCTCGTTCTATGCTTTTGCGGATCGGGATGCTCAGACCTATGAAAACGGGTTTTCGGATATTCTGATTTTCGTCGGCCTTTATCTGATCATTACCGCTCTGATGCGGCGGATTGTGGTAACCCCCCTGAGTTCGGTCAACGCCTCCCTGCAAAAGATTACCGCCGGCGAGCTCAATGAAACCGTGAATGTCCGTTCCTCCACGGAGTTTGAACTCCTCTCGGATGATATCAATACCACGGTGGACGCCCTGAAAGGGTATATCAGCGCGGCGGAAAAACGTATGGAGCAGGAGCTTACGCTGGCCCGGACGATCCAGGATTCCGCCCTCCCCCGAAACTTTGACTTCCACCGGACTGATTTCGAACTCTTTGCCACGATGGATCCCGCGAAGGAAGTCGGCGGCGATTTCTATGACTTCTTCTTTACCGGTCCCGACAAGCTGGCGCTGGTCATCGCTGATGTTTCAGGCAAAGGCATTCCCGGTGCCCTGTTCATGATGCAGGCCAAAGCAGCCATCCGGAATCAGGCGGAAACCGGTATCCTCCCCGAGGATGTCTTCATAAAGGCGAACCACGTCCTATGCGATGGCAACGATGCAGAAATGTTTGTGACGGCCTGGATCGGGATCATTGATCTGTCCACCGGGAAGATGGTTTGCGCCAACGCTGGCCATGAGTATCCGGTCATTTGCCGTGCCGGCGGGGATTATGAAATTCTTCACGACAAGCATACCCTGCCCCTGGCCGTTATGGACGGCGCCCCGATGAAGGAATATGATCTGCAGTTCCATCCGGGTGACCGGCTCTTCGTCTATACCGACGGCATTCCCGAAGCTGTCAATAAACAGCAGGAAGCTTACGGTATCAACCGTATGCTCGCTGCCCTGAACCGCCTGAAATCAGAAACGCAGGAGCAAACCCTGAAATCCGTTCGCCAGGATCTCAGTACCTTCGTTGACGGCGCGGATCAGTTTGATGATATCACCATGCTCGGTTTCGTCTACCGCGGCCCCGGCGCATAACATCGCTCGTTTCAGCAAAAAAAGCAGGCCATGCCTGCTTTTTTCTTTATGTCTCTTCGGTCGTAGTGGAGAGACCTCAATAATTGTCCGTATACAGATCCAGCACCATCCAGGGCCCGATCGTCTCGCTCTTCAGGTTGTTCCACTTCTTGATATCCGTCACGGTGCAGTTGTAGCGCTTTTTGATGCTCCACAGGGTATCGCCGTCCACAACCTGGTACTTGATCCATCTCCGTTCCTTGACATCGCCGCCGGCGACGCTGCTCAGTTCCGCTTCATTCAGTTCAGCCATTTTCTTCTCTTCCATGGTTTTCTCCTCCTTCGTTTCGCGGGATAATTCTTGAATATATCCACCGTTTTCACCGGTGTCATCTCTTTATACGCAGCCGCCGGATCCGGTGGCAGCATTTGAGGGAATTTTTTCTTTTTTATCTTGTCAGCATCAGAATGAAGTAAAACAAGGCAATCAGGATAACGCCAATGCCCAGAATCTGAACAAATCCTTTCAGGATTCGTAATGAACCCTGCTTCTTTTCTTTCTGCATCCGCTGTCTCCTCCTTTTCCGGGAAAATTTACTCCGCCGGTTCAGCCGGGTCCGTCTGGTCTGTAAACCGGACTGTGTAAACTTTCATATCGTACATGCCCGCCAGGAATCCCCGGATCAGCAGCTCCGCGTTCGTCCTGGCGTTTTCCAGGATGCCGTTCTTGATCGCAGTCTCCCGGGCGGCTTTCTTCAGCTCGGCATTGCTTTTGTCCACGTCCTCCAGCTTCAGGGATGTGAACAGATTGGCACCGTCGTTGTAGAGCACAAAACTATCCTCGTCGATCTCTGTACTCAGGATCTCGCAGGCCGGAAGGGAGACCGTAATCTCATGTTTCTTTTCGTCCACCTCGGCTGTAATCTTTGTAAAATCGTATCCGGCCTTGATGGTCCCGTCATAACTGTAAACATAGTTGCTCTGGGTTCCCGGAACCTCAATCCCGAGCACTTCCCGGGATTTTCGGATCGTCTGCACCGAGGTGAAGTACCCCGCCTGGGTCGCCAGTTCCCCGATGTCCTCCAGGTTCAGCTTTGTCACCTTTGCAAAAATGTTCAGGTTCCTTACCCCGAAGAATCCGATCGCCAGAAAAATAAGCACCGCGAAAATAATCACGGTCCGAAGGATTCCCGGCCTGAAGGCGTGCCGATAGCAGTACTGCCGGAACCGGCTGTCGGCCCGTTTTTCCTGGTTCATCGTGTGCGCCCCCTTTCTCCTCCTGAGAAAAAACACAAGGATATTGTACCATGTTTTACCTGTTTTGTCACATGGCGAAGGATGGCGGCCGATAAACGCTGTCTCCGCCTCATCTCAGTTTTTGTTTTGATCTATCTGCTCTGAACTCCCGCCTTAAGGTATGCTTTCGCGTCTGTGAGATCGCCGGACCGCCAGCGCAGCTTCAGGAAAGCTGTGAAACAGAAGAGCAGATAGCTTTCCTCCCCGCGGGTAACCCGGCGGGCAAATGCGGTATCGCCCAGCAGGTGCCACCGGCTGTCCGCCGCTCCCCATTCACAGACCTGGTCCATCAGTTTTCCGGCTTCCCTGTTTGTGTCGAAACAGTGCCAGTCTCCTTCACCGGGCGGGCGGGCAAAGCGCAGCGACACCCCGATAACAGGGCCGGCGCTTCCGTCTTCCTCAACATCAAACTGGAATTCTAGCCTGAAGGGAGTGTCCGCAAGATAACGGCAGCGGGGAATAAGCGTATCTCCGAAGTCCCGGAATCCGGCCTGCTCCAGATGCCGGCGGAGCAGGTCCGGATCCTTTGCGTAGGCGGCCTGCTGGCGGCGATCAGGGATACATTCCACGCGCAGGTTTCCGCCGGGGCGGCCGGGAAAAACTCCGAAATAGCAGGCAAACCATCCCTCTGGCAGGTTCTCTGAAAAAATCCTGTAACGTCGGATTGCATCCTCCCGTCCTGCGGCCTTCAGAAAACCGGTAACTGTATCCGGCTCTCTGCCGCTGACCAGCAGCTGAATCGCCGCTGCCGGCGTCTCTCCGGGGAGCAGATCCCAGCTCAGCGCAAGCTGACGCACGTTTGCCCCTTGATTCGCAAACCATCGGAACGTTTCCGGGAAACCGCCGGTGTTCTCCGGGGGGTATGTGGTTTCCGGATGAAGCGCTTCCCGCTCAATCAGTGTGTGCAGGTCAAAGTGTGGGTTTCCCGTCAGTGGAACCTCGAACCAGATCTCCGGAAAAGAGTCTCCCGCGAGCGAACGGGAAAAGGCTTCCCGCGACGCAGGGGCACATCTTCCGAAAAGTGCCTGCTCCCGCCCGTTCGACGCCGCCAGCGCGTAGAGGATCTCGTAGAGCATACGATAATCCATTTTTTCTGTTTTCCCTCCGTATTACCGGCCGTCTGTTCCGGTTATTTCCTTGGGTTTCCCGTGATATTCCAGGCACAGCATAGTCAGGTCGTCAAATTGTTCGGCACCGTTGACAAATTCGTCCAGATCCGCTTTTACTCCTTCAAGGATCCCCCGCGGGCTTTCCTTCGCGTGACGGTTCAGTGTCTCTTCGATTCGCTTCATGCTGAACATTTCGCCGTCGGTATTATTGGCTTCCGGCACGCCGTCAGTGTATACAAAGATCGCGTCCCCGGGTTCCAGTGTTATATCATAGTCCTTGTATTTTATCTTCGGAAGAGTCCCGACCGCGATTCCGTGCTTGTCCTTGAGCATACGGAAAACGCCGTCCTGTCCGCGGATCAACGGATACTCGTGGCCTGCGTTGGTGCAGGTCAGCTTGCCGGTGGAAATCTCCAGGATTCCCATCCACAGGGTAACGAACATCCTCAGTTTGTTATTCCTGCTCAGCTCTTTGTTCGCGTCGGTGATGATCTCGCCGGGTGAGCCGCCCATCTTCGCGCGGTAATTGATAATGATCTTGGCGGACATCATGAACAGGGCCGCCGGCACGCCTTTGTCGGACACGTCAGCAATCACGAGACCCAGGTGGTCATCGTCGATCATGAAGAAGTCATAGAAGTCTCCGCCGACCTCCTTGGCCGGGTTCATGCTGGCATACAGGTCAAATTCGGTCCGGTCCGGGAATGCCGGGAACTCATTGGGAAGCATATCCGCCTGGATATTGGTTGCGATGGACAGCTCCGTACTCACCCGTTCCTTTTCTGCGGTCATGCTCAGAATATTCCGCAGATAATCCGCCATCTGGTTTGACAAGTGCCCGAAGGTGTTCGCCAGGACTTCGATCTCGTCTCCGGTTTTGTAAACATCCTCCATCCGGAAAGTAAACTGTTCGCCTGTCGTGTCCTCAATCTGTTTCGTCATCACCTGGATCGGCTTTGTGATCCTGCCGGACAGGGAAACGGCAGCCACGGACGCGTTGATAATCAGCAGCACCAGAATCCCCACGACAATCCAGGATGAATCTCTGAAACTCCTTTGGAGTTCCTTGTCTGACCTTTCACTGATCTCGTCAACTTCCTTCAGGAGTTCTTCAGTCGGCCGGTCAATCTCGCTTTTGGGCACGAAAGTAATCAGCGACCAGTTCACCGTTGGCATGCGGGCATAGGCCGCGTAGTACGTCTCGCCGTCAATGGCAGTCTCTCCGATACCGATTTCCCGGGTAAACGCGTCTTTTACCAGTGCTTCAAGTCCTTCGTTGTTGGTTTCCCGGATATCTTCGGAAACGCCGTCTTTCATGGCAAGCTCCCCGGATTCCCGCGGGGAAAAGACCAGTTTTCCGTCATCGCTCACAAGGATGGAAAATCCCTTTTCCCCGATGCCGACGTCGGAAATGATTTCCTGAATCACAGTGAGCGAGGTGGAACCCTGCAGCACAGCCACCAGCTTACCGTTATGGTAGATCGGGTAGCCGTACTGCAGCTGCGCTGCGCCCATATAATAGCTGTGTACCGCCAGGGTGAAGCAGAACGCTCCGTTTTTCACGGCGGCCTGGTACCATGGGCGTGTTTTCGCGTCGTAGCGGTTTACAACGCCGTTCTCATCAAGCTTCCTGTCGGAGAAAGTATCCATTTCCAGGGTGGTACCGTTGACCAGGGCAATATAGCAGTCTCTCGTATAGTTGTGGTTTCCGCGGACGATTTCAGCCATCAGCGGCTCAAGATTTGCCAGCTTTCTGGCCATTTTCATGGTTTCCTCGTCCTGCTCCGCTTCCTCGCCGGAGAATACGAGCTGTAAAGCATATTTGCCCGCGTTGGACGGGTCCGGAGCGTAAACCTCCCGTTCGGTATACTGCTCCGGATGTTCAAAGACGTCCTTCACCTGTTCGGCGAGAATGGAAAAATCGTGCTTCATGGTCCGGAATTCGCCGTCGACGTTGTCTGCGGACAGGATGATGGTATTCAGCATATTCTGAAAGGTCAGGTTTTCCGTGCTTTCCTGCGTCCGCTGCTTAATAGCTTCGTTCTGGGCCGTGCTCTTTTCCGTTACGACGCGCGTCAGCCGCCTGACCTGTATAATACCGATCACCCCGAATGCCACGCATGCGGTGATAATCAGCATGAGGCAGAGCAGGAACAGTTTTTTTCTCAGTCCCCCCGTATTCACGTCAGCACGCCTCTTCATGCTTTCTCTCCTCTTTTGTTCTGCAGCGGATTGATAGTTCCGGCTTCGTTCTCTTCCGTTTTCGTCATTCAATGGTAAGGATATCCGTAAAGCCGACGAGCCTCAGGATCTCCATAACCGCGTCGTTCACATGGATGACTTTCAGGCTTCCTCCGCACTCTTCCATCTCCTGTTCCGTATTCAGCAGAACCCGGAGCCCGCCGGATGAAACATACTCGATTTTTTCGAAGTCGATAATGATGTCGGTCATGCCTTCCATCTCTGTCTCCAGCTGCTGCTCGAACACCGGCGAAGTTGCTGAATCCAGCCGCCCTTCGGGTCTGGCGGTCAGCGAGGTTCCGTTCTTTTCAAAATGGCATGTCATGTTTCTTCTCCTTTTCTTTCCGTTTATTCTTCTTCGTTTTCTTCCTGTGGGGGCACGTCAAGCCGCTGCCGGGCTACCAGTTCGGCAAACAGGCCGTTCGCGGCGATCAGCTCGTCATACGTGCCGTCCTCGATGATTCTGCCTTTGTCCAGCACCAGGATCCGGTTGCAGTTCCGGATGGTGGAAAGACGGTGGGCAATCACAATGCGGGTGCATTTCAGCCTGTCCAGCGCCTCCGAAACCTGTCTTTGGGTTCTGTTATCCAGCGCGGAGGTAGCCTCGTCCAGCATTAGCACCTTGGGCTTGGGGGCCACAGCGCGCGCGATCATCAGGCGCTGCCGCTGTCCGCCGGAGATCCCGCCGCCTCCCTCGGAGATAATGGTATGCATTCCCATCGGCATTTCGCGGATATCGTTGGCAATTCCGGCGATTTCCGCCGCTTCCCATGCTTCGTCCAGGGTCAGCTGGGGCGCAGAAATGACGATATTTGAGTAGATATCCCCCTGAAACAGGCCGTCGTCCTGCATCACCGCGCCGATTTTGCGGCGCAGCGAACTCAGGTCCAGCTTGGACAAATCCTGCCCGTCGTAATAGATTGCGCCTTTTTCAGGCGTCTCGAAGCCCATCAGCAGGCGCATCAGGGTGGATTTCCCGCATCCGGTGGTACCGACGATGGCGATATAGTCTCCCGCTTTGATTTTAAGGCTCATCCCGTCCACGACGTAGGGCATGGAATCGGTATACCGGAAGTATATGTTGGAAAGTTCGATGGATCCGGACAGTTTCGTCACGATGGTTTTGTTTTCCGATGTCTCCGGGACGGTTTTCAGGATAGGTTCAGCCATCTCCATAATAGGCCTGATGCGTGCCACGTCAAGCGCGATGCCGCTCAAAGCGGAAAAGGCTCCCATGACCGCGCCGTATGCAGCGTCAAACGCAATATATTCCGAGGCGCTGACTCCTGATTTTACCGCCAGGTAATACATCAGTATCGTACCGGCCAGGGAAACAGCCAGGGTAATCACGCCGCTGACTTTCAGGAAGATGGGCGGATTGTATGTCATTTCCGCCGCTGCGGCGTATGAATCCGCCCATTTGGCAAATGCACGTTTTTCCGCGCCGGCCTGCTTGATTTTCTGTACGCCGTTCACCAGGGCAAATCCCAGGCCGTTCTCTTTGGCGGAAAGTTCCATCGCCTGCCTGGTAATTTTCATCTGCATCAGCGAAGCCACCAGGCTGATCGTCACCGTGGTCAGGATAACCAGCAGGCTGGGCCCCGCCAGTGCCGGCGCGTAGCGGAAAATCTGAGTAATATACAGCAGCGAGGTAACCGATGTCAGGCTCGTGGAGAACACGCTTCCCAGCATCAGGCTGCAAAGCTGGTTTACGGAGTTGAAGCGGCTGGAGAGTTCACCGGAGGAATACTGGCGGAAAAATTTGGGCGGCAGGTTCATCATGCGGGCCATCACCGCCGCCTCCACCGATATGGAGGTTTTTACCTGGAGCCGGTTCATGCACAGCGAACGGACCGCTCCGATCAGCATGCTGGAGAT